>Ga0310786_10010591_pt1 | contig 11582 bp, 6 predicted proteins | sample AusTroGonzalo_MG_FD_203881 | JGI IMG/M metagenome (GOLD analysis project Ga0310786, IMG submission 203881) | Bovine rumen microbial communities from tropical cattle in Woodstock, Queensland, Australia - Gonzalo_03 (v2) (version 2) | ecosystem: Host-associated > Mammals > Digestive system >... | reverse complement strand
CCATTCAAATATTCCGATCCAACTCTCAATTGGAAGGAAGAGGAGGCGCAGAAGGCGTACAGGTCTGAATGGGTCTCGCGTCCAAACCAGTACACCGGGGCTGAACGCAACTTCATCACGCCTTCGTATCTCGAATACAGTCTTTATTATTACAAGAAGCAGATGGACTATGGGATGAAGGGTATATATCTCGACGACATGTTCCCGATGACCTGCCGCAACCCGGATACGGAATGTCGTGTGGATTCCGATGGCTCCGTGCATGGGAACTTCGGTATCCTCGAGATGCGCGAACTGATAAAGCGACTCTCCGTGATGCAGCATCTTGCCGAATTGTCTCCGCGGCTAATACAGGTGCACATGACAAACTGCCTGCTCGTGCCATCGTTCGCGTTCGCCACGAGTCAGCTTTCGTGGGAAGACCACTTTGGTGAGGATGAATTCCAGAAGAGGTTCAAGGATGATTACATACGTGCCGAATCGCTTGGCGGGCAGATCGGCGCCGAGGCGGTTGCCCTTGACGGCATAAAGCGCCACGCCCATCCGAAAGAAGGGTGGGATGTGCGTTTCCGCTTCCTGACGCGTACGCAGCAGGCGATCCTGTTGCCGGCCGGAGTTAAGATATGGCTTCGTCCGCCATGGCCGCCCGATACCGGCGTTCACAAGGAGGAACTGTTCTCGATTCTTGATGTCCCGGGGCGTTTCGGTGCGTGGGAGGACGACTGCATCTTTACGCCTTATTACGCCTACGACGGATCGGCAGGCGCGATGCCGCCTGATGTCCATGTCGGTACATGGCGCAGACAAGGGCGCATCCTTTGGGTGTTCGGCAATCAGAAGTCGAAAGATGTCGAGATAACCGTAGCTCCTACGGGCGAGAAGCTGAAGATCCCGGCGTACGATCTTAGATTCGCTTGTTCCGAATTGATCAAAGATTGTACTGGCAGATTTTTCAACAAAGGAATAAAAGTTAGGTGAGACGACATGAAATCGAACAGGCGTGAATTTCTAAAGGGAACTGCATGGATGGGCATGGCGGCGATGGCTGCGGGATGCTCGAGCAACCCGTTCAAGTTTTTCGGGCCGTGCGATGCGCCGATGCAGGGCTTCGCGCTCAAGCCGAGGAAGTTGGTGCGTGTCGCGTGCGTGGGAGTGGGGGCACGCGGTTCGGGTGCCGTGCATCGCATCGCGATGATTCCCGGAACGCGCGTCGTGGCCATCGCCGACCTCTTCCAGGATCGGATCGACGCGCAGCTCAAGTGGCTCAAGGACAATGGCAAGCCGGCACCGCGGAAGACCTTCGCCGGCCCCGAAAGCTACAAGCGCGTCTGCGAGATGGACGATGTGGACGTTGTGTACAACGTCACCCCGTGGCATATGCACCATCCCATCGCCAAGTATGCGATGGAGCACGGCAAGGTGGCGTTGAACGAAGTGCCGGGCTGCATCACGATCGACGAGTGCTGGGATCTCGTCGAGACGAGCGAGCGCACGAGGATTCCCTGTATGATGCTTGAGAACTGCTGCTATGGCGAATACGAGATGGCGATGTTCAACATGGTGAAGCAGGGCGTGTTCGGCGAGATTGTCCATGGTGAGGCCGCCTACATACATGACCAGCGCGACCTGCAGTACAACAGCCGCTATCACACGCTGGACGGACACCCCGACGCTTCCGTCGCAGGCCGTCCGGGATGGACGCTCGACTTCTACTCGAAGCACGCCGGCAACTGGTATCCGACGCACGGCTTGGGGCCTGTCGCGTTGTACATGGACATCAACCACGGCGACAACTTCGACTTCCTCGTCTCGCTCGACTCCAAGCAGGCGAACTACCATCACTACGGGCGCGAACTCTTCACCGACTGGCGCAAGGACTTCAAGGTCAAGATGGGCGACATGAACCTTTCGCTCATCAGGACGAAACTCGGCCGTTCCATCCTGCTGGAGCACGACGTCGCCTCGCCACGCCCGTATTCACGGCTGAACCTGATCTCCGGCACGCGGGGCATGGCGATGAGCTATCCCGAGTTCAAGGTCGCACTGGAGCAGAAGACCGGCGACGGCAAGACGCACTCTTACATGGACGAGGCGGCGACCGAGGCCGTCCGCCAGAAGTACCGCCATCCATACTGGAAGGTGGCCGGCGAGATCGCCAAGAAGGTGGGGGGGCACGGTGGCATGGACTTCATCATGGATCTGCGCTGGAGCTACTGTCTGCAAAACGGTCTGCCTTTAGATACGGACGTATACGACCTCGCGGCCTGGAGCGCGATGGTGGAGCTCACGGAAACCTCCGTGGATCGCGGGTCGCGTCCTGTCGATTGTCCCGACTTCACGCGTGGCGCATGGCGTATGGCCAAGCCGTTTACGGTGAAAGAAATCGAACTCGCCAAGCTGCCCGGCGACTTCTCCGGCGCGAAGCAGGACGAGCAGGCCATTAAGAACGCCAAAGAAGAAGGCCTCACCTAGTTTTTTGAAGATTCCGCCTATCTACCCAATTTACATTGAAGAGCTTGTCAGCTTTTGTTGAGCATGTCCGGTATTATGGCAAACCACAGAGGAACATTTCGGACGGCAGGTTTTTCTATCCGCCGCCGCAGGCGTGCGCCGCATTCGACAAGGAGCGGGTTTTTTCAACAGAGGAATGAGTCAAAGAGTTAAAACACAGTCAACCACACTAAAAAGAAGAAGGAAATAATGAAACAGAACAGACGCGAATTTCTGAAAAGCACAGCATGGATGGGCGCGACGGCGTTGGCCGCCGGATGCATTGGCGCGGGGAGGAAGATCTGCGACTCCGCCGGGGCCCCGATGCACGGTTTCACGGTTCCACCGATGAAGAAGATCCGCGTCGGCATAATCGGCGTCGGCGGCCGGGGTATCAGCGCAGTCCAGCGCATCGCGCAGATACCGGGCTGCGAGATCACCGCGATTTCCGACATCAACCCCGCGATGCTCGACCGCGCTCAGAAGTGGCTGACGGACTACGGCTACCGAAAGGCGAAGGAGTGGAGCCGCAACGGTGACGAGGACGCATGGAAGGGACTTTGCGACTCCGACATCGTCGATGTTGTCTATTCGGTGACGCCCCGGCCGCTCCACTGTCCGATCAACGTGTACGGCATGGACCACGGCAAGCATGTCCTGCAGGAGGTTCCGGGCGCGTTCAACCTCGAGGAGTGCTGGGCGACGGTCGAGGCCGCCGAGCGCAACCGCCGCCACTGCATGATGCTTGAGAACTGTACCTACGGCGAGGCCGAGATGCTGGCGTTCAACCTCATCCACAAGGGGAAGCTCGGCGACATCGTGCAGGCTGAGGTCGGGTACACGCACGACCAACGATCGCTTCAGTACAACCCGCGTGACAAGCGCTTCTGGCGTCTGCAGCGCCACATGACGCAGCACGGCAACTACTATCCGACGCATGGCCTGGTGCCGGCGGGTCGCTGCCTCGACATTAACCGAGGCGACCGCTTCGACTACCTCGTCGCGATGGAGTCGAAGTCCGCCGGTTTCGAAGAATTTGGGCGCATGAACTTTCCGGCGGACGACTCCGCGACGACGCTTGACGGGATCAAGTTCAATCGCCATTCGCAGAAGATGGTCAAGGGCGACGTGACGATGTGCCTGATGCGTACCGTGAACGGGCGGCAGGTCGTCCTGAAGCACGACGTGTGCAACCCCGCGCCATACGACCGCGGCAGCCACTACATCGGCTCGAAGGGCGTCTTCAGCGGAATCAACTTCCCCGGCGACCTCAGCATGCCAGGCAACGGCGCCGAATACGCATACGTCAACGGCAGCCCATGTCGCTTCGGATGGATCGAGAAACCCAACGGCAACGTGGAGAAGTTCTTCGACTTCAAGAAGGCGATGGCGCTCCGCGAGGAGTACAAGCATCCGTTCTGGAAGGTGGCGGGCGAGATCTCGAAGAAGGTCGGCGGACACGGCGGCATGGACTTCATCATGGACCTTCGCTGGGCGTACTGCCTTCAGAACGGCCTGCCTTTAGACACCGACGTCTATGACCTTGCGACCTATTCGTCTGTCGTTGAGCTCTCGGAGTGTTCGATAAACAACCGCAGCGCGGCGATAGACTTCCCAGACTACACGCGCGGCGGCTGGAAGACGGCCAAGCCGTTCACCGTCGACGAGATCGACATGAGCAAGTTCGACTTCAAAAGCGGCGTAATCCACGCCAAGAACGCACAGAAGACCTGAGCATGGCCGTGACTTCACGCGCGCAGAAAACGAGCGGAGAATCTAGGATGAGAAATGCGATTGTCACTACCGTCATGGCCTTGGGCATGGTTTTCGCGCAGGGCGCGACGGTGAAGGTGCCCTTGAAGGACGGATGGCGGTTTGTCAAGGCGGACGACCCGTCCGCCGACACGAACCTGACGATGCAAGCGATGAGCGGAATTCTTGATCGGGCAGAGAAATGCGGTGGCGGTCAGGGGCTGACCGCCCCGGATTTTGCGTGGGCGATGCCGGAGTTTGACGATTCCGCGTGGCGGGAAGTCCGTGTGCCGCACGATTGGGGTGTGGACACGCCGTTCGAATCCGACCGTCCCTACGGCGACGCGTTCCTGGATGTGGCAGGCGTGGGTTGGTACCGGTACAAATTGAGAATGGAAAATGGAGAATTGAGAATTGATGGGCGTAGCGTACAGATTCCGGAAAACGGGAAGGTGTTCTTCGAGTGTGATGGTGCGATGAGCTATGCGATGCTGTATTGCGACGGGAAGTTCCTCGGCGGCTGGCCTTATGGATATACGCGTTGGAGAATTGACCTGACGCCCGCTCTACTGGATGGGGAGCACGTGATTGCGATTCGCTGTCACAACATCCCGCATTCGTCGCGCTGGTACACGGGCGGCGGACTGTACCGCCGATGCAGGCTTCTTGTATGCCCGGAGGATCATGTCGTGCCAGGCTCGGTGTTCATCACAACGCCAGAAGTGACGGCGAAACTCGCCAAGGTTCACGTCCGTTACGACATGTCCAAGAGCGGCAGGAAGAATCGCGTTTTCGAGGTGGCGAATCCGCGTTTGTGGGATATTGACGACCCTTATCTATACACTATCGACATTGAGGGCAATTCATATCGTTATGGCATCCGCACGATCTCGTTCAACTCCGACGAACGGCGCTTCCAGCTGAACGGTCGTACCGTACCCTTGAACGGCGTGTCGATGCACCATGACTTCGGCGTGCTGGGTGCGGCGTGGAATCGCGCTGCGCAGAGGCGAAGGCTGCTACGTTTCAAGGAGGCGGGCGTGAACGCCATCCGTTCCTCGCACAATCCCCCGGACGAAGGACTGCTCGAACTGTGCGACGAGCTGGGCATTCTCGTTAAGGACGAGGTATTCGACGAATGGCGCAAGACGGGCAGCGAAGGAAAGCGCAAGAACGGCTACTACAACATCTTCGATACCTGGCACAAACGGGATGTACGCGCGTGGGTGCGTGCCGACCGCAACCATCCGTGCGTGATCATGTATTCGCTCGGCAACGAAATCTGCGATTTGCAGACGAAGCATAATGCAGATGGTTCAGGAACGCGGTTGGCGCGTGCGCTGTCGCGTCTGGTGACAGAGGAAGATCCCACGCGCCCATCCGTCAACGCCAACAACAATGCGGCGAACTTCACGAACGACTATCCGACCGTGCTTGCGGTCATGGGCTGTAACTACTACTCATGGATGTATCCGCGTCTCTGTGCAGCATATCCAGATGTGCCGTTCTTCGGAACTGAAACTGTCTGCATGAGCTCAAGCCGTGGCGAATACCATTTCCCCGTGTCGCAAACATGGGCGTATGGCGGCAAGACATCGTTGCCGGACTTCTACAACTCGTCGTACTGCTGGGAGGCTGTGGGCTGGACGACCTTGGACAAAGGCTGGGCCTGTCCTCCAGATGTGCAATGGTACTGGATGGACAAGGTAAAGACGTGCATGGGTGAATTCATCTGGACGGGCATCGATTATCTTGGTGGGCCGTCCTGGTGCGACAGCTGGCGCAAGAAACCCTACTTTACGGATCCTGAGATGCAGAAGAATGCGCTTGCAGATGTGAAGGAACGGGGTATGACGCGCGCCGCCATCCATACATGCAATACAGGTTTCCTCGATCAGGCCGGGTTCAAGAAGGATTCGTTTTGGCTCTTTCAGTCGCGGTGGCGTCCGGATCTGCCGATGGCGCACATCCTGCCACATTGGAACTGGAAGGGACGCGATGGCGAGGTGACCCCCGTGTATGTGTTCACGTCGGGCGACGAGGGCGAATTGTTCCTCAACGGGAAGTCGCTTGGCCGCCAGCGCAAGCAACCCGGCGTGTGGGATCGCGCGTATCGTCTGCGCTGGGACGACGTGCGCTACGAGCCGGGGACGCTTGAAGTCGTCGTTTACAAAAACGGCAGGGAATGGGCACGCGACAAGGTGAAGACCACGGGCGCACCGACCCACCTTGTGCTGGAGGCCGAGACTGCCGTTGTCGCGGCTGATGGCGAGGATATCTGCTACCTGAACGTGTCCGTGCGCGATGCGGAAGGGCAGGTCGTGCCCAACGCCAAGGTGCCAGTTCGGTTCGTGGTTGAGGGGCCGGGCGAGATTGTCGCCACCGACAACGGAGACGAGACCGACTTCGACGACTTCAGGAAATCGCAGCGCAAAACTTTCAATGGGTGGGCACAGGCGATTGTCCGAGCCAAGCCCGGTGTTGCCGGCACGATTCGCGTGACGGTTTCTTCCGATGGATTGGCCCCAGCCACGACGCAATTGGCTGTAAGTACACTTGATTCTTGAGCGAATATGCGCGCAGCGTTCTGTGCTACAATACCGTAGACTTCAAGCACGCGGGAGGAACAGGAACTTGATGTTTGGAAGAATTGTTCTGGTGGGTGTGATACTTGTCGGTTGGACTGTGTCTGCGGAGCAAATCGCCCATGTGCGGAAACTCGCGCCGAATGGCGATGAGGACATGACGCAGTCTCTTTTGGACGCGACAAGGGCATTGAACGAGCAAGGCGGCGGCACGCTTTGCCTTGAACCGGGCGATTACCATTTCCGTTCGCCGGTCAAGAGAAACTGGTACGTCTCGAACCACGACAACGACCTGCCGCGCGACGTTTTTCTGCCGATGGAGAACGTCACCAACGTGACCGTCGTCTGTCCGTCGCGTGCAGAGTTCGTGTTCCATGGCAACGGCATTGCCATTGGAGTCGTCGGTTCTTCAAACGTGTCGGTAAAGGGGATAGGCGTGGATTACTCGCGCCCGTTCAACACCGAATGGCGTTTCATGGGTTTCGACGACGGCATGCCTGTCCTTGAGACGGATCCTGCGATATTTCCGTTCTCGACCGAAGGCGGGGTGCTCAGGAATGCAGGAGAGTGTTTTCAGGCAAAGGAACGTCTCGTGGTGGTCTTTGGCGGCGAAGATCACGAGAAAATCTGTGAAGATTGGGTGTCCGGCGAGTGCCTGAGACTTTCGGAAAAACGCGTCAAGATGCGGGCGTGTATCGACAAATGGGACTATGTCGTTCGTCCCGAACTATCAAACACCGTGTTCGTGACGCGATCAGTTTGCCGCCCGAGCCCGGCCGTCTTCGTCTCGCGGACGGAGCGCATGCTGTTCGAGGATGTCGTTGTCCGGGCGGCACCCGGAATGGGAATCATCTGCCAACTTTCGGGCGACATCACAATCCGAGGCTCCAGGGCTGCTGCGGATCGCACGGCCGGCGCGATGCCCCGCGAAGGGTCTGGCCGCGTGACGTCGCTCCAGGCGGATGCCACGCACTTCTCCAACTGCCGTGGACTCGTGACCGTCGAGAACTGTACGTTCGAGCGCATGTACGACGACGCGATCAACGTTCATTCGACCTGTCTCAGGATAGACCGTCTTTCGCCGCCGGACAGGCTTATCGTAAAGTTCATCCACAAACAGGCCAAGGGATTCGAGCTGTTCTCTCCCGGCGAGACGATACGATTCATAAAGGCCCGCACAATGGAACCTGGCGCGGAGCTTGTCCTCAGGTCTGCACGACTCATCGACCCGGAGACTTATGAACTTGAGACGGTCGGCAAGCTGCCCGCCGGGTATGCCGAAGGGGACACCGTGGAGAACGCCGACTGGCAGCCTGAAGTCCGCTTCGCCAACAACATCGTGAACCGCAACGTGTCGCGCGCGACGCTGTTCACGACGCCGCGCCGCGTGGTGTGCGAAGGAAACCGTTTCGTGCGCATACCTGGCGCGGCGATCAAGCTCTCCGGCGATTCCATGAACTGGTTTGAAAGCGGTGGGTGCCGCGATGTCGTCATACACGACAACGACTTCCTCAACTGCCGCACGAGTTCCAACAAGGGCGTAATAGCGATTGATCCGGAGATTGCCTCGCCGACCGGGCAGGTGGAGCGCTATCACCGTAACATCGTCGTTGAGGACAATCGCTTTGAGACCCATGACGTTCCTCTGCTCTGGGCATGTAGCGTCAGCAACCTCGTATGGCGCGGCAATCACGTAGTCCGCAACAACCGTTACCGTACCCTGCGGTGCAAACCTCTGCATTTTGAGTTTTTCGAAGACGTCACCATCGATGGCGTTCCTGCCGCGCGTCATCCTGATGCATCGGTAGATCCAAACACACGTTGATGCTACTGGTGTCGGGCAACAATTTCCTATGGGGACAGTCCCCGAATACCTCCCGTTTCCAGTGGGGACAGTCCCCGCGTGTAAAAACCGTGTAAAAACGGTGTGAAAAATTTTTTACACGCTTTTACAAAGATTTTACACAGATTTTCTTGCGGATTTGCCTTGGAATGTGCTAATCTCCTCGCATGATGCGCGCGCAAGGGCGCTCCGCGCGGTTGCGGGGCGGGCGCGCGCAGGGCCCGGCGGCCGGGGACAGTCCCCGCCGCCGCGGACGGCGCGGGGAACAGTCCCCTCGCCGCCCGATGAAGAAGGAGAAGAGACACATGGCAAGGAAGAACAGGGTGGTGGTGCCGGGCGGCACGTACCACGTGACGTCGCGCCTCGCGGAGCGGGCGCGTTGGCTGGAGGATCCGAAATTCAAGGACGTCATCGTCCGATGGCTGCACGACATCGCCGAGTTCTCCGGCGTGGAGCTGCTTGCGTGGTGCATAATGGACAACCACTTCCACATCCTCGTGCACGTGCCGGAGGTGCCGGAGGAGTACCGCGCCGTCCCGTCCGAGGAGCCCGCCGCGTACGCCTTCGGCATGCGCCCCGCGGAATGCAACCCGCCCCTCTGGCCCTCCGCCGGGGACAGTCCCCACGGGGAACGCCCGCCGACGGGTTTTGCCCTGCCGGACGGCGAGATGGCGCGCCGCCTTGCGGCGCTCTACGGCGCCCGGCGCGCGAATGCGTTCCGCCGCCGGTGGGAGGAGCTGCGGTCCAAGGGGCAGGACGCCGTCGTGGAGGCGGAGAAGGAGCGGTTCTGCCGCCGCATGTACAGCCTCTCCCCGTTCGTGAAGACGTTCAAGGAGCGCATCGCGTTCCGCGTCAACAGGAGGCTGGGACGCTCCGGCCACGTGTTCGAGGGCCGGTTCTTCAGCGGTCTCGTGGACGAGGCGTCCGCGCGGCGGATGGTCTCGCTGTACATCGACTGCAACCCCGTGCGCGCCGGCCTGGCGAAGGACCCGTCCGGCTACGCCTGGTGCGGCTACGCCGCGGCGCGGGACGCCCGCAGCGCGTACTGCGAACGGTGCCGCCGCGGATACGAGGCGACCTTCGGCATGGACTGGGCGGACGCCGACAGGGCGATGCGCGAGGCGTTCCGCGCGAGGCTGCCGGCGAACGCGCGGGAGCGGCTGGAGAGGGGCGAGATACAGCTCTCGCCGTCGCAGATCGTGCACCTGAGGGTGCCCGAGATCTCCTTCGGGGCGTACGTGTCCCGCCACGCGGACTTCGCGCGGCGCGCGCTGGGCCGGCTGGCGCGGGGATTTCCGGCGGCGTCGGCGAGGTCGCTGGCGCGGCTGGTCGCGATGGTGGACTGGGACGCGGCCTGAGCCCGTCCGACGCAGGGCCGCCGAGGCGTCGAGTCCTCGTGGGGCCTTGAACATAGGAAGTCGACGGGCTGCGCCCGTACATCGCATGAGGGAGAGGCATCCCACAGTAACCCGGCGCGGGACGCGCCGGACGGATCATTGTTCCCTCGATGGGCCCTGCCGCGTACGATGCCGCCGCATGGCGGTACGCCAGGAAGCCTGGATCATCAGCAGGACAGGAACCCGGCAACGGGGGACTGTCCCCGAAGTGGACGTTGGGGACGCTGGCAACCGGGATGGTAGGAAGCCAACAACGGGGGGACTGTCCCTGAAGGGGGTAATGGGGGACTGTCCCCGAAGGCGTTCCGTGGACGTTCTCCGTGGACGCTAAACGAGTGGCTAAGTCTCACTTCCTCGACCTCATCATGTGATTTGGCACGATACTTGCAGTCGTCAGCCCCGTCCATATTGAACCCCGCATCGTTATTGAATCAATTGGCGAAATCATGTATAATGAGCCTTGTTTCAATGGTGACATGGTGCCAATTTATAGAAAAGGAGATGAAAGCATGAGAACGATAACGGCGAAATTGAACAAGCCATCTGTCCAATATGCGAAGCCGGGAGACTAAATGTGTTCATTGTAAACTATCTCAATCGACCTTGGGTCAAGTTCGTTGCGCGCTGCATTTTGGCAGTTGCTTCCATAATTGTCGGAGTGGTAGCCGTTAATGCCTATTACGTCGTGTTGCGATATGGCGCGCCCGCGATATTGTCGGGACGATTCTTCGCAAAATATGACTGGAATGCGATAACTGCCGGTGGTGCCTTTGATCAATCAGGACTGACGAAATTGATGTTTTGCATTCTTGTCCTAGAGTTGTTTGCCGTGCTGGGCCGCAATCTATTCATAACACTGTCCTGTCGGCGGGCATGGCGTGTGGGCGTAAACGTGATATTTCTTGTGGCGTTTGTCCTGCCATTCATGATGTCCGTGCTCTGTGCCTGGGAGCTTTCACGTTATATCGCGGTGATGGGGGTGACTCCTAATAGAATCTTGGGCGTTCGTTATTTGATCCTGTTCATGTTCACGCCGCTTTTTTGCGCGGTCAGATGGCATATTGGAAGTTTCAAAATCAAGAAGATGATTTTTATAGGTGTCGGTTGTCTGATTGCGGCCTATTGCGTGTTTTCCACAATCGACGCCATGGCGCGTCGATCGGTTGCTTCACATCCTCGTCCTTGCGTATGCTGGCCCAACAGGGTAGGCGTTCCTTCTCAGTCCGAAACGCCTGTGGACTATGGTTTGATGGAAGTTATTTTGGGGGTGCCGGCCAGACATGATCGAAAATGACGGTCTCATTTCGGCAAGATTCTAACATCATATGGGGACAGTCCCCGTGGGCGCTTCTAACATCATATGGGGACAGTCCCCGTGGGCGCTTATACATCTCTACAAGTTGTCGCGATGAAGATGTGTAGAGACATTGGGCCGACCGGAAGGTGTGAGGCCGAGGGAAATTATGAGGGTGGGGCATCGGGGCTGGCTTGCCATTCAAGTATGGGTTTGATATA
>Ga0310786_10010590_pt1 | contig 11583 bp, 6 predicted proteins | sample AusTroGonzalo_MG_FD_203881 | JGI IMG/M metagenome (GOLD analysis project Ga0310786, IMG submission 203881) | Bovine rumen microbial communities from tropical cattle in Woodstock, Queensland, Australia - Gonzalo_03 (v2) (version 2) | ecosystem: Host-associated > Mammals > Digestive system >... | reverse complement strand
CATTTCGAGAATGCCGACATTCATTCAGCCAAGAATATCAAATTCCGCCTTACCTCGACCGTGTTAAGAGGGCACCTGCTTGAAGCAGGGGATAGCGGATATAGGTACTTCCAGCCGAAGAGATTGTTCAGGTGGCAAGTAAGGAAGTGCCTAGAAAAATGCCGTTGCGATGGTCTGTTCAAACGGACCATAGGAAATCACGAAAGACTTACCATGAGTAAGTTTGAGTAGATTTCAGTCAACGGTTGAATTTCCTGATATGTTGCCATTGCTGCTCATCGCGCACGGCCTTTGCTGGATTTCCCTGCGCGATGATTGGCTGGACGAAGCATCCGGTCGGGTGCTTGGGACGGGCCTCGGTCTCGACGGTGGCGTCGTTGTAGGACGGATCTATGCACAGCGCGGGCTCGCGGTCAAACGCGATGTCGGCAAGCTGCATGATGAATTCGGCAAACTCGTATCCAACCAGCTTACCGAGGGCCTCCATGGCCACTTCGGCGTCGTCACCGGAAACCTCGAAAATCTGGATGATTGCATCCGTCAGTTCCGGATTGTTCGTTGTCGAGAATACGCTGGTTCGAAGCAGTTCGATGGGTTCCATGTGCAAAAGTTTATAAACTACGGGCATGGACGCCAAGTATATCACACGCGATGACATGGTCCGCCGTATCATTTCCAGGATGGGTGGCCAGTGTCAGGAAATTGAAATGGTCGTGGAGGAAGACCGTGGTCTCGGCCATGTCCACATGGCCATCGAGGACACCGAGGACTTCTTCTACCGTTACTGTGTGGACGAGTCCCAGTACATCGACCTCATGGTCCTTCACCTCCTCCCGGGTGTCATGGAATACCGGGTACCGGACAGCGTGGTCAACGTAATCGAGGTGAACCCGAGCTACGGGAACACATTCTCCCCGATGATGGCCTGGGATGTCGGTCCTGGCGAATCTCTCATGGGTGTCGGAGGTGCTGGCCTTGGCGGCCTGGGACAGTTCGACCTTATCACCTACTCCGGTGCGCTCAGGTACCTGCAGGATGTCAAGAAGCTGGTGGGCACGCAGTACCACATCAAGTTCCACCCGACCGACCATCTACTGAGGATATACCCGACCCCCAGGTCCAGGACGAACGCGGTCGCGGAAGTGTACCTGAAGGCCAAGAAGTCAGAACTCTACAACAACATCCTGTTCCGCGACATGGCATTCTGGCGTGCACAGGAACAGCTGGGCATCATCTTGAAGAAGCACACGTTCACCATGCCGGGTGGCCTTACCATCAACGGCAAGGAAATCTTCGACACGGCAGCGGCAAGGCTTGAAAAGCTGGAACAGACGATCAAGAGCGAGGCACCTGGTGCATTCATGATGACCGATTTATCGTAAACATATAAGCTGTAGTAAAATATCAAGGACTTTAACATCATGGAACTCAAGGAACGTCTCGAAAAGTTTGACCAATTCCTCACCAAATTCGAAAAGACAAGCGGTGCAACCGGACTGTGCGAGGCGGTCCGTTCCGCGGCGAAGGTATGCTTCGAGGGACTCGGCACCATCCCGTCATGGGCGGACCCGGGTCTCATTGATCCCAAGTACAAGGACAATGTCGTAGCAAGTTCCAGGGACATCCACCGCAAGGTCACCCATGATATCCCGCTTGCCCGTTACAAGGCAAGGATGATGGCCAAGAAGAAGGCCCAAGGAGAAGAATGCGCCACAGGTACGGCATGTGCCGATGCACAAGTGGAAGAAAGCGTCGCCAATTAGCATTTCCTCCTTAAGGCAGCAACCAGGTTTCCTGTACATCAGGGAACCTTTTTCATATAAGCTAAGAAAAAACGGAGCTTATATGTCTAAAAAATTAGCAATCAGTATTTCAGGCGGCGGTGCGCTCGGCATCGGGCCGCTGCAGTTCATGTGCAGGCTTGAACAGGACCTGGGCAAGAAACTCGGTGACCAGGCGTTCGCGTTCGCAGGCACGTCAACAGGTTCCATTATCGCGGCAGGTCTGGCTGAGGGAAAGTCGGCGCATGACCTGTTCGAACTGTACAGGAAGAACCTGAAGAAGATCTTCACAAAGTACCCGGCATACAAGCGGGTGCTACCCAAGTGCCCAACATACGACAACAGTAACTTGAAGAAGCTCCTTAAGGACAATTTCAAGGGCAATGTCGGCGACTGGAAGAAACCAATCTACATACCGGTCACCTACATGAACGGCGATTCCGAGGAAAAGGTATGGGACCTTGGGGACAAGGGTGTGGAAAAGTGGTTCGCCGTGCTGACCAGCTGTTCTGCGCCTACTTACTTTGATGTCATTGAAAGGGATGGCAAGAGCTTCATTGACGGGGGAATGTGGTCGAACGATCCCGTAATGACGCTACAGTCTGGCTTGAACAACTCGGGACATTCCGGATACAAGATCCTTACTTTCAACACCGGCATGGACACTCCCAATACTGCCAAGGGAAACATGACCTTGCTTGATTGGGCGAAGTATATCTTCGAACACTGGGTTGCCAGGTCCGGCAAGGCCAACTACTACGAGGCATGTGCCAATCTCGGCAAGGAAAACGTGTTCCGTGCATCGCCGTCATACAAGAAGGAAATCAAGATGGACGACGTGTCCGATGAAACGATACAGAAAGTAATCGACATCTGGGACAAGTACTATGATTCGGTGAAAAAAGATATCCTAGCATTTTTGAAGAAATAATCGAAATAAGGCCGGAAAGTTCCGGCCTTTTTAATGGATTCTACCAACTCCCGAGACCAGGGCAAGCCTGGTAGTTCGGATCAGCAGTAATATCCTTGACACATTCGTCGACCTCGGGCGGCCTGAACAGGATGGCATCCTTGAGCTTGGCGAGGTCCTCGTCCCTGATGGCAAGCGGGTTGCCTGCTGAATCGGTAAGCTCCTTTTCTGTCGAAGTGCCGTCCGTAGCCTTTCCGAGGGAAGCCTGGCCGAACAGGTTGTCTATGAAATGCTTGTTGACAGGGCTGTTCGCGACATCTTCCGATACAATCTGGCCGCTGTCCACTGCGACCTCCAAGTAAGCCTTCCACCAGTACTTGCGGTATGACGGCTCGTATTCCGGCAACTCGTCGGTGATGCTGGTAATCTGGTAGGTGATGTTGTTGTTCAGCATTTTCAGCAGGTCCCCGGATTTCGGGTAAATCTGCCCGGCAGAGTAGCCGTGATAGTTGAATTTCGAGTATCCGCGTTGCGAGTATATCGGGTCATGTTTAGAGGGGTCGCATTCCGGGACTATGCCATGTTCCTTCAAGGACTGGTAGTTCAGTTCCAGGAACAGGTCCATGTTGATGTAGATTTCCTTCTTGGTCGTGAACTGCAACCCGAGCCGGGTGTACATTTCCGTCTGCGGGTCGAATCCGCCCATCATGGGAATATCGAACGCACGGTCGATTACGCGTGCATTGTCCTCGTGGGTAACCGGGTTTGCCGATGCGTTGAACGTAGTCGTATAGTAGGTGAAATTGATGCCACCTGGACCCAGCGTGGCAGCGCGTTGCATGATTGATATAAGGTTCTGTGTCTTGAACGAGTTGTGCTTGCGGTAGGTCATTATGCGGCCAAGTCGTCCGGTGTGTTCGAACACAGGCCGATTGGCCTGCATCAGTTCGGATCGTTCCACGTTACCGGCAGCCTTCGGGTCCCACATGCCTTCCTGGACATGGGCGAGGACGCTGAAATTGGGGACGACCACACTAGTCGCCCGGCAAAACCCGGAAATTTGCAAATCAAAGCTTGGCATTAAGACCTCTTGGAAATAGTTTATAGCCGGCGGACCAAAAACCTCACCTATCTCCGGCGGGTGGCATGGGACCAACGGATATAAACTGTTTGCGTATATAAGGAATTCTAATATGGCTGTTGCGAGGAAGTACGGTATAATTTCATTCGAAGAGGCAAGGGACCATCTCGTATCGATTCTCCAGGCGAAAGAGGGGCCATTAGCTGATTTCGGTGCCAGTGCATACGGAAAGACGCTTATAGAGCTGTTTGCCGGCCAGAGTGACCTCATGGCCTATTATGCCGAATCCGCATTTGAAAATGCCTTCCTTGAAAGTGCAGTAAATTCTTCTGCCGTGTATGCCGGGGCCAGGATGCTTGGGTACAGCGTTCGACGTCCCGTTCCTGCAAAGGCGGGCATTGGCATGCGCCTTACGAAGTCCGGTATCTACGATACGGTAAGGGTCTATGTTCCGAAGGGTACGGTATTTTCCATGAGTTCCAGGACACTGACTGCCATCAGCGACATGGAATTTGCCTATGATCGTGCGACGGACGAGGATTCTACAGGTTTGATGAAGCTAGTGTCCGGTACCGCCGTATTGGCCGAAGGCGTTTTCAGGATGGATGCCTTGATATCGAACGGACAGCAGAATCAAGTGTTTTACCTTAATGATGCTTCGTTTTCGGATTACTTTGGGGACAACGATCCTAATTATGCGGATGACGGTCATATCTCCCAGAGGGCCGCGTGCTTTACTACAGTGAGCAGCGACGCTACCTTGGTTGATAACGTAGACCCAAACATGGTCAAGAATGACCGTCTATATTGGAGGATTTCGCGCCGCGGCCTTATTGATCCCGCCAACGAGGATACTGCAAATGACATCCAGAAATTTGCGGAAGGTGAAAAAAATTTCACTACGAATTACACGGTGATTGTAGGAACGTCAAATGACGGCGGGATCGAACTTCGATTCGGTGACGGTCTTAAATCGGCTATACCTTATGGTGATATTTTGGTGCAGTATTTCTCGACATCCGGCGAGAACGGTAATATGCTAGGGGTAGAAGGGACCACACTGGCCATCTCGGGCGGTGCGGTGCGCATTTCGCAGGCAAACGGAAAGGAAAGTGACCTTCTTGTTACCGACATCAACATGTTCCTGACCACCGACATCCGCGGCGGGCTCAACATAGAAAGCATTGATTCAATCAAGGCGAATGCCTCCCAGATATTCAACTCTCTGGATCGACTGGTTACGCGAAACAGCTACAAGACATTCCTCCGGAGGTATGCAGATATCAAGTATGCGTCCGCGTACGGGGAAGACATACTTAACACCAAGCTTCCCAATGGCGGCATAAACGTAAAGTATATGAACCAGATCCGATTCAGTGCATTGAAGGACCTGTACCGGGAAAAGGACGGAAAATACTATCCTACCGCCCCGTCAGAATACTTCCTGAGCGGATTCAAGGTAAACGGCTTGATGAATACCTGGGAATATGACTATGAGGAACTTGACAATTCGGTAGTTGCACACGATGGTGAAAAGATCGTCGCGAAGATAAATAATGCACTGGTCGAGCTCGGATATAACGACAGTGCATTATCCAACATCATGCAGAAAGCCGTGCTCCCGTATATTCCCATCGTTGACCCGGATTCTAGGATTTTCAGCGCAATGGTCAATCCATTCGACTATGTAGTTGAAGGCAGTGAACTGTACAACATCATGACGGCCTTGAACCGCCGGTGCATGGTTACGGTTGGTGGAGGATATCATAATTTCGTATTCCCTACCGTCCACAACATGTCTATTCACATGGATGTTGTGCTGTTCAAGGGTAACAACTTTACCGACGTGCGTGACAAGATTACCAAGGCAGTGTATCGATTCTTGAAGAATAATACTGAATTCTGTATGCCTATATATCGCTCGCGCATAGAATCCATAGTCCATACGATGCCGGAGGTCGCTGGCGTAGACGTGACATTTGCTGCCCAGGACAACGGGTATGCCGAACTGGAACTGGACAACTATCCGTGGCTGGGTGCATTGACCGCAGATTATGTCGGGACCGGGACAGTCACTTTTGATGGACCGGCATTTACATTGCGCGGGGAGAGGATTAACGGCATAACCCGCACTGAATGGGTAAAAACATTCAAGCTTCCTAACCAAAAGGATATGCAGACCCTCATCAACTATTACTATACGTCTTACGTAAAGTCGGCCGCACCGAGCGACCGAGTGACTGATAGGTTTGTCGGGTATATATGGTCCAATGTAATGCAGCAGGTATTCAAGGCAATAATGCCAGAGTGGATCAAGGCCAAGAACAATGCGGATATATCTGAACTGGAAGTGTATCAGGAATTGATGGAGACCGTGAAGACATGGAACATGGAGCCGGGTACTGATGAACTGACGTTTAAGGATACGGAACACTTGAAGAACATTCGTGAGGACGAGGGGTCGGCATTGTTCGATTACCTGCTATACGGCATGAACTACATCAAACTGGTAAGGAACATACTGTGTACGCGTACGACGATGGCGCTCATTGATCCTGATACGGGCAACATTACAAATTATACCAATGACAACGAAATTGTCCAATTTAACATACCGAGTGATGGAATCTCCCTGACCGTGGCATATGATTCATCGCTCCGTACAGAATAGGTGGTTATAGATGCGTGCTCCGATTTATAATGACAGAGGCCAGTTCAGATACAGTGATTTTGTCGGCTACATTCCAGAATATCTCAAGTCCGAACCGGATGTGGTGGCAATGCTACAGGTGTTCAGTGACTACATCAACAACGCATACCGTAACATAGAAACCATTGAAAAGTTCGAATTTTCAGTTGCAGTCCGCGCAGACCGGATGAGTCGTGCGATGCGTGCAATGGAATATCTGAGAACAATGCTGGAACTTGCCGGGTCCAGGAATGATGCGGTAAATCTGTTATCGGTTCCTCGTGCAAACATCAAGAATAATTCGGTATTTGGACGTAAGTCGGGGTATTACCCGCACATAATCAACTACAATGCGCCGGAAATCGTGGATACAATCGATAGAGTGTCTCGTCTTGACGGTACTATTGTTGAGTACGGCGACGGGGATGTCGTATTTGTCAATTACGAAGGACTGGAAGACGGCGAACAGGAAGTAGCATATTACTATGATAAGGATAGCGATGCGCTTCATATCGATCAGATGGGTACCACCCAGGACCCGTTTACCGGTACATATAATACCTCCGACCGAATGATATCGTTCCATGTGTCCGACGTATCCCAGGTAAGCTCAAGATACGGGTATACTTCCGAACACGGCGTGCAGTATAATGAAATATTCTTTAATGCAAGAATATATGATGTAAGTTCGGTGCCTGCACTAAAAGAAACGAGCATTCCCGGTGGAGTGAATGCCATACTTGACATGTATGATGTAGGAAGTACGCCTGCAGGCAAATTACGAACGACAATACGCTTCGATGGAGAAGATGGATGGTCATGGAGAAATGGCTATCCTACATCGATAATGTACCTTTCCGATACTAGTGGGGCTAATCTGGCCAGCCTTTCCGGCGAGGCAGGTAACCGTCTACCTCTTGGAAAGTGCATAGACCCGCAGTATGCAGATGGCATAACCAAGTACGCCGTTATCGGAGCCCCTGAGATTGTTGATGGCGGTTACATCAGTGTTGTACTGGGCACTCCGTATCCGTCATACTCCAACAGCATAGTATACTTGGCAACGAAGAAAAACCTTAACGTCATTGGCGAGTTCACTTTAATAATGGATAGCCGTGAAAACGGCAGACTCGATGTAAAGCTGATTCCAACCGGAAAGATGCCTGATTTTACCGGGATGGGGGAATTGGTTTTGCTAGATATCCCGTTATTTTATGGAAGAGGGACTTTGGATTATTCACAGTCATCCCCTCTGGTTAAGATTGGTAACACCTATCCACTCGATGTGATTGATGAGGATGGCCTGAATATCAAGCCTGATGCCGGACTACAAGCATTTGCGTGTACTGCCACCGAAAACCAGGTTGTCGGTACATTGAACATCGTGTCAAAGGATTCCCCCGATCGCACCTACGACCAGGCATACATGGAGAGTAATTATGTCATTGTGGTCCCATTTTCATCTGATTTGGCCACGAATTACGGGAAGCTGTATGATCTAGGCGATAGCATATATATCGACGGTGGCTATAAATATTGGGATGGACTGGGGATTGTTTCCGGGTTTGAACGGAGGGATGACGGGTATGCAATTACGTTACAGGCACTCCGATATGGAATCAGGCCACATAAGTTAGACGAACCGGTCACGGTACGTGTCGCCAAGTGTGGCTATATCACGGTAGTTGATGATCCCGACAATCCGGGCAGTACAGTCATATCCACTGCCAGAAACGAATCAGCGTTGCCCGTATCTAGCCTGATATCCGACAATGGGTCAATTGTGCTTCTGTTTGGTACGCTTGGCACATTTGCGGCCAGGATCTATCCTGATAACGTGTTTGACCGCCCTATCCCTGCCGATACATATGTATTGAAATTTATTACAGAAACTAATGATCGGGTTCGCGACCTGATTGAAATGGACATGACTGGTGATTCCATGACCACCGTGTGGAAACGTTCCAGGGGCGACATGTTCACTCGCCCATATGTCATGCTGCACGATACTATTGGAAACCGAACAGTAGGTGAAGTTCGATATGAACCGGGTGAAAAAGTGTACCCATTGGTACCGGGAAATTACATGGCGGGCCAGTATGTGTATGATCCCGTGACGAAACGGGTGTATAAATGCATAGAGGACTGTACAGTAACCGACATAAATGCAGTTTCTTCTAATAACAAGTTCACCGAGGATCGGATAGTTCACTACAGCATACCGTATGTCGAACGGTTCAATGCATTCATGCCGTATTATGGCCCCGTCTGTGCACTTGGATATGGCGAAACAATTGACTATTCCATTGATCCGGCATCGTTTACTTCTCCGCTGTATATTACCAAGGTAGAAGACAAGTCCTTAAAATACGGCTGGGAACATCGCGAATTCATGAATTATGGCGAGGCGATGAATTTATCCGGGCGTGATAGAAACGGCATGGTTGAATTCCATACGACCGAACGCACGTATGAGGCCCCATCCCTTACGGTCGACCATGACATGGATATTGTTGACAGTGATCTATTCGAACGAGCCACATGGTCATATCCACACAGTATTGTTACACATGGATGCGCCGGAAGTATCAAGGTCGACATCGACGATGCAAAATACTTGGCCGCTGAACGTAGTGACAATACTACTTGGAAAGTAACCGTGCATTCAGCCGCACATGGATTGACCGATGGGTCGCTGGTTTCAGTATCCGGGGTAAAGAATGCCGATGTCAGGGGCGTGCAGCTCGATTTCAATGTGTCATTTGTCCCGGTGACTGTAATAGATGGTGATGTGTTCAGCTATTGTATAACTGGGAATAGTGATATCATAGGAAAGGTTGCTTACGCCGATCTGTTTAATGATCCTGACCATCCCGATAAGATGACTGGCAGCATAGTTTACCTTCAGGACCATCATGTGAGGATTGCTGCGCTGTCCTATGCGGGAGACCGAAAGCTGTCCGTAATGTTTGCCGATAAGGTACACGTGGTAAACAATGGCGACATGCTGTACCTTGAGAACTGTTTTCTGGGCGGGAATCCATTCAACCATGGCCCGTATGAGGTTATAGAGGTAAACACTGATTATACGGGCCTGACAATCAACTGCCCTTCCGTAAGAATGGACCCTGAAACCGGGAAGGCGAACGTATCCACTGTTCCTGTGCCCGGAGAGCATGCAATCTTAAGGAAACCGATTAGCGAGGGCGATGTCGTTGCAATTACTAATGCTGACGATTATCCGGTTGGATTTTACCGGGTGGAGAACGGGATGTGGCCAAAGGTTGACCGAACCGCCCTTATTACTCCGTTTATCCTATTCTCACAGTCAAACCTGTTTGACATTACCGATACCAATCCGGCAATCGCGGTAGGCGATCCGATAACGATCAGTTCAATAACATATACGGGGAATGATACTGCGCATGTCATTTTACAAAAGCCCATACCGCACTTTACCAATGAAAACCGAAGAAATATCGAGGGCAAGACAAAGGTATACATTTCCAACGTTACCCCGACTGATTTTAACGGGCTTCACTCTGTCACGAAGATATACAATAGCATTGAATTCGACATCTCGATGCGCCTGTACAATACATATGCAACCAAGGGAATGCCCATGGGTGACCTTACCATGGAACTGAGGGAATGTCGATGGTACCGCTATCTGGTAGATGAAATAGAATGGGATCGAGTGAGCTCACAGGCATCCTATACAGCCAAGAATACGACTACGCTGATCAGCAACGATGACTCGCGCTGTACCGTAAAATGCCTGTATGACCATAACTTGTCGGTGGGGGACTATGTTGTCCTGGGGTATGACTTTACTGAATTCGATGAGACCACGGGGTTGAATGGATATGGCATGGGCAGGGTGACCCAGGTAATCAACAACAGTACAGTGGAATTCGAAATAGTCTTTGGTGAATATGGGAACACGATGTCAATCGCCCGTGGCATTATCACCTTGCCTGGTATGGACAATATTGCGGTACGCAACGGGGAATATAGCATGAAGCTGGAGAGCCTTCGTGGAACTACCGGAACATCTGTCACATATCGGTTTAATGACGGGGATATCGTCATGGCGGCTGGGCAGGATATCAACTCCGAACGATTGTCGTACTTGGTTCGCAAGAATGCCCAGTGGCAGGTGCTGAAAAGGAAACGTATCGTCAAGATACGTAAGGCAACCGTTGATGAATATGTAAACGGGGAATACCTTGAAGGCAATTCGGAACGGAATCTGGATGAATATGTATATGCTACTTATTCTGACGTCGATGTAGCCAAGGCTTCGTCATTTGCCTATGCAACCAGGATGTTCATGATACGAAATCCTAATTTTGCAAACCCGTCAATCGAAGACCTTGATACTACCAGGAACCCGTATGCCGAATATTCATCCGGAGAAGACTTTGCAAACATTGCGCCAAGGGACGACATGAAGTCATCTTTCAAGGGCATACCCGATATGAAGTACCCGCTCATTGAAAAGATAGAAAGGCTCGCCTATCTAAGGGATGCAAATGTGATTGATTTTGAACTCATTGGATACCTCGCAAGGTTCATGGGTTATGACATAACCGCAATGGCGGATGATATCAAGAGCAGTAATCTGTACCGTACCATAAAGCAGCAGGAGGCTGCCGTGAGGGAGGCGGTCATGAACCTGCCACAATATTACTCATTGGGCGGGACTTATTCTGGACTTAAGATGCTTATGGCTACTTTTGGGATCATCGGGGACGTGCTGACCCTTTATACCAATACGATGAACCCATATGAAGAAATGATCAACTTGGAAGAAGTCAAATCCAGGCTTATCGAGGATTCTTCCCAAGGGAATATACGTGGATCCTGGGTATCTACGCCATATATCGATATCGCATTAACCGATGACTCGAGATTCCCGCAATTTTCCATCCAGCCAGATGATATTAGCCGGATTAAAGAACAGATTAGGGTATGGAAGCCTATCAACGTGGTGTTCAGGGATATTTTAGTTCGCTATGTGAGCGAAATTGACCTTAGAATGTCCTTATCGGGCCCTATTGTTGGCATAACTGAATTCGGTGCAGCAATATCTTTGACTGATGGGAATGAAGATGTCGCG
>Ga0310786_10010589_pt1 | contig 11584 bp, 9 predicted proteins | sample AusTroGonzalo_MG_FD_203881 | JGI IMG/M metagenome (GOLD analysis project Ga0310786, IMG submission 203881) | Bovine rumen microbial communities from tropical cattle in Woodstock, Queensland, Australia - Gonzalo_03 (v2) (version 2) | ecosystem: Host-associated > Mammals > Digestive system >... | reverse complement strand
TACGACGAAGTACTCCGTGCCCTCTGGGGTTATGTCGGTGACAAACTGAACATCCCCGTTGAGCAATTGTCGCGTGAGAATATTGCCGACCGATTGTCTGCCCGTGGTGTCGGTCAGGAGGTTATCGACCAGTTTATCGGTGCCATCGACGAGTGCGAGTTCGAGCGCTATGCTCCTGGTGACCCGAAGGGAAATATGAACAAGGTATTCGAGAAAGCTATGAATGCGATTGAACAGATAGAAGACGGCATGAAGCATCGCCGCCGTGCGCCTAAGTCTTCAGCTGTCGTGCTGTTGCTGATGTTGTTGCTGCCTACTGGCGTGGGAGCTACTACTAACAAAGCCGAGGCTGACAGCGCCTACGCTCAGGGCCACTACCAACAAGCTGTCAAGGACTATAGTGAACTGCTGAAGAAAGGTGTCAGTGCCGACCTCTATTACAACCTTGGCAACGCTTACTACCGTATGGACGAGATTCCCCGTGCCGTGCTGAACTATGAACGTGCCCTGCTACTATCGCCTGGCGATGCCGACATCCGCTTCAACCTGCAGATGGCCCGCTCGAAGACCATCGACAAGATTACGCCTGAGTCTGAGATGTTTTTCGTTACATGGTATCATTCGTTGGTCAATATGACCAGTGTCGATGGCTGGGCTCGCATGGCCCTCGTCGCCTTGGCTTTGGCTATTGTGCTGGCTTTGCTCTACCTCTTTGCGGGAACTGTCTGGCTGCGTAAGGTGGGTTTCTTCGGTGCCTTTGGCCTGATTGTGGTCTTCATCGTGGCCAATGTCTTTGCCCATGTCCAGAAGCAGAGCTTCACCAGTCGTTCGGGAGCTATCATCATGGCCCCTGCCGCCACTGTTAAGAGTACGCCCGCCGCTCAGGGCACCGACCTCTTCATCCTCCACGAGGGCACCAAGGTTAACATCACTGACGGTTCTATGCGCCAGTGGAAACGTATCCGTGTGGCCGACGGCAAGGAGGGCTGGGTGGAGACCTCGCAGATAGAAATTATTTGAGAAATTGAGATAAGATGGATGTTCTGATTGACTTTGACCGCTGGCTGCTCCTTGTTGTGAACGGCAGTTCCTCGCTCTACCTCGATGAGTTGGTACACATTCTCACGACAGCTGCCACATGGATACCTCTTTATCTGGGGCTTTTCTATATTGTCTTGAAGAATAACGATAATGCCCGCAAAATCAGCTTCATCATTCTCTGTGCTGGTCTCTGCTATCTCTTTGCCGGTGCTGTAGATGATGGTCTGGTGAAACCCATTGTCGGTCGGTGGCGTCCTACTCACGATCCCGTTATTGGCTGGCAGGTTGACATCGTTGACGGTTATCGTGGCGGTAAGTATGGTTTTTTCTCGGCCCATGCCTCCAACACTTTCTCCATTGCTATTTTCTTTAGCCTGTTGGTACGTAGTCGACTGATGACCACCGCCTTGATTCTATGGTCGCTGGTTAATTGTTGGACACGTATGTACCTTGGTGTTCATTTCCCCGGCGATATCCTTGCAGGCCTGCTATGGGGTGGCATCGTCGGTACGGCAGTCTATCTCTTTTACCGTTGGATAGAACGCCGTTTCCTCGGCTGCAATAAGTTTGTGTCCTCGCAATATACTGCAACAGGCTATCTTTTAAGTGATGTAGATATTGTAGTTGCAATCCTTGTCTTTACCTTGATTTATGCCTTGTTGCGTAGTTGTCTGATAATATGAGCGTATGAAAAGAGAAGACTTAAGAATCATTTTTATGGGAACGCCGGAGTTTGCTGTGGAAACCCTGAAAGCGCTGGTGGAGAATGACTATAATGTTGTGGCGGTAGTGACACAGCCCGACAAGCCTGTAGGCCGTCACGGTTCGGTGTTGCAGCCGTCAGCGGTGAAGCTATATGCACAGGAGAAGGGACTGCCCGTATTGCAGCCCGAGAAGATGAAAGACCCTGAGTTCGTTGAGCAGTTGCGGTCATATCACGCTAACCTGCAGGTGGTTGTGGCCTTCCGTATGTTGCCTGAGGTGATATGGGCGATGCCAGAGTACGGCACGTTCAACGTCCATGCCGCCCTTCTGCCGCAATATCGTGGTGCTGCACCCATCAACTGGGCAGTTATCAATGGTGAGACACAGACGGGCGTTACGACTTTCTTCCTGGATCATGATATCGACACTGGGCGCATCATCATGCAGTTGCCCTTCGACATCCCTGACGATGCCGATGTAGAATATGTATATGACGGTCTGATGCATCTGGGATCCGATATCTGCTTACAGACATTGGAGCGCATTGTTGCTGCCGACGGAAAGCCCGAAACGGTTGACCAAAGTTCGGTGGCAGCAAATTCTTCACTCTTCACTCTTCACTCTTCACTTCACCCGGCTCCGAAGATTTTCAAAGAGACTTGCGAGATCAACTGGAACCAGCCGTCGAAGTGTGTCTACGATTTCATCCGAGGTTTGAGTCCCTATCCAGGGGCTTGGACGACGCTTGTGGGACCTGACGGTAAGGATACGGTACTGAAGATATTCCGAACGACGAAAACTGAGCGTAAGGCAGATGGGGTAGGGTACATCGTAGCCGACCGTAAGCATCTTTATGTTGCTGCTGCTGACTGTCTGTTGCAGATTGACGAACTACAGTTGGCAGGCAAGAAACGCATGGATGCCGCCGCTTTTCTGAATGGAATGAAAGAAATCGAAAATTATTTCGTCAAGTGACATAATATTTTTGCCGCTGCTGCGTTTCATAGATATAACATCATAAAACAAGCAGCCTATGCAAATATCTACTCAGCAAGTAATTGACGCCGTTTCCTCTATGAGCGAAGGATTAAAACCCAGCGAAAAGACGCTCCAGTTTATCAGAGATTTCGCATACAACTATCGTATGAAAAACGGCCAGGCATTTTGCCTGAATTGATAATTTTGAATTGACAATTGGTAATTGACAATTAAGTAATGGCATTAGTATCTCCCTCCTTACTCGCTGCCGATTTCCTGCATCTCGACCGCGACATTGAAATGATTAATCGTAGCGAGGCCGACTGGCTTCACCTTGACGTGATGGACGGTGTGTTCGTCCCCAATATCTCATTTGGCTTTCCTGTGCTTGAGGCGGTGGCTTCCCTTTGCAAGAAACCCCTTGACGTACATTATATGATTGTGAAGCCCGAGCGATATATCCAGCAGACGGCTAAGTTAGGCGCCATGATGATGAATGTTCACGTGGAGGCATGCGACCACCTGCATCGTACAGTGCAGGAGATTCACGATGCTGGCATGAAGGCTGGTGTGACGCTGAATCCGGCAACGCCTGTTTCCTTGCTCGAAGACATTATCTGCGATGTTGATATGGTGCTGCTGATGAGCGTCAATCCCGGCTTTGGCGGGCAGAAGTTCATTGAGAACACTATTGCAAAGGTCAAGCGTCTGCGTCAGTTGATTGCCGACAGCGGCAGTAAGGCGCTGATAGAGGTGGACGGCGGTGTGCAAGGTGAGACAGCCCCAAGGCTTGTTGAGGCAGGTGTTGATGTGCTCGTTTCGGGCAGCTATGTCTTCAAGAGTCCCACTCCTGAGGAAACCATCCACAACTTACGTAGTTTATAAGCTAACACTCCAGACAGAGTTCCATCTGATGCTCCTTAGCCATTCTCCGCATATTCATCAGGGCGTAGCGCATACGTCCTAATGACGTGTTGATGCTGACGCCCGTCAGCTCGGCAATCTCCTTGAACGACAGTTGCTGGTAGAAGCGCATGTAGACCACTTCGCGCTGGGCGGCGGGCAGTTGCTCCATAATCCGCTTAACGTCCTGCATCACCTGCTCGTTCACGATTTCCGATTCACGGTGAGAATCCATGACTTGCTCTCCCTTGAGGTTACTTAAGTCATTATCATCAGTCAAGTCCACGATATTCTCACTCTTCTGTGCCCTGTACCAGTCCATAATGACATTATGGGCAATGCGGGTGAGCCAAAACGTGAACTTACCACTATCGGTGTACTTACCTGCCTGCAGTTTGGTGATGACCTTGACAAACGTCTCTTGGAAGATGTCGTTTGCAATATCCTCATTGCGCACCACAAACATGATGTACGCGAAAAGTTTTGACTGAGTTCTTGATAATAACTCATCAAACGCTTTATTGTTTCCTCCTACGTAAAGTAATGCCAACGCTTCGTTGGTCATCCCTTCAAATTCCTTCATATTCGGTTGTTTTTTGTTATGAAGTAATTATGTTTCGATAGGCAATAAAGTTTAAAGTTTTGAGTTATTAATGTTTGTTGTCGGTGCAAAAGTAGGTAAAATAATTAAAATTACCAAACAAATTGACGAAAAATTGAAAAAAAGTAGTATCTTTGTCATCAAATATGTATTTATTTAACCTGAAACGTATATGATTAAGCTATTTGTTCCCGGGCGTTTGTGCCTGTTTGGAGAACATACTGACTGGGCTGGACACTATCGTACGATGAATGCTGATATCGCTCCTGGTGCCGCCATTGTGACGGGTATCGAGCAGGGTATCTATGCCGAAGTAGAGAAAGCTCCCATCTTTGAGATGCAGAGCGTAGCCCCCGAAATTGAGGGCCAATGGCAGAATTTTGCCTGCCGCATGGACGAGCAGGAGTTGAAGCGTATTGCCCGCTCCGGGTCGTTCTTCTGCTACTGTGCTGGTGTGGCCAGCTATATGCTGGAGTGGTACAAAGTTGGTGGTGTGCGCATTAAGATTACTTCGATGACATTGCCCATGAAAAGTGGATTGTCATCGAGTGCCGCTATCTGTGTACTGGTTGCGCGCGCGTTCAATTTATTATATAAGCTGAACCTCAACACGCTGGGTGAGATGAATATCGCCTATGTCGGTGAGCTTCGGACATCCTCACGTTGCGGACGTCTGGATCAGGCGTGTGCCTTCGGTGTGAAGCCCAACCTGATGACCTTCGACGGTGATGAGGTTGAGGTGCAGTCGCTGAATGTGAAGAAGCCGCTATTCTGGGTCTTTGCCGACCTCTGTGCCGAGAAGGACACCGTGAAGATCCTGCGCGACCTGAACAAGGCCTATCCCTTTGCATCAACCGAGGAGGAGAAACGCGAGCACCAGGCACTTGGCGAACTGAATCAGGACATCATACAGCGTGCCATCAAGTATATGGCTGCCGGTGAGGTCGAGAAGTTAGGAAAGCTGATGACGGAGGCCGAGGAGCTTTTCGATAGTCACGTCATGCCCATGTCGCCCGAAGAACTGGCGGCTCCCAAGCTGCATGCCGTGCTGAAAGACCCCAATATCCTGCCGCTGGTTTATGGCGGTAAGGGAGTAGGCTCCCACGGCGACGGCTCGGTGCAGTTCCTGGCTCGTGACCCTGACTGTCAGGAACGCCTCGTCGATTACCTGAACGAGCAGGGCATGAAAGCTTATTCGCTGACCATCAAGCCCGTACACACCGTGCGTCGTGCCATCATCCCCGTGGCAGGCTTCGGTACCCGTCTCTATCCTTCCACCCGCAGCTTGAAGAAAGATTTCTTCCCCATACCCTGTCCCGACGGCATGGTACGTCCCGTCATCCTTATCCTGCTCGAAGAGCTAGTGCAGAGCGGCATCGAGGAAATCTGTCTTGTATTGGGCAGCGAGGAGGAGCGTCAGCGTTATGCCGAGTTCTTTGAGCGTCCCATCAGCGACGAGCATCTTGGTAAGCTGTCGAAGGAGGCTCAGGAGTACGAGAATCACATCCTCGACATTGGCAAGCGTCTACGCTACGTCTACCAGCGTGAGCGTCGCGGCTTTGGCCACGCCGTCTACCAGGCAGCCGAGTTCACCCGCGATGAGCCGGTGCTGCTGATGCTGGGCGACACCCTCTACCGTTCGCTCACCAACAAGCCCTGCGCCCTACAGCTTATCGAGGAGTACGAGCGTTACAACTGCCTTATCATCGGTCTCTATCCTGTTTCCGTGAACGACGTTAGCCACTTCGGCATTATGAATGGTGTCTGGGAGGACAAGGACGAGCGCATCCTTAATGTCTCTACCGTCTACGAGAAGCCCACCTCCAGTTATGCAGAAGAGTTCCTTGGCGTACGTAACAGCATGGGCAACCGTGAGTATTGCTCGGTCTTCGGACAGTATATCCTGACGCCCGAGGTGTTCCACCAGTTGGCTGAGGACATCAAGCAAGCCGACGAGGAAGGCTCTACACGCGAGATAGAACTTACCTCAGCTCTTGAGGCCGTTCGCAGCCGTGTGGGTATGATAGGTGTGCGCCTCTACAGTCAGCGCTTCGACATGGGTAACCCGGCAGCGCTAGTCGACACCATCACCAAGTTCTCACACCTCTAATCTTTCACTACTCACCCTTCACCAAACATGTACATCGCAGTAGCAGGAAACATTGGTAGCGGAAAATCGACACTTACCCGTATGCTCGCTCGACATTATCGTTGGGAGGCACGTAATGAGTCTGTTGACAATAATCCCTATTTGGAGGACTACTATAGCGATATACACCGCTGGTCGTTCAATCTTGAGGTCTATTTCCTCAAAGAGCGTTTCCGCGACCTTATCGCTATCCAGCATGCCGACCACACCGTCATTCAGGACCGTACCATCTTCGAGGGTGTCTATGTCTTTATGGAGAACAACCGCGACTTGGGCAACCTCAGTCAGCGTGACTACGACACTTACATGGAGTTGTTCAATCAGATGATGACTCTCGCCAAACTCCCTGACCTCATGATCTATCTTCGCGCCTCTGTGCCCCATCTTGTGGGCAACATCCAGAAGCGCGGACGCGGCTATGAACAGACGATGCAGCTCGACTATCTGGAGAACCTGAACCGCCGCTACGACGACTTCATCTTCAACCGCTACAAAGGCCGGGTCATGGTTGTCGATAAGGACCCGCTTGACTTCGAACATTGTCCGCAGGACTTCGCCGGCATCATCGACCGTATTGACCAAACCCTCTTCGGACTATTCTCATAAAACCCCAACAATATGCATATCGCAGTAGCAGGAAACATTGGCAGTGGCAAGACCACGCTCACTAGGATGCTCGCCCACCGTTATGGATGGACGCCCCGTTTCGAACCCGTCGACAACAATCCCTATCTGGAGGACTTCTATGCCGACATGCCCCGATGGTCGTTCAACCTACAGGTCTACTTCCTTAGCAAGCGCTTCAAGGAAGTCGTTGAGATATCCAAGTCAAAGGATACTATCATTCAAGACCGCACCATCTTCGAGGACGCCCGCATCTTTGCACCCAACCTGCATGGACAGGGTATGATGTCCGACCGTGATTTCGAGAACTACACCGACCTTTTTGACCTTATGATGTCACTTGTCCGTCTGCCTGACCTCATGATTTACATCCGCTCTTCAATCCCTACACTTGTTGCCCAAATCCAGAAGCGTGGGCGTGAGTATGAGCAAACCATGCGCTTGGATTACCTGCAGGGACTTGAGCAGCGATATGAGAAGTGGATTTCCACCTACAAAGGCCAGCTCATTATCATCGATGGCGACAGCTGTAAGTTCGGCGATAATCCTGAGCACTTCCAGCAAGTCACCGATATGATTGATGCCAAGCTCTATGGTCTTTTCCCCATGGAGTGATATTCGTCAACAAAAAAAATCGGTTGGTAAGATCTTTGTCTTGCCAACCGATTTTGTATAAGCCTTGCAAATAGAATTCTTACTTCATTTTGTCCATTACCTTCCGGTAGTACCTGTTAGTTGCACGAACGCTGTACTTCACGCCTCCGTTCCAGGAGCGAATAGCCTTTTCTACGCTATTCATCGGGTTGTAATGCGACTGAATCAGCAGGAACATTTCCTTGGATTTCTCAACACTGTAGCGGTCTGCTAATGTGTAACGCTTCTTACTCTTCTGTTTCTGCAGGATGTTGTTGCAATCCTTGACAAGTATGGGAGTAATCTGCATGGCGCCTACTGAGTTCCCACTCACGGCTTTTGAGTCCCCACCGCTTTCTACTTGAATAATCGCATCCATCACTGGATCCCAGTTGAAACCTTTGGCTTTTGCTTGTGTTGCAAGTACCATCAGGCTCATACTTACAATCATTAAAATTTTCTTCATAACTCTATACTTTACGGTAGCCTTCTCATCACGAGCGCTCGACCCGCTGGTCGCTTTGCTTGCAAAGAACCTACGTTATCCTTTAGAATTTCGGTGCAAAGTTACGAAGTTTCAGATAGTTAGCCAAATATTTTTACTTTTTTTAAGATTTCTGTGTGCGCACACTTAATCTAAATCAACCACCGTAATGCCCGTTCCGCCAAACTGAACGTGCTCGTCTTGGTAGTGTTTTACGTTGGGAACGGTGGCCAGATATTGGCGAATAAGTTGTCGCAAAATGCCCGTCCCGGTACCGTGCAGGATGCGTACTCTCGACATACCGACAAGGATGGCATCGTCGATGAAATAGGTGACGGCATTGATGGCTTCGTCGCCTCTCATACCGCGAACGTCGATGTCCTGCTTGAAGTTCAGCTTGCGGTTGTCGATGACGTTGCGGGTGTCGTTCGACACGTTGGCATAGGAACCTGCGATGGCGGCATTACGCTCTTCAGCCTTGCTTCTCTCCTGCGGTTTGGGAGCCTCGGCATGCTCCAGCCGCTCTGCTCGCATCTTGGTCTTCATATCGCCAAAGATGATGGTGGCCATCTTGCCGTCAATGCTTTCAACGGTGCCGATGCTGGTGAGCCCCTTGATGCGGACGGTGTCGCCGACGACAATGGGGGCCTCTTGGGGACGGTTCTGCGTACTCTGAGCACTCCGATTTTTCTGAGTACTCTGATTAGCCTTCTCCTGGCGCCGCTTTTCCTTTCGTTCCTTCCGCTCCTGTATCTGGCGTATTTTGCGCTCTATCAGCTCGTCGTTGGCTCTGGTGTCAATCTCGGCTACCTCGTCCTTGAAGGCGTTCAGCTCTTCGCGTATCCGTCGCGTAGCCTCCTTTTCAGCCTGACTTTCGCGTATCTCGCGTATCGCGTTTTCTATCTTCTTGTTGCTCTCGCGCAGCAGTTCTTCAGCCTCTTCCTTGGCTCTGCGCAGTATCTCCTTGCGCTCGTGCTCTATTTCCTCAATCGAGCTCTCGTAGCGGGCTATGCGGCCCTCGAGCGACTTTTCGTGCTGGTGAATGGTCTGACGCTTACCCTCCCAGTAGCGCTTGTCGCGCACGATGTCCTGCAGGTACTTGTCGCTCTGTATGTATTCCGAGCCCACGATGTCCGATGCGTCCTTGATGACCTCCTCGGGGATTCCCGTCTTGCGGGCTATCTCGATGGCAAAGCTGGAGCCCGGCTGTCCTATCGACAGCTGGAACAAAGCCTGCATCTCATGACGGTCGTAGAGCATGGCGCCGTTGACGATGCCCTCGTGGTCGTCGGCAAAATGCTTCAGGTTCTGGTAGTGGGTAGTGATGACGCCAAACGTCTGCTTCTTCCAGAACTGCTTCAGCATGGCTTCGGCTATCGCACCACCGATGGTAGGCTCAGTACCGCCACCAAACTCGTCAATCAACAGCAACGAACGCTCGTTGGCCTGACGCATCATCTGCTTCATGTTCATCAGGTGTGAGCTGTAGGTCGACAAGTCGTTCTCGATGCTCTGCTCATCGCCGATGTCTATCATGATGTCATTAAAGAGGCCGCACGTTGAACGGTCGCCAACAGGTATCGACAGTCCGCATTGCAACATATATTGCAGCAGTCCGACGGTCTTCAGACACACCGACTTGCCGCCAGCGTTAGGACCGCTGATAATCAGCAGACGCCCCTCATTCTTGGCATTTTTCTCTCCTCTCTCCTCTCTCCTCTCTCCTCTTAAAATGATATCCAGCGGCACCACCTTCTTCCCTTGCTTCGTCAGCGACAAGTCCAATAAGGGGTGTATGGCGTGAATCCAGTCCAGGTGCGACTCGTTTCTGACGTCAGGCTCCGTAGCCTTCGTCTGCTCCGCCAGCTGCGCTTTGGCATAGATGAGGTCAACCTTGGCCAGAAACTGGTACGAGTCAAGAATCTGGGGAACATACGGGCGCACCTCGTCGCTGAACACCGTCAGAATCCTGATGACCTCGCGCCGCTCCTCGGCCTCCAACTGCCGTACACGATTGTTGGCCTCGACCACCTCCGTTGGCTCAATAAACACCGTCTTGCCCGTAGCCGACTCATCGTGAACGATGCCGCCTATGCGCTTCTTCAGGTTGGGCGCCACAGGTATCACCAGACGGCCATCGCGCAGCGTGGGGGCCGCATCCTTGTCCACCAGCCCGTCCTTCTGGGCACTATGAAGTATTGTGTATAACGTTCGCGATATGTTACCCTCCGTCTTGGCCAACTCATGGCGTATGCTGGCCAGCGTCATCGAGGCCGAGTCCTTGATCTTTCCGAACTTATCCAGGATAGAGTCTATGCGGCGAATCATGGCCGGAAACGTCACAACGCCCTCCGTCAGCCTCTGCAACGCTGGGTAAGGCACATCTTCCAACGCTTGGCCCGTCCACTCTTCTCTCTCCTCTCTTCTCTCTCCTCTAACACCTAAAGTCTCTCCTCTCTCCTCTCTCCTCTTTCCTCTATTCAGATACCTCACAATATCCGCTATCGTCTGCAGCGAGCGACGCAAGTCCCACACCTCCTGCTCCTCCAGGTGAGTGTTCTCCAGGCGAATGCGGCTCACAGCCTCCCTCACGTCAAAGAAGTACTGCATCGGGAAGTCGTCAGCCTCCTGTTGCAGCCGCCGGAACTCCCGCACCTGCTCCAGCAGCTCGCAAACCTCGGCATAGTCCGTCGTGAACGCTATTTCGTCCACCTTCTCCTTGCCAAGACTGCTCAGGCAGTGTCCCTTCAACAGCGCCCGTATATCGTCGAAACCTATCTTGTGTTCAAAGTTGTTCGGATAAATCATGGTGCAAAGGTACAAATAAGTGAGCGAAAAACCAAATGTATTTGATTTTTTCCACTATGCCAGAATTATAAATGTTATACATCGTTAATGTCACTCATCTGTCTCCAATGTAAGATGTAAGAATCGCCGCCTCCCAAGCGTTATGCTGGGAAGCGGCGATTTACGTTGATTTAGACAATGAACTCGTCAGAAGTGCAGCGGGCCGTAGCCCATACAGCTGGTGGTGGTCAGTGCCGTCAGGAAGGCGGTGAGCGCGGCTACTATCATCTTCACCGCAATCTCGATGATTCGCTTCTTCATGATGTTAATGTTTAGTGTTTAGAGTTTAGTGTTTCACCACTCACTCTTCACTTTTTCACTAGCGAAGCGCAAAGCGCGAGCGCTTAGGGCTCCGGCTCCGGATCGGGCTCCGCCTGCTGAATGTTGTACGTGCTCAGCGGCGTACGCTGCTGGTACGACTTCTTCTTGCCGTCGACCGTCTTGTAGAGGGTCTTCACAAGCTGGTAAGCCTCGAAGGTGCAGGCCTTCTTCAGCTCGCGCGAGGTCAGTTCCTCACCCTTGGCGTTCTCGGGACGGAAGCGCAGGTGGACACCCTTGATGTTCTCGTTGATGCCCGCCAGGGCCTCGGGGATGGTGTCTGCGCAGACGCTCTCGATCG
>Ga0310786_10010588_pt1 | contig 11584 bp, 10 predicted proteins | sample AusTroGonzalo_MG_FD_203881 | JGI IMG/M metagenome (GOLD analysis project Ga0310786, IMG submission 203881) | Bovine rumen microbial communities from tropical cattle in Woodstock, Queensland, Australia - Gonzalo_03 (v2) (version 2) | ecosystem: Host-associated > Mammals > Digestive system >... | reverse complement strand
AGGGTACAGGTGCCCTCTGTGCTTTTCCTATCCTCGACTCTGCCGTACGTATGATTAACGAAATGAATAACTTCGACAATGGAAATATCACTAAATACTTCTAAGTGGTACGACCGCCTGTGGGCGGCCCTTATCTTCTTCACCCGTCTGCCCTTTTGGCGTATCTATCAGCCGCCCAAGGATGCCTATCAGGGTGTTGTGGAATTCTGGCCGTTGGCAGGTTGGCTTACGGCAGGTGTGATGGCGGGCGTGCTCTACGGCGCCTCGATGGTGTTCAACTATGAGATTGCCATCGTATTGGCCATCGTCAGTCGTTTGCTATTGACTGGTGCCCTGCATGAAGATGGGTTGGCAGACTTCTTTGATGGCTTCGGAGGAGGTGGACGAAATCGTCAACGCATCCTCGACATCATGAAGGATTCGCATATCGGCACCTATGGTGTACTGTCACTTATCGTTTATTTTGCATTGCTTTTCTTTGCCCTCCATTCTCTGTCACCCGTTGACGCAGCACTTGCTATCCTCGCTGTTGACCCCTACACCAAGATGGTGAGCGCCCAAGTGATACAGATGATGCCGTATGCCCGCACGGAAGAGACGGCCAAGAACAAGACCGTCTATCGTAAGTTCTCTGCGGCTGCAGGTATAGGTCTTGCCATGCAAGGCCTGCTGCCCATCGGCCTCTACCTCTGCTGGATGCAAGGACGTCTGGAATGGAGCACACTCATCTTCCTGCCTTGTTTGACGATGTACTTCCTCTATCTCTTCATCTGGCGTAGGCTGCGAGGCTACACAGGCGACTGTTGTGGCGCCCTCTTCCTGCTCACAGAGTTGACTGCCTATCTCGTCGTCTCATATTATCTCGTCTAAACATCTTAAACGCAGAAGCCGGCGGTCGGTGAGATCAGCGACAGTGTGCTGTGGTTCTTCGCCCAGTGCCTGCTGTATGCTGGGGCAGCCTTGGGCATTGATGTGTTCATGGAAAACAAGATCCACGAATTTCATGATAAACCGTAAATTCTATATTCTATATTCTATATTTTAAATTTCATATTCCATAAAATTTGGCCGTTTCATAAAATTGTTGTATCTTTGCGGCTAAAAAAGAGAGATATGGAACAGAGACAATGGAAGACTTTATGTGAGTTTAAGGAGATCCTGTTTGAGGAGTATAACGGCATCGCGAAGATCACGATCAACCGTCCGCAGTATCGTAACGCCTTCACGCCGAAGACGACGTGGGAGCTGAGCCAGGCCTTCGCCATGTGCCGTGAGATGCAGGACGTGAGCGTGGTGCTGCTGACGGGCGCGATGAGTGAGGTGCCGGAGGGCAAGACGCTGCGGGACGTGAAGCACGCATTCTGCTCTGGCGGCGACATGCACGTGAAGGGCCGTGGCGGCTATGTCGACGACGAGGGCGTGCCCCGTCTGAGTGTGCTCGACGTGCAGATGCAGATACGGAGGCTGCCGAAGCCGGTGATTGCGATGGTGAACGGCTATGCCATCGGTGGCGGTCATGTGTTGCACCTGGTCTGCGACCTGACAATCGCCTCGGAGAATGCCATCTTCGGACAGACAGGGCCGAAGGTGGGGTCGTTTGATGCGGGATTCGGATCGAGCTACCTGGCGCGTATCGTCGGACAGAAGAAGGCGCGCGAGATATGGTTTCTCTGCAGGCAGTATTCGGCCCGGGAGGCTGAGGAGATGGGGATGGTGAACAAGGTCGTGCCCATTGAACGGCTGGAGGACGAGTGCGTGGCGTGGGCCGAGGAGATGATGGAGCGGTCGCCGCTGGCGTTGCGGATGATCAAGGCCGGGCTGAACGCGGAACTCGACGGACAGGCTGGCATCCAGGAGCTGGCTGGCGACGCCACGATGCTCTACTACTTCCTCGACGAGGCGCAGGAGGGCGGCAAGGCCTTCCTTGAGAAGCGGAAACCGGACTTTAAGAAATATCCGAAACTGCCATGACCTACGGGATCGAAGAGCGGACGCTGCATTTCAAGCAGCCGGCAGGAACGTCGAGGGGCGTATATACGACCAGGAAGAGCTGGTTTGTTCGTTTGTCGGACGGCGAGCGAGAGGGCGTGGGGGAGTGTGCGCCGCTGCCGGACCTGAGCTGCGACGCGATACCTGATTATGCCGAGGTGCTGGATCGGGTGTGCGAGGATTTATGCCTGACGGGCGACATCGACTATGAGAAGTGGAGGAATTATCCCTCGATGCTCTTCGGACTGGAGACGGCTTGGCTGAATCTAAAGAACGGCGACAGCCTGTTTGATACTGCGTTCAGTCGTGGCGAGGTGGGCATCCCCATCAACGGACTGGTGTGGATGGGCAGTTATGAGGAGATGCTGCAGCGCATGGAGGAGAAACTGGAGAAGGGCTTCCGCTGTGTGAAACTGAAGATCGGGGCCATCGACTTCGACCAGGAACTGGACCTGATCAAACGCATCCGGGAACGGTTCTCGCATCACGAGGTGGAACTCAGGCTGGATGCCAACGGGGCATTCAAGTTTGAGGAGGCGCTGTATAAGCTGGAACTCCTGTCGCAGTACGCCATCCACAGCATCGAGCAGCCCATCCGTCAGGGACAGTGGGCCTATATGGCGGAACTCTGTCGGGAGTCGCCCCTGCCCATCGCCCTCGACGAGGAACTGATCGGCGTGAACGATCCTGAGATGAAACGCCACATGCTGCGGATCGTCAAACCGCGCTATATCATCCTGAAACCCTCGTTGCACGGGGGTATGACGGGGTGCAGGGAGTGGATAGAGACAGCCCGCGACATGGGTGTTGGCTCGTGGATCACGTCGGCACTGGAGAGTAACATCGGCCTGAATGCCATCGCGCAGTTTGCCTCGGACGTCTATGGCGACCATATCACGATGCCGCAGGGACTGGGCACGGGACAGCTGTTCACGGACAATATACCGATGGGGCTGGAGATACGCGGAGACAGGCTCTGGAGACAGAGTAATTTTTAAAGACATAGTAACATATTAACATATGATGTCTTTAGAAGAATTTCTGGCTGAGTGGCGGAATGAGAGCCCCTATGTCGAGGTGAAGACGAGCGGGAGTACGGGCGAGCCGAAGCGGATGCTGGTGGAGAAGCAGCGGATGAGGGCCTCGGCACGGATCACGTGCGACTTTCTCGGACTCAGACCTGGGGATACGGCGCTGCTCTGTATGCCGCTCGACTATATCGCAGGCAAGATGATGGTGGTCAGGGCCCTGGAACGGGATTTGCGACTGACGGCCGTTGAGCCGAGTGGGCATCCGCTGGCGGCGGAACAGGGGGACGGCTACACCTTTGCGGCGATGGTGCCGATGCAGGTGTATAACTCGCTGCAGGTGCCTGAGGAACGGGAAAGACTGAAAGGGATCAGACATCTGATTATTGGCGGCGGAGCGATTGACGAGGCCCTGGCTGAAGAGCTAAAACTGTTTCCGAATAACGTGTGGAGCACTTATGGGATGACGGAGACGCTCTCGCATATCGCCTTGAGACGGTTGTCGGGGCCTGAGGCATCGGAGTGGTACACGCCATTTCCGACGGTAGGGGTGAGCCTTTCGGAGGATGACTGTCTCGTGATAGATGCGCCGGAGGTGTGTAAGGAGAGGCTGGTGACGAATGACAGAGCTGAGTTGGCGACACAGAGTCAGTCTTTTCGCATTCTGGGAAGGAAGGATAATGTGATTTGCTCTGGGGGCATCAAGATCCAGGCGGAAGAGGTGGAACGGATGCTGAAAGCTCATCTGCGCGTACCTTATTTAATAAGTAAAAAAGCTGACCAGAAATTCGGTGAGGTGGTCGTGCTGCTGACGGAAGGTGATGTGGAGGAGGCGAGGACGGTCTGTGAGGCGGTGTTGCCCAAGTTCCAGCGTCCGAAAGCGTATGTTCACGTCAGCGAGATTCCCATGACGGAAACAAAAAAGCCTGCCCGGAGGCAGGCTGAGGAATTGGCAAAAGGCGAGGGATTGGCGCTTGTTCTTGCGTCCCTTCGGTAGCAAGCGTCCTTCGGCCGAGCGCAGACCCCTCCTGGCCTCCCCTAAGGGGAGGAAGATCCCCTACCAATTAATCCAATAGTTGAGATCGATGTCCTTGTAACTGTCTGGTGCGATGCGGACGGTGGTGTTCTGCTGGTCTTTGCCGAGCAGGAAACGGTCGATGTAGGCCTCTACCTCGGGGAACTGTATCTCGGGCAGCTGACAGTGGCCGTGATTGGCGACGATGGAATAGCCTACACGGTCGGCAATACCGAACTGCTCCCACACCTTCATGGCGCCATTCATCGAGACGTAGGCCGAGGGATCTGCCAGCCACACGAAATCGGGATTGCCCAACATCAGCAGGGCACGCGGACAGACCATTGCTGCCAGTTCGTGGTGGTCGTGGGGCAGATAGGCCACGTTCTCCTCGCCATAGTTCTCACGCAAACTCTCCTTAAACCAGTTGTAATCCGTCTTATCGAGATTCTCCACGGGCTCGGCGTTCGGTTGGATGTTCAGCCAACGGGAATAGCGCCAGGCGGCAGCGCCACCGCCTCCGGGCTCCTGGGCGATGGTCAGGGCGACACGCTCGTCGAAGGCTCCGCAGAAGAGGGCCATCTTGCCGGCATAGCTGCATCCTGTGACGCCTATGTGCTTCGTGTCGATCTTCGTCACCTCAGAACCTAACTGCTGCAGTCCGTCGATCAGACGGCTCAGTCCCCAGGCCCACTCGCTATAGGCACCGTTGTCTTTCAGGTCGGGATAGAGGCGGTCGAAGTCGTAGTTGCCGCGTCCTGCGGGTTTACGGCCGAAGCGGGCACCAAACTGGCTGTAGTTGTTCACCTGTGCCTCCTTGTAGATCATCGTGGCGATGGGGCGCTTCTCGAAGATACTCTTGGGCAGGGCGATGCCGCTGGTGCCGATCATCAGGGGGTAGGGGGCCTCGCCCATGGCGGGATAGCTGATGAGGGCACTGAGTTCGAGCGACTGGTCGCCGACGGTGACGATGACTTTCAGCGTGTCGCCGTCCATACGTGCCTTCACGGCTGAGGGGGCTACGGCGGGCTTCGTGCCGATCTCGTAGTGCTGGATCTCCTTGGCAATCTCACCACGGCGCAGCGTCCAGTCCTTGAAGTCGGTGACGCGTCCGCTGCCGTCAGACCACATCAGGGGATCTGGCAGGGCCTCGACTTTCTGCCCCTGCTCCTTCGTGGGCAGCACGGGGTTGGCGTTGATACCGGTGTTCTCTGTCTCGTAGACGAGTGGCGGCTGCTGTGCCTGGATACAGACGCTTGTCAGCAGTATGGCCGTCAGCATGGAAAGTTTCTTCATATCCTTTATGTTTAATTGTTAGTGACACTTCTTCTAAAAGAGATAGGACTACCCTCGCGAGCCGTCCTATCTGCGATTAGCTAGTAATATGATTAGGTCTATTAAGCTGATTGGTTTTCTTGCAGTCAGCACTCGCGGTAGAAGTCGAGTGCCTCGTATATGTCTTCCTTCGTGGCGGTCTGGTTGATGCGGATGTCTCCGATGCCGCCTAAGAGGGTGAAGTTGATCGTGCCGGCCACGTTCTTCTTGTCGTGGGTCATGAGTTCCAGCAGGGTGGGGTAGTCGTCGCAGGTGATGGCCATCTTGCCGTAGTGCTCCTTGATGAAGCTGACCGTCTGGTGCATCTTGTCTGAGGGAAAACCCGTCTTGACCGTGCTGAGGTAGAGTTCGCTGATGAGGCCATAGGCGACGGCATAGCCGTGAAGGATAGGAGCATGCTTCAGGGCGAAACTCTCGAAGGCGTGGCCTGCGGTATGTCCGAGGTTCAGGGCCTTGCGGATGCCCTGCTCCAACGGGTCTTCGGTGACGATGCGCTGCTTCACGGCGACACTGTCGGCTACCATCGTCCGCAACTGTTGCAGGTTGGGCTGCGCCAGATTAAAGTTCATCAGCTCTGCCCACATCTGTTCGTTGGAAATCAGGCCGTGCTTCAGCATCTCGGCATAGCCGGAACAGATATTCTCAGCGTCGAGGGTCTTCAAGAACGTGGTGTCGAGGATGACGGTGCTGGCATTGCTGAACACGCCGATCTCGTTTTTCAGTCCCCGGAAGTTGATGCCCGTCTTGCCGCCCACGCTGGCATCGACCATCGAGAGCAGGGTGGTGGGGATGTTGATATAGTTGATGCCCCGCTTGAAGGTGGAAGCCGCAAAGCCTCCTAAGTCCGTCACCATGCCGCCCCCTATATTTATTAATAAGGAGTGACGTGTGGCACCTCCCTCGCCTAAGGCTTCCCAAACGTGTGACAGGGATTCGAGCGTCTTGTGGCTGTCAGTAGCGCCGATGGTGATTATCTGGGCACCACGGACGCAGTCCATACTGCTGACGATAGGCAGGCAGCAACGCTCCGTCGTCTCATCGACGAGGATAAAAGTGCGGTCGTGCTCACATTCAGCGATGGCTGTAGCGAGAGTCTCTGTCAGATTTTCGGAAATGACGACCTTTTGCGGATTCATCTTTTGTTGCTTATGGTTGTTCAGTTTACTTTGATGCTGCAAAGGTAAGCATTTTTTTCATAATGACAAGAAGAAATGCGATTTTTTTTACTTTCCATTAAACTTTTCTCCGATTCGTGCGTCAAAGAAGCATAAAATCAGAACTATCAATGAAGAAAATTAGTTTGTTGATTGTTGCCCTGATGGTGACAGTCGTTACATTCGCACAGCGAACAGTTAGAGGAACAGTAGTAGAACAGGACACGCAGGAAGCCGTCATTCAGGCTACCGCCGCCCTGCTTAGTGGTGAAAAGGTGGTGGCCAATGCGGTGACCAACACAGAAGGTGGATTCTCCATCAAGGCGCCAGAGGGCTCTTATACCTTGCAGGTGACCTATGTGGGTTTCAAGACCTACACGAAGAAAATCACGTTGAAGGACAAGGACTATAATGCCGGCACGATCAAACTGGAGCCCGATGCCATTATGCTGAAGGGTGCCACGGTGACCGCCCGTGCCCAGAAGGTGACGCTCAAGGCCGACACCTTCGTCTATAATGCCAACGCCTTCCGTACGCCGGAGGGCTCGGTGGCTGAGGAACTGGTGCGCCGTCTGCCTGGTGCTGAGGTCAGCGACGATGGTACCATTAAGATCAACGGTAAGCAGGTGAAGAAGATCCTCGTCGATGGTAAGGAGTTCATGACGGGCGACACGAAGACCGCTATGAAGAACCTGCCCACGAACATCATCGACCGCATCAAGGCCTACGACCAGCAGAGTGACCTCGCCCGTGTGTCGGGTATCGAAGACGGTGAGGAGGAGACGGTGCTCGACTTCGGCATCAAGGCCGGTATGAACAGAGGTATCATGGCCAATGCCGACCTCGCCGCAGGTACGAAGCACCGCTATGCAGGTCGTATCTTCGGTGGAGTGATGAAAGACGACATGAAGGTGTTCCTGATGACTAATGCCAACAACACTAACGACATGGGCTTCCCCGGCGGTGGTGGCGGTGGTGGCCGTTTCGGTGGCGGACGTCAGGGCCTGACGGCTAATAAGATGGTCGGCGTGAACCTGAACTACGAGAAGACCGACAAACTGAAGCTCGACGGTAGCGTGCGCTGGAACCACAGCGATGGCGACACATGGTCGAAGAGTTCCACGGAGAACTTCTTTAGTTCTGATCTCTCGTCGTTTGGCAATAGTATTAATCAGAATTTCTCCCGTTCCAACCAGTGGAATGCCCAGATGCGTCTGGAGTGGCAGCCCGACTCGATGACGAACATCATGTTCCGTCCCAATGCCCGTTATAATTCCAACGATGGTGAGAATTCAAGTGAGAGTGCCACCTTTAACGAGAATCAGAATCCCTACGACTATGTTGCTGATCCATTATCAGATCTGGACAAATTGATAGGCATGAACGTGCTGAAAAACTTAAATGTGCAGGACGGCATTAGCTATAGCGACTCTAAGAACATTGGCGGTATGCTGCAGTTTAATCGTCGTCTGAACAACTCCGGCCGTAATATTACCGTGCAGTTGAATGGTAATTGGAGTGAGGGCACCAGCAAGTCGATGTCGAACAACTACGTATTCTTTTTCACCAACCCCGACACGACGGTCACCAATCGCTATAGCCTGACGCCACAGGACAATTGGAGCTACAGCGCCCGCATCACCTACAGCGAGCCCATCATGCGTCAGGTGTACTTGCAGTTCAGCTATCGCTACAACTACAGCTACACCAAGAGTGACCGTAAGACCTATAGTCTGACGGATGTGGATTACACCGATATCGTTCCCATGTACCGCAACTGGGATGCCTATCTTGGGCGGTTGTCTAATCCATTGGACAGTTATGAGGACACGAAGTTGAGCCGTATGTCTGAATATAAAAACTACAATCATACAGCCGAAGTGATGCTGCGTATTGTCCGTAAGGCCTACAACCTGAACGTCGGCTTCCAGGTGCTGCCGCAGAAGTCACACTTCATCCAGGACTATCAGGGCGTCCATGCTGACACGACACGAATTGTGACGAACGTTACCCCGACGCTTGACTTCCGTTGGAAGAAGTCGCAGACGGGCCAGTTGCGCTTTACTTATCGCGGTCGTACCCAGCAGCCTTCAATGAGTGACCTTCTCGATATCGTCGACGACACCGACCCGCTGCGCATCACCCGTGGTAATCCTGGTCTGAAGCCGTCGTTCACACAAAACTTCAACCTCTTCTACAACGACTATTTCCAGAAGCACCAGCGTGCTGTGATGACCTTCGTGAACTTTTCGACGACCAGCAACTCCGTCGCCAACAAGACGACCTATAATTCTGAGACTGGTGGTACGATCACCCGCCCAGAGAACATCAACGGCAACTGGAACGGTAACCTTGGTTTCATGTTCAATACGGCCATCGACTCCGCTGCCTACTTCAACGTCAATACATTCACCAACCTGAGTTACAACCATAACGTCGGTTACGTCAGCATCAACAATGTCAGCGACTCTCAGGAGAGTGTCACCAAGTCTTTCGGTATCGGCGAGCGCCTGGCAGGTAGTTACCGCAACGAATGGCTGGAGATTGAGTTGAGCGGATCACTTAACTACAACCGTTCGCGCAGCGAGCTGCAGCCCAACAACGACCTCGACACCTGGCAGTTCGCCTATGGCGGTATGGTGGGCATCACTGCTCCCTGGGGCACGGCGCTGACCACGAACCTGACCATGCAGAGCCGTCGTGGCTATGCTGACAACTCGATGAATACTAACGAACTCATCTGGAATGCCCAGGTGTCGCAGAGCTTCCTCAAGGGCAACGCCCTCACTATCTCGCTCCAGCTCTACGATATCCTGCACGAGCAGTCCACCTTCAGTCGTACCATTAACGCCATGTCACGTAATGATACAGAGTATAACGCCATCACCAGCTATGGTATGGTTCACGTCATCTATCGTCTGAACCTCTTCGGAGGCCGTGGTGCCTTCGGTGGCGGTCGTGGAGGCTTCGGAGGCCCTGGCGGTCCTGGTGGTCCTCGTGGTGGCCGTGGCGGCTTCGGCGGTGGCGGTCCCCGTGGCGGAGGCTTCGGAGGTGGCTTCGGCGGTGGTCCCCGTGGCGGCCGGTTCTAAGACAAAGTGTAATTCATATTGCACAACAAAATCGCTAATAATCATGCATAATGTGCGAAAAATGGCATGTTATGCATGATTTTTATTAGCAAAAGTCAATTTTTTGCGTCATTTTGCAAAAAAATATCCGTTATCCCTTGTCCATTATCCATTATTTGTTATCTTTGCAGCCAAAAAATGAATCAACTGTAAAATGGGACAAGTAATCAAACCCCTGCACTATGAGGCCCTGCTTGATACGAAGCAGACCGAGCAGGGCATCAAACTTATTAAAGACTTCTTTCAGCAGAACCTCTCCACGGAGCTCCGTCTGCGTCGTGTGACAGCCCCCTTGTTCGTCCTTAAAGGACTGGGCATCAACGACGACCTGAATGGCGTGGAGCGGGCCGTCACCTTCCCCATCAAGGACTTGGGCGACGCACAGGCTGAGGTGGTTCATTCGCTGGCCAAGTGGAAGCGCCTCTCGCTGGCTGAGTACAAGATAGAGCCGGGCTATGGTATCTATACCGACATGAATGCCATACGTGCCGACGAGGAACTCGACAATCTCCACTCGCTTTATGTCGATCAGTGGGACTGGGAGGCCGTCATCCGTCGTGAAGACCGCACGCTGTCGTTCCTCAAAAATGTCGTTGAGCGCATCTATGCTGCCATCCGTCGTACGGAGTATCTTACCTGTGAGACCTATCCCCAGCTCAAGGCCTTCCTGCCTGAGAAGATCCACTTCATCCACGCTGAGGAACTGTTGAAGATGTATCCCGACAAGACGCCCAAAGAGCGCGAGGATGCCATCTGCGAGGCTTACGGAGCCGTGTTCATCATCGGTATTGGCGGCAAACTTTCTAATGGTGAGAAGCACGACGGTCGTGCCCCTGACTACGACGACTGGTCTACCATTGCCGAGAATGGCAAGATGGGACTCAATGGCGATATCCTCATTTGGTATCCTATTCTCGGCCGTTCCTTCGAGCTTTCGTCGATGGGTATCCGTGTGGATAAGGAGAGTCTGCTGCGCCAGTTGAAACTCGAACACAAGGAGGAGCGCGAACAGCTCTACTTCCACCAGCAACTGCTCAACGACCGTCTGCCGCTGTCTATCGGCGGAGGTATCGGTCAGAGTCGTCTCTGTATGGTGCTGCTCCATAAAGGTCATATCGGTGAAATCCAAGCCTCTATTTGGCCCGACGACATGCGTCAGGCTTGTAAGTCCCTCGGAATGACGCTGATATAAATTGACCTATATTATTTTAACATGGATTAATCAAAATTTTCGGAGAGAAAATAGAGATTAATCCATTTTTATTTTGTAACTTTGCAGCCTAATTCGAATTTTATAACGTTATAATATCATAGAAATGGCTGAGACAAAGAAGATTAAGACTGCCTTGGTGTCTGTATTCCACAAGGACGGCCTTGATGAACTCCTCAAAAAGTTGAACGAGGAGGGTGTGAAGTTCCTCTCTACGGGTGGAACACAGAAATTTATCGAGTCGTTAGGTTACGAGTGCCAGAAGGTGGAGGATGTGACGACCTATCCTTCTATCCTCGGTGGTCGTGTGAAGACGCTGCATCCGAAAGTGTTCGGAGGTATTCTGGGTCGTCGTGACAACGAGGGTGACCGTGAGCAGATGGCTCAGTATGAGATTCCTGAGATCGACCTCGTGATCGTAGACCTTTATCCATTTGAGCAGACCGTTGCCAGCGGTGCCTCTGAGGAGGACATCATCGAGAAGATTGATATCGGCGGTATCTCACTGATCCGTGCCGGAGCCAAGAACTTCAACGATGTGGTAATTGTGCCGAGCAAGGCTGAGTACAGCGTGCTGCTGGAGATCCTGCAGAAACAGGGTGCAGAGACTACCAAGGAGCAGCGCCGTATGTTCGCTACCCGCGCCTTCGGTGTGAGCTCGCACTACGACACCGCCATCCACTCGTGGTTTGAGAAGAAGTAATTATCAATTTCAAATTTCAAAC
>Ga0310786_10010587_pt1 | contig 11585 bp, 16 predicted proteins | sample AusTroGonzalo_MG_FD_203881 | JGI IMG/M metagenome (GOLD analysis project Ga0310786, IMG submission 203881) | Bovine rumen microbial communities from tropical cattle in Woodstock, Queensland, Australia - Gonzalo_03 (v2) (version 2) | ecosystem: Host-associated > Mammals > Digestive system >... | reverse complement strand
CATTAAAAATTTTCAACGAAGTTGCGTGATTTTTTTTGGAAAAGCAATCATATTTGGAGACATATTAAAAGATGGCGAAACAAAAAGAGAAATACTTCGACAAAGAATCAATAATGGCTATGGCGAAGAGATACGGTGTAGCTGATAACCCATTATTCGTTCAAACATTGAAGAATTACGAGACAATACAGAAAAGCATACAGGGAATAAACGAGATTATCTGTGCTAATGAGGATTTAACCATATCCAAGGAGTATGTTAAAGGTCGAGAGAACCTATATTTGCATCCGGCTATTAAGGAACTCCCCAAACAGATAGATGCTTCGAACAAAACTCTTGATAAGATGCTCGACATCATCGAAAAACTTGGAACTCCCAAGAGTAATGATGATTTTCTTGATTTTTGCAATAGTTAAATACTTGGCTTGGATAGGTTCGCTACCGAAAGCAATTAGCCTTAATTGTTTCCAAGCCGTATTTATAAGGCGATTACGAAAGGCGGTAATCAAATGGAAAAATATTCAGTTTATAGGCACACTTGTCCTAATGGGAAAGTGTATATAGGTATTACAAGAAATTCCGTCAAGACAAGATGGAATAGTGGATATGGATATAGAAATAATCCACATTTCTTTAATGCGATAAAGAAGTATGGATGGGACAATATTCAACACGAAGTTCTTGCAGAAAACCTTACAAAAAAAGAAGCCTGTGATTATGAAAGGCTTCTTATTTTTATCTCTAATAGTACAGATAGAGAATTCGGATATAATTCCCAGAGCGGTGGCGAAGTAGGAACTACTCATAGCAAAGAAGTAAGACAACACTTATCGGATATTGGGAAAACCAAGACAGGTGTGTTGAATAACTTTTATGGGCATAAGCACTCCATATCATCAAAGCAAAAAATGAGTCTTGCCAAGAAAAATAATCCCAAGACGATACTTAATGCAAAGATAGGCGGAGAAGCCATGGGAACCATAAAGAGAAAAGCCGTTCTTCAATATGATCTGAATGGGAATCTCTTGGCAGAATATCCAAGTACAGTTGAAGCGAATTTGTATGTCACTAATGGCAAATCCAAGTTTGGACATATAGCCGATGTGTGTAATGGAAAAAGAAAAACATACTTGGGTTATGCTTGGAAATATAAGGGGGTGGAAGTATGACATCCCTTGAATCATATTGCACAAAGATAATAGATGGAAAGATAAATTCTTGTGAAAAGTTAAAAGTACAATGTTACAGGCTCTTGGATGATTTGAAAAATCCAAAACAGTATCATTTTGACGAAAAACTTGCTAACAAACATACAGGATTCATCGAAAGATATTGCAAAATACCAAGTGGTAAGATTGGAGCGCCTTTTATTCTTGAGGAGTTCCAAAAAGCACAGCTTGAAGCCACTTTTGGTTTTGTTGATGATGATGGTATTCGAAAATATAACGAAGTTCTCATTATAGAGGGACGAAAGAATGGAAAATCCTCACTCTTGGCGGCAATTCTTATAGATATGCTTTGCAACGATAAAGAGGGTTCTCCCCAATGTGTTACGGCGGCTACAATGCTTGACCAAGCAAAACTAACATTTAATGCCGCTCTCAAAATGGTAAGACAATCTCCAGAGTTGAGTAAACACATAAAAAAAAGAGTTTCCGATTTATACTATGCAAATAATATGGGAACCATAAGGGCATTGGCAAATAATACCAATTCACTCGATGGACTTGATTTGCATTGTGCCGTTATTGATGAGTTGTCGGCTATAAAGAATCGAGATACTTACGATTTGTTGAAACAGGCTATGGGGGCGCGATTACAACCTTTGCTCTTTACTATTTCAACAAATGGCTTTGTTAGAGAATCAATTTTTGATTCACAGTATACTTATGCTTCCAATATCATCAATGGAACTATTAAGAATGATAAATTCTTGGCTTTTATTTATGAATTAGACCATCCAGACGAATGGACGAAGCCAGAGTGTTATATAAAAGCAAATCCCGGTTTGGGAACCATTAAATCTGTTGCTTATTTGAATGAAATGGTTCAAAAGGCAAAGGATGATTTAAGTTTTAAGCCGACAGTTCTTTGCAAAGACTTTAATATTGCTCAAAGCGAATCTACTTCATGGATGTCGTTTGAAACTTTGGTTAATGAGACGATTGTACCGATTGATTATTTATCACATAGTTACGCAATCGGTGGTGTAGACTTATCGTCTGTACGAGATTTAACTTGTGCAACTCTCCTTATAAGAAAGCCTAACGATGAGAATTTGTATGTATTGCAAAAATACTTTATTCCACAGGCGAAGTTGGATGATTTGGCTAACCAACAGAAAAAAGAAGCGCCTTATAAGTTGTGGGCAGAACAAGGATGGCTCTCGATCAATGAGGGCGCACAAGTAGATTATAGTCTTGTTTCTCAATGGTTCGTTGATATGGTTCAAGAATATGACATCAGACCTCTTTGGGTTCATTATGACAGAGCCTTGGCGAATTACTTTGCCGCCGAAATGAGAGACTATGGCTTTGAAATGGTTCCAACAGCTCAAGGAAGTTATAGTTGGACATATCCAATGAAAATGATGGGAGCGGCTTTTGCCGAACATAAAGTTATATATCAAAACAACCCTATTTTAAGATGGTGCCTTGCCAATACAGGAGTCAAGTCACTAAATAAAGATGGCATTGAGTCTATAATGCCTGTTAAGTTAGATCAACGCAGAAGAATTGATGGAATGGTATCCCTACTCAATGCTTGGGTTGGATATGTGAAACATTATGACGAATATATACCATACATTCGTTAAGGAGAAGAAATGAAAGAACGAAGAAGTATTCTTGATTTGTTCAAGGGAGTCAAGAAAGAACAAACTCTAACTTTTACACAATTCAAAGAACTAAATGATTTTAAGTCTTACTTCGGAACCTTTGGAAATAATATTTTCAATAGTGACGATGTTCGTTCCTGTGTAAGAGCCTTGTCGGAGCATACAAGCAAAGCCAATCCAAGATGCACAGACAAGAATATTGAGAGATTGCTTTCCTTGAAGCCTAATAAGTATATGAATGGAAAGGATATGCTCTCGAAGTTAAGGAACATTCTTGAGATCAAGAATACAGCTTTCCTTTATATCGAAAGAGATAATCTCAATCGAGTAATTGGGTTTTATCCTGTACCATACAAAACTTGCCAAGCCGTAGAGTACAAGAACGGATTGTTTGTGAAGTTCGAGTTCAATGGTAGGGCAACAAAAAGTCTTGTACTTCCTTGGGAAGATTTGGCGGTATTAAGGAACGATTACCTTGATTCAGACATATTCGGAGAATCTAATCTTCCTATATTAAATACCTTGGAAGTAATCAACACCTTGGATAAAGGAGCGGCTAATGCCGTTAAGAGTACGGCTAATCTTCGAGGAATCTTAAAATCCACAAAGGCTATGTTAAGTCCAGAGGATGTAAAGAAGCAAAAGGATACATTCGTAAAGGACTATATGAACCTCGACAATGAGGGTGGTATTGCTTCAATAGATGCTACACAGGAGTTCATACCAATTACAATGAAGCCGACTACGGCAAGTGCCGAGGAAGCGGAAGCCTTTAGAGATAAGATTTACAAATACTTCGGTGTTAATGAGAAGATTTTGAAATCCTCTTATACCGAATCCGAGTATGATGCTTTCTATGAAGCGAGAATCGAGCCTTTCCTTATAGCATTATCGTTGGAACTTACAGGCAAGATTTTCTCCGATAGGGAGATCACTTACGGAAACAAGGTTTGGTTCGAATCGAATCGTTTGCAATACTCAAGTGCAAAAACCAAGATTTCAATGGTGGCACTTGTTGATAGAGGTCTTATGACTCCTAACGAGTTTAGAGAGTTATTCAATATGGCTCCTTATGAGGGTGGAGACGAGTTTATTTTAAGACTCGATACCGATAAGACAGGGGACGAAGCAGACAATTCGGACGATGATGATAAGGGTAGACCGAAGAAAGACGAGGGAGATAACGAAGATGGCAATTAGAGACAACAGAGAATATAGAACAATGCCAATGGTGGAAGTTAGAAAAGAGGGCGAAGAAAAGTCCTCTTTTTTAGTTGAGGGATATGCTTCCACATTTGAAGAATATGTATTATTCACAGACGAGAACGGAACCGAGTACAAAGAGAAGATTCTTCCAGAAGCATTTGATGGAACAGACTTCTCGGATGTGGTTTTCCTCAAAGACCATCAAGGAACTGTTTTCGCAAGAACCAAGAATGGAACTTTGGAATTGTCCATTGATGATAAGGGACTTTTCACAAAAACCGATTTATCCAAGACATCGACATCGAGAACAATGTATGAAGAGATTGAAGCAGGTATGTATACCCAAATGTCTTTTGCGTTTGTTGTTGATGATGATGAATATAACACCAAGGAACACTTACGCACGATTCGTCATATAGCAAAGTTATATGATGTTTCAGCCGTATCGTTTCCGGCTAATCCGACAACGGACATTTCAGTTGCTACTCGTTCTCGGTTTGATGGATTTATCGAACAGGAGAAAGCGGAGAGACTTGCAAGAGAGCAAAGAATCAAGTTGTTGAGAGCAAAATATGAATATGTAAAGGAGCAAGGTCATGGAAATTAAAGACATGAAACTCGAAGAAGTTGAAGCAAGAATGTCCGAACTCGATGCTATGGTAAGTACAAACGAGAACGAAGAAGAACTTGCCAAGGCTGTTGAGGAAAGAAAGATGCTCAACGAAAGAAAAGCCGAACTTGTTGCATTAGAGACAAGAAAGGCACAGGCAAAGGAATTGGAAGAGGGTGCTATACCTACTTCCGTAGAGAAGAAAGAAGAGGAAAGAGAAATGGCAAAGGTAGAAGAGTACAGAAACTCACAGGAGTACATTAACGCATTTGCAGAGTACATCAAGACAGGAGACGATTCAGAGTGTAGAGCATTACTTACAACAAATGTAGGGGATGCCGGAGAAGTAGCAATACCTGATATGGTATCAAATGTTATCAAGACAGATTGGTTACAGAGTGAGATTCTTTCACAGGTTAAGACAATCTCCGTAGCAGGTAACTTTACACAGCAGTTCGAACTTTCCGCAGGGGATGCCGTTGTTCACAACGAGGGTTCTGGTGCCGTAGCCGAAGAGGAACTTACACTTGGAACAGTTAAGTTGATTCCTGAATCAATCAAGAAGTGGAAAGCCGTATCCGATGAAGTTCTCGACCTCAAGGGACAGGATTTCCTTGATTACATCGTAAACGAGATTTCATACAGAATTAACCTCAAGGCAGAGGACATTCTTCTTGATAAGATTGTTGCTCTTCCTACAAGTGCTACATCAACATCAGTTAATGCAAAGGTAGTTAAGGCAGGTGCCGCTCTTGGTACTATCGCAACAGCTCTTGGCGAACTCAATGCAGAAGCAAGAAATCCTGTTGTAGTTATGAACCCTGCTACAAAAGCCGCTTTCAAGGCATCTGTATACGCAGGTCAGTTCAACGCAGATCCTTTTGAGGGATTAAAGGTTGTTCTTACAAACAATCTTCCCGCTATCGGTAGTGCATCCGAGAACGATACTTATGCAATCGTTGGAGACTTCGGTTTTGGTGCATTGGCTAACTTCCCCAAGGGACAGACAGTTCAGATCAAGATTGACGATAAGACAGATATGGCAAAAGACCTCGTTAAGATTCTCGGTAGAGAGTATGTAGCTGTTGAGCCTGTTGCTTGTCGCGCTTTCGTTAAGATTACAAAACCCGCATCATTATAGGAGATAAGTTATGAAATTGTCGGTTAAGATAGGCTTTATTGATAAGGATACAAACATATTCCACAAGGTTGGAGAAGTAGTTGAGTATCCAGAGAAGAGAGCCAAAGAAATTGAATCAAGAGGCTTTGGCAAGATTGTAGGAGAGCCGAAGCCGACAAAGAAAGAAACCAAGGAGCCTGTTGAGGAGAAACCCAAGACAGAAGAACCAAAAAAGGTTTCAAGAAAAAGTAAATAGCCGAAAGGAGCAAGGATATGGCAGACGAAATCTTATTGGAAGAAGAGACAGTTCAAGACGAACCGACTCCGACTCCGACAATAAGTGATAAGGTCAAACTTGCTCTTCGCATTTCTCATAATTTACTTGATAGCGAAATTACGGATGTTATTACTTCGGCTCGTATGGAATTAAAACGAGCCGGAGTGAAGTCCGATAAAGCCGAGAGTGATGATGAGGATGTAGTTACGGCAATTAAGACTTATGCTCTTGCTTATTTCTCATCGGACACAAAGGATGCCGAGAGATATGGCGAAAGTTTCAAATATCAATGTGATTGTTTAAGGAAATCTTACGGAGTCGAAAATGTTTAATGATGTTATTACTCTGAAAAAAGAGACAAATACAGTAAATGAATATGGAGACACAGTTAAGACCTTTACATCACGAAATGTGTTCGCAGAAGTAAAAAGTATTAGCCAAAGTGAGTTTTACCAAGCACAAGCCGTAGGGTTGAAGCCGGAGATCAAGTTCGCGATAGCGGACTTTGCCGATTATCAAGACGAGAAGATTTTATCTTATTGTCCGTTTGGTGGAGTTACAGAGGATTATACGATTCTTCGAACATACAGGAACAAGATTAACCTTGAAATTGTATGTAAACGAGGTATTGAATGAGTGTTCCGAAATCCGTTGTAAAAGTAAATAAAAAGGGTGTAACTTATACATCCAATGTCGATGCCGCCAACTATTACATATTTGAGTTGAGTAGAGCCGCCTTGCGTGATGTTGCGAAGTTCGTCAAGAGAACATTTAAGGACTCTTATTATTCCAACTTTACCAAGGATACAGGGAACGCAGGTCGAGCCACATCGAGTGCCGTTTTATCGAACAAGGATACAAAGTATCCGAGAGTCGAAATAGGTTTGAAAAAATCTACTGTAAAAGGTGTTTATGCTTACGAGCAAGAGTTTGGAACTTCAACAATTCCAAGACTCGGACTTTTGACTCATTCTGTCGAGGATAATATTCCAAAGATAATCGAGATAGAGTCCAAGTATCTCTCGGCTCTTGAAAGCGAAGCAAAGGCATTGGCTATGATAGACGAAAGTGAGCATATAGACGATGGCGAATGAGGTCACAAGAACCAATGATTTGAAAAAGTTAATACAGACAAAACTAAAAACCTTGGCAACGAATGTATACTTCGAAGAAGCATCCGACAATGCTTTATATCCCCATATTGTTTTTTCATTTAGAACAATAGACTTGGGAGATTTAGCAAGACAGGATTATATCTTGGAAGTTGATATTTGGGACAAAGGCACAAGCACAACACAAGTTGATGAGTTGTCTGATAAGGTTGAGGACTTATTACAAGCCAAGAATCTTCCACAGACGAATATCTTACCTACTTTTTACAAGATAGACCGTAAGTCCATTAAGGACGAGGACAAATCTATAAAACATCGTTTAATCAAATTTCAAATTCAGAATTATGTGAGGTAAAACAAAATGGCAATAACGAAATACATCGGTACAGGAGCCGTTTCAAGTGCAGACTTTAAGGATGTATCTTGGGTAGGAACTACCAAAGGTGGAAATGCCGTAACAATTAGACTCTCTAATGCAATCAATATGGGTAATCTTGAGTGGACAGTTGCCGAGAAGAGTGATGTGGTACAGGCTATTGAGTTTCAAGCTTGTTATGATAACACAGACGAAGCAAGTACATCCACACAGGAGCCTTGGAGCATCGAGATTGATGGTTCCGTTACTTCTGGAGCAAGTGAAATCGTACTTGGAGCAGGTATCTTCTATATTGGTGCTACTCCTGTTGCACTTACAAGAGGTGGTGGCTCTTTCAATGTAGAAAGAGAATTTAGAGAGATTAATGCAGACGGAGACAGAGGAGCTGTTAAGGGAAGAGTTGTAATGGAATCATCCAGAGCAAAACTTACTATGAATATCTTAACAATGCTCACAAGATTAACAGATATTTATTCTGGAATCGAAGCATCTGTATAAAGGATTTGGGGAGTCTTATGGCTCCCCTTAATTTTTGAAAAGGAGACAATGTATGAGAAATCTACAAAATAAGGATGTGTTTGCCATAGGACGAATCATATCCAAAGCAAATCTAAAAGAAGAATTGAAAGAAATCACAATCAATAAGGACGCGGATGTTGAGTCCATGGGATTTGACATCCTGTTTGCCTTATTCACAAGTTGTTCAGAGAAAGAAGTTGAACAGGAGATATACAGTTTCTTCGCAGACATTTTTGAAATGACATCCGAGGAAGTTGCATCGTTAGAACCTCTTGAGACAATCGAGTTAATGAAAAAGGTAGCTGATTGGAAGAAGTGGAAAACTTTTTTCTCATTGGGTGCCAAATTAAAGAAGTAGAACTCAAGGAGTTATTTCTTCGGAAGTACCATACATTAGATTTCATCAAGGAAATGCAAGTTGATGAATTTATTGAGTTCGTTAGTTTGGCAATAGAAAACGAAAACAAAGAAAAGGTCGAAAGACAGTATCTCGCTTTACTTCCTCTCCTTTGCTTGAGAGGTAAGTATATGACATTCGATAAGTTCTACGAACAAATGACAGGAGCCAATATTGATTGGAGACCGGCAGACGAAATTATCCAAGAGATACAAGAGAAACATAAATTAGTGGGGATGTAATCAATGGCATTAGAGATTTTCAAACTCGTTGGAAGTGTATTTGTAGATACAGAGAAAGCCAACGAATCACTTGCCAAAACAGATAAGAAAGCCACAGGAGTTGCCGAGGGACTTGGTAAGGTGGCAGGTACAGTAGCAGGTGTCGCAACGGCGGTAGTCGGAACGGCAACGGCTATTGGTGGTGCTGTTTTATCAGTTGCAGACGATTTTTCACAACAGACAGACGAAATAGATAAAGCATCTATTCGTATGGGACTTACGGCAGAGAAGTACCAAGAGTTGGCTTATGCCGCCGGACAATGTGGAGTTGAAATGTCAACTATGGAACAGGCGGCAAAGAAGTTAGAGGGTACAGACTTAAATCTCGATGATGCTATGAATCAGATCATGTCCCTTACAACGGCAGAGGAAAGAAGTGCGAAAGCCGCCGAACTCTTCGGAGATAAACTTGCCTATAATCTTTCTCCTCTTATAGAGCAATCTGGAGAGGACTTCGATGGACTAATTGAACGAGCAAATGAACTCGGATTAGTTATGAGTGGGGATGCCGTTAAGGCAGGTGTTGAGTTTGGGGACTTAATGAGTGACCTCAAGCAAAGCATCGGAGCCTTGAAGAACTCACTCGGAGCGGCTTTCGTTCCTATGATTAACGAATTTCTAAAAGGTCTTATTTCATATATTCCACAGATACAAGAAGCCGTTGGAAGATTTGCTCCGATGATAAGTGATTTCTTCTCGGAACTAATCCCAATAATGTTAAATGTGACGGATGAGATATTCCCTGTGCTTATGGATATTCTCAATTCATTACTTCCTGTTATGGGAGAATTGATTGCTACATTACTTCCTACGGCTGTTGAGATCATACAGACAGTAATTCCATTGGCACTTGAGTTGGTACAAGCAATACTTCCGTTGGCATTGGAGTTAATCACATCATTACTTCCTTTGATTACGGCAATATTACCCTTGCTTGAGCCTATTGTTGGCATATTACTTGCTATCTTGGTTCCATTAACCAATATGCTCACACACTTCTTACCGCCGATTATTGATTTACTTGTAATGCTAACCACACAAGTTATCAATCAGTTGGTGGATGCACTTAATTGGGTTGAGGGTGTTGTTCTTGGAGTAATGAATGTCCTTGATAGTTCAATAACACCTTGGATAGATTCAATAATGCAGATGCTCGGTGGATTAACAGAGTTCTTGCTTGGAGTATTTACAGGAGATTGGCAGAGAGCATGGCAAGGCATTGTTCAAATGCTCAAAGGATTCGTTAATACGATTATTACCTATATCAACGGAACTATAAACGGAGTTATAGGACTAATCAATGTTGTTATTGAATCAGCGGTTAAACTTGCGAATTTAATTCCCGGAGTTGACATCAATACTGATGTTGCGAAGATTCCAGAGGTTAAAGGTATTCCCTTGTTGGCGAATGGTGGAGTTATCACAGGCGAGGGAAGTGCAATCGTAGGTGAAGAGGGAGCAGAACTTCTTACACTTCCCAAGGGTGCATCAGTTCAGCCACTTAATAATAACCTTACAAAAGAGGACTTGACGGAAGCCTTTGTTGAAGCATTAAAGATTATGGCTCCGGCACTTGCAACAAATGTCACAGTAGATGCAAATGCAGACGGAATCGTTGATTTGCTTGTAAAGGCAAATAATGAGAGTTTGAAATCGACAGGTAGGAGTGTATTAGCGTGAGTTATTCTGGATATAGAGTGATGATTGGCGAGAACATTGTACCAAATAATGTAATCGCCAAAGGCACTTATCAATTTTACAAAGATAAACGAATAACAGGCACTTGGAAAAATGCGGCTCAAATCGAAAAACAGGATGTTTACTCCAAGAGAAAAGCTGTTATTCAGTTCTCAATTATTCCCATGAACCTAACCGACCACGAATCAATTAAGTGGTTATTCGCATCCCAAGAGAATTTACTCGTGTCTTATTGGGATGATTACGATTGTGAGTATAAGACAGGGTATTTCTATATGGAAAGACCTCAAATGTCACATAGTAACTCACAGGGTGGTTCGTTGTTCTATGAAGCAATCCAAATCAAATTGACGGAGTATTAAGATGCTCAATGTATTAGATTCCACAAAGGATGCGTATTATAACCATAGTATTAAGCATTTAAGGATTGTCTTTCCAGACATTAACCTTACTCTTAATGAGAACCATATCGTTGACAAGTCATTCAAATTAACAGAACAGCTTGAGAGCGGTAGCGAACTTCAATACAAGGGTTGTAACGCATCCAAATTACAATTTAAGACAGAGGATGTAATGAGAGACATCCGAGGACAGTATGTAGAAGCCTATGTTACGGCAGATAATACAGAAGAAATACCCTTGTTCAAAGGTTATGTTGATGTTCAGAGTAACCAAACACACGAAGATTTGGTGGCAGAGGTTACAGCTTATGACATCATCGGTGTAATTCGTAACAGGGATGTAACGAGTTGGTTCAAGGGACTTACTTATCCTATTACTGTTAAGAACTTTCGAGATTCATTCTTCACATATCTTGATATAGATCAAGTGGTGGAGCCGGATGTAAACGGAAGCACATCCCTTGCGAATGATTCCATCATCCTTAATGCTCCAGAGACTACGAGTGCCGTAGTTAATGCCATTGATATTATGCAAGGTATATGTCAGTTGAATGGCAGATATGGACAGATAGGAAGAGACGGAAAGTTCCATTATAGATACTTGAAAGAGATTATCAAAGGTCTTTATCCGTCATACGAGACATTCCCAAGCGAGACTACTTATCCAAGTGGCGAAAATGCGGATGTAATCGTTAATATCGACTATTACAATACATTAACCTATGAGCCTTACGAAGTAGTAAAGATAGATA
>Ga0310786_10010586_pt1 | contig 11586 bp, 9 predicted proteins | sample AusTroGonzalo_MG_FD_203881 | JGI IMG/M metagenome (GOLD analysis project Ga0310786, IMG submission 203881) | Bovine rumen microbial communities from tropical cattle in Woodstock, Queensland, Australia - Gonzalo_03 (v2) (version 2) | ecosystem: Host-associated > Mammals > Digestive system >... | reverse complement strand
GCTCAGCACGGAAGGCGGTGGCAACTGCGTGACAGCTGACCCTGGCAGCCACTGGACGTTTAAGGGAACATACTGGTTTAAAGAATGGAATTCCAGCAATTATTACGACGCTGAAGAGATAGGCCGTGCCTACGGCTTTGCCGGCGTAGCGAAAGATGGCATTAATGTGGGTGACTTCGTAAGGGCAGCCAGCGGCGCCAAGATTCGCCCGATGAGGGCATACCTGCTGTGGAACGACATGCCGAATGCGGCTAATGCCCGTGCACTGACCCGTGGCACAGCAGCAACGGAAGAGGAACTGCCGCAGAGCATCACTGTGCGCCTGGTAGGAGCCAACGGCCAGACAACAGCCATCGGCACGCTTGATACCAAGACGGGCGAGATGACCTTTGACAGCGAGGCATGGTACACGCTCGACGGCGTGCGCCTGAGCGGCCAGCCCAGCACGCGCTCGGCCGAAGGACGCTTGTTCCCGCAGGGTCTCAAGAAGGGTATCTATATCAATAATGGTAAAAAGGTAATTGTAAAGTAAGGGAGGATAGCATTATGAAAAGAATATATCAGAAACCGGAAATAAATGAGGTACTTTTGGACGTAACGGGACAGTTGCTCTCAGCCAGTAATACCCCGCCCGAAGAGATTTCCGACTATGACGACTGGTTTGGTGCCAGAGAATCTGACGGCGTTTGGGACGACGAAGACGACTGGGATGAATAATAAAATAATTACAACTGCTCCTATACGACAGGTATGGGAGCAGTTTTTTTATTCACCATATTCAACTATAAGCATTTGCAGTAAATAAATGCTGAAAATGCCGATAATTATTGGCTAATTGATAAAAATGAAGTAAATTTGCAGCCGCAATGAAATATACGGAATTTGAAGATATTATATCAGCAGACCGCATGAGGAAATTTCTTGTGGCCTGCAATAACGATACTCGCAGGGCAATGACCCTCTATCGTCATAACTTGAAACTCTCGCAAGAGATGTTCACGATGATCAGTTGTTTTGAAGTTGCGCTACGTAACCGAATTGATAAGGAAATGCAGCAACATTGGGGTAGTGACTGGTTGCGAGATATTATTATGCCAGGCGGCCCATTCTACAATAATCCTCGTGTAGTTAAGACCTATTCTATCATTAAAAAGGCATACGATGGACTTCTACGAGAGGAATGCTACTCGCACTCTAAACTAATATCGGAAATGGAATTCGGCGTTTGGAAGTATATGTTTAACAACCTGCAATATGGTTTATGTGGTAGATGCCTTTTACATATCTTTCCAAACAAACCACGTTCTACGCCACAGAATAGAGTGGATAATTCTCGCATTTTCTTGGAGCTGGATTATATTAATAATGTACGCAATCGTATAGCGCATCATGAGCCGATATGTTTTGGTCGTCCAGTTTCAATAGACACAACTTATACATTAGCCAATTATGCTCGCATGATGCAACTATTTAGTTGGATGGGAATAGATGCTCCAAAGCTAATGTATGGTTTAGACCATGTCGGAGAAGAGTGTAGTAAAATTATGTGCGTATAACTGTAATTGTTAAATTCTTGGTCAAAAAGCAAAATAACTGAGAAAATATTTGGAACTTTCAATATAAATGCTTATCTTTGCATCGTTCATTCCTGGTAGTCCCTGAAGCCATTCAAACTATCAGGTGTTTTTTTTGCCCATTTATTAACTTCCCAGGTACATTTTTTAGGTTCATAATTTGGTGGTAACAAAAATAATAGCTACCTTTGCATTGTCTTACAGCTAACTAAGTTAGTTAGGAGGACAGGGACAGAGCGATGCCCCATGAGGACAGACAGAATTGAACAGAAAGAGGTGGTTTGCTACCGTTGTCCAATAGTAGCAAAATCTCTTCTAACAAACTGATACACAGGCGGGGGTTTGATTCCGCCGGAATCACAAGTAAAAGAAAAGACCGAGCAAAGTTTACTTTAGCTTGGTCTTTTTACTTTTTTTGTAACCATTGACCCTTGACAGGGGTAAAGGTTCGACAAAGTCAATTTCGCCGATTTTACATCATATTGATGCAACTGGTCGTTCACAGCGCAGTGAATGCCGCAGTGATTTTTGCAGATTTCCGTTCTAAATCATTCTATTTTCAATAATTATTCGTACTTTTGCAGTCATGAAACCAGCTCAGATTTTTTACCGGTGGTCGGTATCATTATCTATCGCAGTCCTATTCGCGTTGTGTACACCGCCAACTGTTTATGGCCGCAATGTGGCTTACCTGATGGTCTATTTCTTGGAACATGGGCACAATGTTTATTTCGCCGTGAGTCGCGACGGACGTACGTTTATCGATGTCAACGGCGGCAATCCTTTGATGACGGGCGACACGCTGGCCGAACAGAAGGGCATTCGCGACCCGCACCTCATGCGCGGTCCCGATGGCGCTTTCTACCTGGCTATGACCGACCTTCAACACAGAAGAACTGCCCTATTGTGTACAAATAGAAGAGAGGGCGCGCCAAAGAATGACACACCCTCTTGGATTTTTAGAATGATACTGATTAGAGTTCCTGGTTCTCAGGACGCAGCTTGCGGACGGTCTCGCCAGCACGCCACATCTCCTGATTGCGCATGGCCTCGAGCTCTTTCTCCAGACCGGCACGATAGTCGGGCTTAGAGTTGGCGTCGATGGTAATCTGAGCCTCGTTGCCAGTCTTCACCGAGTAGTAGAGCCACTCCATGACGGGCTTGATGGCGTCGTGGAAACGGGGAGCCCAGTCGAGGGCACCACGCTGAGCGGTGGTAGAGCAGTTGGCATACATCCAGTCCATACCCTTGGCACCAAAGAGCGGGCCAAGGCTCTGGGTGAGCTCCTCAACGGTCTCGTTGAAAGCCTCAGAGGGTGAGTGGCCATTCTCGCGCAGCACTTCGTACTGAGCCAGCAGCAGGCCCTGGATGGCACCCATCAATGAGCCGCGCTCACCAGTGAGGTCAGAGGTGGCCTCGCGCTGGAAGGTGGTCTCGAACATATAACCTGCACCGATACCGATACCGAAGGCCAGCGTCTTCTCCTTAGCCTTGCCTGTAGCGTCCTGGTAAACGGCGTATGAGCAGTTCAGGCCGCGACCTTCGCAGAACATAGTGCGAAGAGAGGTGCCAGACCCCTTAGGAGCTACCATGATGACATCCACGTCTGCAGGGGGAACAACGCCTGTGCGGTCGCTCCAGTTGATGGCGAAGCCGTGGCTGTAGTACAGGGTCTTGCCGGGCTTCAGGTATTTCTTGATAGTGGGCCACTGCTGAATCTGACCAGCATCGGAGAGGAGCATGCAGAGGATGGTACCCTTCTCGGCGGCCTCCTCGATAGAGAAGAGGGTCTTGCCAGGCACCCAGCCGTCGGCTACTGCCTTGTCGTAGGTCTTACCCTCACGCTGTCCGACGATGACGTTGAAGCCATTGTCGCGCAGGTTGCAGGCCTGACCAGGTCCCTGAACGCCGTAGCCGATGACGGCGATTACTTCATCCTTTAATACTTCACGTGCTTTCTCCAAAGAGAACTCCTTGCTGGTGACAACAGTTTCGATAACGCCACCAAAATTCATTTCTGCCATAATTGCAAATGATTTAAATTGTTTGACTTGTCCCTATGAACCACGCCAGCCCTGCACGAGAACCGGTTACCATTGTTTTGTTAGTCCATTCGCTACCTGCTCGAGGGAGCGACGGGGGATTGTTTCTAAATGTGGCTGCAAAGGTAACAATTTGTTACGAAACAGCCAAATATTCTTTCAATTTTATGCAAATTTTACCTTACTTCTGCAACATTCGGTACCATCTGTGCGTACGATGCGCACGTTGTAGGTATTGTCATCCTCCTTTTCGCGATAGAACGAGAGCTTGTCGCCAGCATGGGCTTCGGCCACATAGGCTATCTCGAAACGCTGGATGCGATGGTCACGATACCAGTCGATGGGCCAGATGTCGAGGATATGCTCAATATACTTCACGGAGTTGATATGGCCGTTGATATCTACATCATTATAATAGGTATCGATGGCGTGGACAAACTCGGCTTTGTCGGACATCTTTACGCGGCCGCCCTTGTCGATGGGACAGGGCTTCTGGTTCTCAATCCAGTCGTTGATGGCTCCGTCCTTGATGGCAAGGATGTCGCAGGGCTGGCGAGTCTCTGTGTCGATCATGGCCCATACGCTGCGTCCGTAGCCATAGACCTTGCCGCTATCGTCAGTGACGGCGAAATTACGCTGTGTGAAGAAGCGCATGGCATTCTCGACCCACGTCTCTACATTGAACCTGGTATATTGCTCTGGCATCTCAGTGATCTCGATGGCCAGGCGTGAGAGCACCCACGAGCGCTGGATGCCCATGAGGTACTTCATGCCGAAACCACGGTCGGTGCTGTGGAAGTCGGCTGCATTGAGCATGTGATTACCCAAATGGCCCATGAACAGCCGACCAGAGAAGTCGCAATGGAACGGCTCGGCCAGAAACTGATATTTTCCTACTTTATCTAACATTAAAGATTAAAGATTAAATTTCACCTTTCCGCTCGGCTTTGCCGCTTGGCTAGCCAAGAACTTTGACCTTTCACCTTCAAATTACCGCTGCTTTTCGCGCTGCTCGAGGAACTCGCTGACCTGCTCTTGCATACCACGAGTGACGGCGATGCGACCAGAGCGGGTGTACTGCAGCACGCAGTCGAAGGCATCGAGGGCACGGAACAGCTCGATGATCTGTTCTGTGACGCCGTTTTTCATGACGATGGTATAGGTGGGGTTCACCTCGGTGATGCTGGCTTCGTACTTTCGTACTGTGCGCGATATCTCAGGGTTCTGCAACACCTTATCCGTTGACAGCTTGTAGAGGCCGGTCTCGCGGATAAAGAGCTGGTCGTCAGTAAAATAGTTGGCCTTGACCACGTCGATTTTCTTCTCAATCTGACGGGTAATCTTCACGATCTGGTCTTCATCGCTCCAGGCTGTGATGGTGTATTTATGCACACCAGGGATGCTGGAGGCCGATACGTTCAGACTCTCGATGTTTACCTGACGACGGGTGAACACAGCCGTAATCTGATTCAAGATACCTGCCACGTTCTCAGAATAAACGAGGAGGGTATATAATTTCTTTTCTTCCATAGCGGTAGCAAATTCTTCACTCTTCACTCTTCACTTTTCCCTTAAATCTCCAATTGCATCTTGTCAACATCCATGCCTGGAGGCGTCATGGGCAGCACGTTGTCTTCTTCCTTGATGGCGCATTCGAGGATGAACGGCCCCTTGGTGCAGAGCATCTTTTCCACGGCGGCAGCCAAGTCCTTGCGGTCGACCACAGCCTGATAGGGAATACCGTAGCCCTGAGCAATAGACTCGTAGCAGGGGTTGAGCATCTTGGTGAACGACTTGCGGCGCATCCAGAACATATCCTGCCACTGGCGCACGTTGCCCAGATAGTGGTTGTTGAGGAGAATCATCTTCACAGGAGCCTTCTGTTCCATGATGGTGCCCAGCTCCTGGATGTTCATCTGGAAACCACCATCGCCCATGAAGCAACATATCTGACGATTGGGGGCTCCAAAGGTGGCTCCAACGGCTGCCGGCATGCCATAGCCCATGGTACCAAGACCACCGCTGGTGCAGATACTACGCTTGTGGTGATACTTGAAGTAACGTGTGCCAAATAGCTGATTCTGACCAACATCCGTTACCAGTACAGCATCGTCGTTGGCCTGCTCTGCCACAGCGTTGACCACCTCGCCCATGAGCAACGGACCATCCTTGGGATGGATGGCAGGCTCGATGACCTTGGTACGTTCTTTTTCGTCGAGCGCCTTGAACGACTCGCGCCATTCCTGATGATTGTTGGCGTTGATGAGGGCCGTCAGAGCGGGTAGCGACTCCTTACAATCGGCCACGATGGCCACGTCGGTTTTGATATTCTTGTCAATCTCGCTACGGTCGATGTCGAGGTGGATAATCTTGGCCTGCTTAGCGTAGGTCTTCACATTGCCTGTTACGCGGTCGCTAAAGCGCATGCCGATGGCGATAAGCACGTCGCACTCCTGTTCCTTCAGGTTGACGGCGTAGTTGCCGTGCATACCCAGCATACCCACGTTGAGCGGATGGTTGGAGGGTAGGGCACTCAGGCCGAGCATGGTACGACCTGCAGGGATGTCGGCCTTCTCGAGGAATGCTTTCAGTTCCTCCTGCGCATTACCCAGCTCCACGCCTTGTCCCACCAGAGCCAGCGGGCGCTTGGCGTTATTGATGAGCTCGGCAGCCTGACGCACAGCATCATTGTCGAGTTTGGGATAAGGCACGTATGAGCGCACATAATCCACCTTCTTGGGTTCCCAGTCAATCTCCTCGACCTGCGCATTCTTGGGGAAGTCGAGCACCACAGGACCTGGGCGGCCTGTGCGGGCGATATAGAACGCACGACTGACAGCCCACGCCACATCCTCGGCATGGCGGATTTGATAGGACCACTTGGAGATAGGTTGCGCCAAACCTACGAGGTCCACCTCCTGAAACGCATCGGTGCCCAGGGCCGAGATGGGCACCTGACCAGCAATGACAACGATGGGGGTGGAGTCGAGCATGGCGTCGGCGATACCCGTCAGCGTGTTAGTCACACCAGGACCGCTGGTGACCAAGGCAACACCTACCTCGCCAGAGACGCGTGCATAGCCCTCGGCAGCGTGGGTGGCACCCTGTTCGTGGCGCACCAATATGTGGTCGAAACATTTCTTCTCACCTCGTGTATAGTCGAAAAGCGCATCGTAAACGGGCATGATGCTGCCGCCAGGGTAACCAAAGATGGTTTTCACGCCCTCGGCCTGCAGCGCCCTCATCAGCGCCTTCGATCCTGTAATCTTATCTCTTAACATCAATTCTCAATTGTCAATTCTCAATTATTCTATGATTCTAACACCGCCTTTGTCGGCACTTGACACGCTCTGGGCGTATGCACGCAGAGCCTTAGAGACTACGCGGTTGCGTTTCAGCGGCTGCTGTGGACGGGCATTGAGCTCCTCGTCGCTCAGCTTGACGTTGATGCTGCGGCTGGGGATGTCGATGACGATGATGTCGCCATCCTTGATCTTGCCGATGTTGCCACCATTGGCAGCTTCTGGCGAGATATGTCCGATAGAGAGGCCGCTGGTGCCGCCAGAGAAACGTCCGTCGGTAATCAGGGCACACTCCTTACCCATGTGCATCGATTTGATATAGCTGGTGGGGTAGAGCATCTCCTGCATGCCAGGACCACCTTTCGGGCCTTCATGAGTGATAACCACGCAGTCGCCTTTCTTTACCTTGCCGCCCAGGATACCCTCACAGGCATCTTCCTGGGAGTCGAAGCAGACGGCAGGGCCTTCGAAATGCCAGAGGCTCTCGTCAACGCCGGCGGTCTTCACCACACAGCCGTCCTGTGCAATGTTGCCGAAGAGCACAGCCATGCCGCCATCTTTGGTGTAGGCATGGTTTATGTCGCGGATGCAGCCATTGGCACGGTCGGTGTCGAAACTCTCGTAGTAGGTCTCCTGTGCTCCCAGGGCTGTGCAGAACTTGCCTGCGGGGGCAGAGAGGTAAATCTGGGCGATGGGATTGGAAGCCTGTGGCTGGAGCTTAGAGATGTCGTACGTCTCGATATCCTCCTGCAGTGTATGTTTGTTGACACGCTTCACGTTGGTGTCGATGAGTCCGCCCTTTGCCAACTCGCCAAGCAGGGCCATCATGCCACCAGCACGTCCGCACTCCTGCACAGAATACTTCTGACTGTTAGGAGCTAGCTTGCAGAGGAAGGGTGTCTTTCGCGAGAGGGCGTCAATATCGGCCATGGTGAAATCTACGCCTGCCTCCTGGGCCACAGCCAGCAGGTGGAGCACTGTATTGGTGGATGCACCCATGGCAATATCGAGCGTCATCGCATTGAGGAAAGCCTGACGGGTGGCTATGCTACGAGGCAATACCGACTCGTCGCCATCTTCGTAGTAGGCGAAGGCGTTTTTCACAATCTGTTGAGCAGCGCGCTGCATCAGACGCACACGGTTCTTGTGTGTAGCCAGAATGGTACCGTTGCCTGGAAGTGAGAGACCAATAGCCTCTGTGAGGTTGTTCATCGAGTTGGCGGTGAACATGCCTGAGCAGCAGCCGCAGCCAGGACAAGCACGGTTCTCTACCTCTGCGAGCTCCGCATCTGAAACGGTGGGGTCGGCACCTTTGATCATCGCCGTAATCAGGTCGAGGTTCTCGCCCTTATACTGTCCAGCTTCCATGGGACCGCCACTGACGAAGACGGCAGGAATGTTCAGGCGCATAGCGGCCATGAGCATACCTGGCGTAATCTTGTCGCAGTTAGAGATGCAGATCATGGCGTCGGCCTTATGGGCATTGACCATATATTCTACGCTGTCGGCAATGATGTCGCGTGAAGGCAAGGAATAGAGCATGCCATCGTGGCCCATGGCGATACCGTCGTCGATGGCGATGGTATTGAACTCGGCAGCGTAGCAGCCCATCTTCTCAATCTCCTCACGCACAATCTGTCCAGCCTCATGCAGATGGGTGTGACCAGGAACGAACTGCGTAAATGAGTTGACGATGGCTATGATTGGCTTACCAAACTGCTCGCGTTTCATGCCTGTGGCTACCCAAAGGGCACGGGCTCCCGCCATGCGTCGTCCTTCTGTGCATACAGCACTTCTCAACTGATGTTTCATATTACTATCATAAAAAATGTTTATTCAAAAATCTGATTGATAATCTGCTCGTCGGCATCAATATCTTCACCATCGACAAGCTCCATATCGTCCTCACGATGACACGGGTCGAAGCCCTTGGGAATTTCGAACTGGTCTTCCTGCGAATAAGGCAGGTTCTCGTCGGCATAGACCTTGTTCATATAGAGTGCGAAGATAGGCAATGCAGCCGCAGCACCCTGACCATAGGTCATCGTCTCGAAGTGGATGTCGCGATCGTCGCCACCTACCCAGCAGCCTGATACCAGCTTGGGCAGTACGCCCATGAACCAGGCATCGCTATTCGAGTTGGTAGTACCCGTCTTGCCGCCAAGAGGCGCCTTGATGTTATAGCGATAGCGCAGACGACTGGCAGTACCACCATCGGCCACGGCGCGTAGCATATACAGCATCTTGTCGGCTGACTCGCCACTGATAACCTCGTTCATGCGAGGCTTGAACTCCTCAAGCACGTTACCCTCGTTGTCCACGATCTTGGTGACGTACATAGGAGCCGAACGGATGCCGTGGTTGACGAAGGCCGTATAGGCACTGACCATCTCAGCAACGGTAATCTCGCAAGGACCAAGGCACAGCGACGGGGCTGGGTGAATCTCTGGATTTCGGATGCCGTAGTTGTGGAGCAGCGTCACGAAGCCCTCGGGCGTCAGGCGATGCATCATCAGATAGGCCGATATCCAGTTGTTCGACTGCTGGAGGCCCCATTTCAGGGTGACCATCTCACCATAGCGGGCACGACTGCCATTACGTGGTGTCCAAGGCTTGCCAGCTACCATATAGGTCTCCTGCACGTTGGGCACCTCGTCGCATGGTGTCATGCCGTTCTCCATGGCCAGCGAATATAGGAAGGGCTTAATCGTTGAACCCACCTGACGACGGCCTTCTGTAGCCATGTCGTAGGCAAAATTCTGGAAGTTCAGTCCACCCACGTAAGCCTTGACGGCGCCTGTCTGCGGCTCCATGCTGAAGAAGCCTGTGCGCAGGAACGACTTATAATATAGTATAGAGTCCATGGGCGTCATGGTGGTGTCTACTTCACCGTTATATGTGAAGATGGTCATGGGTATGGCCGTGTTGAATGAGCGGGTGATTTCCTCATCGCTACATCCACTATTCCTCAGCACGCGATAGCGCTCAGACTGACGGACATTGCGTTGCAGGATTTTCTGTACCTCGGCCTTTGTCAGGTTACGCGAATAAGGCGCATTTGGCTTGGAACGGTTGCCTTTATCGAATTCCGGCTGTAGTGTCTTGACCACATGTTCATAACATGCTTGCTCAGCATACTGCTGCATACGTGAGTCAATGGTGGTGTACACTTTCAGGCCATCGGTATATATGTTATAAGGTGTGCCGTCACGCTTGGTGTTCTTGTTGCACCAGCCATACAACGGGTCCTGTTCCCAATAGAGGGAGTCCATGTAGTATTTCACGTAGTAACCTTCTCCATATTTGGACCTTTCGGGTTTTTTCGCCATCATATAGCGACGCAGGAAATCACGGAAATAGGTGGCTGTACCGTCATTATGGTCAGCCACATGGAACTTCAGGTTCATGGGAACCTGACAACAGCTGTCGTATTGCTGCTGGGTGATGTAATTGGCCTTCAACATCTGTCCCAGAACCACATTACGACGTTCCAGCGAACGCTGCTCATAGCGCACGGGGTTGAAGTAGGAGGGGTTCTTGCAGAGACCGATAAGGGTGGCGGCCTCAGTGATGCTGAGATCCTGCGGTTCTTTCGAGAAGTAGGTGTTGGCTGCAGTCTTGATACCTACAGCATTGTGCAGGAAGTCGAAGTAGTTGAGATACATGGCAATGATCTCGTCCTTCGTGTAGTTGCGTTCCAGCTTTACGGCAATGACCCACTCGATGGGTTTCTGCAAGGCACGCTCCATCGTGGAGTGGGCCACGTCAGAAAAGAGCTGCTTGGCCAGCTGCTGAGTGATGGTCGAGCCACCGCCGGCATTCTTCTGTCCCATGATGCCGCGCTTCAGAACGGCACGGCCCAAGGCATAGAAATCTATGCCAGAATGTTCGTAGAAGCGGGCATCCTCTGTGGCCACCAAGGCTTTTGTGAGCCACGGCGACAGCTCTGTGTAGTCAACAAGAACGCGGTTTTCTCGGCTCATGCTCCACGTGCCTATCAGCTCTCCATCTGACGAATATACCTGTGTGGCATAGCGGTTGATGGGGTTCTGCAGGTCTTCGATGGGTGGCATATAGCCTATCTTACCTTCGGATATGGCCCAAAAGCACACTGCTGTGCCGATGACAACAACGGCCAGCAGTGTCCATAGGAATCCGATAATCCATTTTCTCATATGGGGGTTCTTTACTATTCTTCCTCAGGGGTGATGAGTTTATATCCTTTTCCGTGAATGTTGATGATCTCAATCTGCGGGTCATCCTTGAGGTGCTTGCGCAGTTTGGTGATATACACATCCATTGAGCGGGCATTGAAATAATTGTCGTCAATCCAAATGGTCTTCAGGGCGAAGTCGCGCTGCAGAATCTCATTGGCGTGTGAGCAGAGCAGAGCCAGGAGCTCGTTCTCCTTGGTGGTCAGCTTGGTCTGGTGACTGCCTATGCTGAGCAGCTGCTTCTGTGTGTCGAACACGAAGTTTCCAATGTGATAGAGTGTTGACTCCTTGTTCTTCTTGCCACGAACGCGACGCAGGATGGCCTCAATACGGAATACAAGCTCCTCCATGGAGAAGGGTTTGGTGATATAGTCATCAGCACCCAGTTTGAATCCTTCGAGAATATCTTCTTTCAGCGTCTTGGCAGTAAGGAAGATGATGGGGATCTCTGCGT
>Ga0310786_10010584_pt1 | contig 11587 bp, 9 predicted proteins | sample AusTroGonzalo_MG_FD_203881 | JGI IMG/M metagenome (GOLD analysis project Ga0310786, IMG submission 203881) | Bovine rumen microbial communities from tropical cattle in Woodstock, Queensland, Australia - Gonzalo_03 (v2) (version 2) | ecosystem: Host-associated > Mammals > Digestive system >... | reverse complement strand
ACTGTTTATCTTGTTATAGACATTTATCGCCTTCAAGGTATCAAAAGCCTTATTTAACTGATAATCCTTTTCCGCTCGCTCACGCAGAGACATCTTTCTGAAATCGAATTCTTCATCTTCCTTTTTGTCTTTATCACCCTTTTTAACAATCGGAGAATCCGGCAATTTATTGGACTCAGGATGCTTCTTTTCAGTTTCCTTTCTATCCAGAGCATTTTTGAAAATCTCTTCGCGCAAAGAAAAGAGTCCCTCAACCTTCTTGATACTCGCATACCCTGCTTCAATATCAGGACTTATGCCGTTTCCCTGGATACACTCGCCGCTCGGAGTGTAATGTTTTGCGATAGTCAGCTTAATTCCGGTTTTCTCCGAAAGCGGAATAACTTTCTGTACCGAACCTTTTCCGAAAGAACGAGTTCCAATAATAACGGCCCGCTTATTATCACGAAGAGCACCTGCTAAAATTTCAGGAGCTGATGCCGTTCCGCTGTTTATCAAAACCACGATTGGAAGTCCGTTGATAATATCCTTGTCGTCCGCAAAGAATTCCATGGTATTATCCTTGGTTCTGCCTCTGGTCGACACAATCTTACAGTTTTTGAGGAACAAATCCGAAGCCGCAACAGCTTCATCCAAAAGACCTCCCGGATTATTTCTTACATCCAGTATGACTCCGCTCAGCTTTTTATTTTCCTGCAAAAATTTCTTGATATCCGCGCTGGTATTCTTATCGAACGTAGAAATTCTGATATACCCTATATCATCCAATACTTCAGCTTTAACCGACTTAACTTTTATCAAAGCTCTTTTAATTGTCACATCAAACGGTGCCTGCCTCTCCCTGACAATTTTGAGCTTTACCGTAGTCCCGGGCTTCCCTCTGAGTTTTTCGATAACTTCCACATCCGTAATATTTGTTCCGAGATACTCGCCGTCTACGCCGACAATAAGATCCCCGTTTTTCAACCCCGCTTTATAGGCCGGAGTATCATCTATCGCAGAAATAACCCGAATATACCCATCGTCGTCCATAATAAATTCAATACCGAGTCCTCCGAACTCTCCCTCCGTTAAATTTTTCAGAGAATTAAATGCCTTTTCATTCAAATAACGAGAATGTAAGTCCAAAGTGGACATCATTCCTTCAATTGCCTTGCGGATTATATCCTCATCTGTCATTTCGTTGACATATTCATACTTTATGCAAGCAAAAACAAACTGTAACTCTCGCCCCGCATCCGCAACCTTATCCCTTTTCTGAGACGAAATTTCGGATTTTTCGAATCTTCCCACCTTATTCTCAGATTTCGCTCCACCGGAATTGCAAGCTATTAATGAAAGCAAAAGAGGTAAAACCCATAACTTCTTCATCATTTTTTCCCTTTTTCTATAGTCTGCATAAGCCAATGTCTCGGATCAAGAGGTTCTCCAGACTTTCTTAATTCCATCTTAATTATTGGCAAATCCTTTGATTCATCATCCATATGACCAATGTAATCACCGACTTCAACAACATCCCCGGTGGCTGCAAAGATTTTCTTAATCCCATACAAAAATATTCGATATTCGCCGTTGCTGATAATCACCATGTTCTGATAATTCAAAAAATCACCGGCAAATACCACAAGCCCCTTAGCAGGAGAAGTAACAATCGCCCCACGATTTGTTTCAAATCCCATGTAATAGATCATCGAATCATCATCTCCTCGATCTCCGAATTCCGCAATAATTTTTCCATTTACCGGGTATGCCAAGGATAAATTCGTCGAAATTTTGTTGTTTCTCAAGACCCCAACTATATTTTCCGCTTCCAACTCGGCATCCAGTTCCTCAATAGATTCGGATTTTGTTGCAATATGATATACCACATCATTCTGAATTACATTTTCCTCTCTGGTTTCCGCAAGTTTTTTGGACTCTTCACCTATTTTTTTACAAATATCTCGATATTTTGTTGAAATCTGAGTACAATCTTTACTCAGATTGCTCTTTTCTCGTTTAAGCTTTACTAACTCCTCGTTGTCCCTTCCCAATTTCAAACTTACACTCCTGAAATAGTCCGCGAAGCTTTTTATGACAATTGAGCACCGAATAAAATCATTTTTACTCTGATATTTGCTGACTATCAGCATATTCGAAAATCTTTGGATACTGGCCAACACTGTACAATACCGGGACAAAATCTCATAAACATTGATTATTGCCGGCAGAGACATTTTTTCCCGCTTGTTTATATCCTGCAATGCCGAATGAATCTTAGAAAGGTGTGCCTCCAACTTTTGAGCTTCTTTACAAAATCCTCGAATCTCCGCTGATTGGTTAAAGGCACAATCTCCTGTTTGAAACAGAAACAAAGAAACAAAAGAAATTGCTAACAAAACTCTCATTATTTACAAAACACTCTACTTACAAAATACTCTTCCGACAGAACAGTAAGAAAACCCTGAAGCCTTAACTTCATCCACCGAATAAATATTCCTGAGATCGATCAACAACGGATTTTTCACTCTCTTTCTCAATTCCTTCAAATTGAGAGCTCGAAATTCACTCCAATCCGTCAGGATTAATATAACATCCGCGTTGTCACAACATTCATAGGGATTTTTATCCCATGAAACATTATTGAAAATACTTTTCGCCTGCTGAGAAAAAGATGGATCATATACTCTTATTTTAGCTCCCGCCTCTTGCAAAGCTTGGACGATCTCGATGCTCGGACTATCTCTCATGTCATCGGTATTCGCTTTGAAAGTAACACCCAGAACCGAGATATCTTTACCTTTGACGTCTCCATCGCAGGCAGCAAGAATCTTCTTCACCATTTTTGCGCGACGCTTATCGTTGGAAGAAATAGTCTCCTCCACCAAATTCATGTTAACGCCGTAATCTTTTGCAAAATCAGCCAATGCAGAGGTATCCTTCGGGAAACAGGAACCGCCGTAGCCCGGACCTGCTAACAAAAATTTATCTCCGATCCTCTTATCAAGTCCCATGGCAAGAGCCACGTCATTAACATCCGCCCCGCACGCCTCACATAAATTCGCAATCTCATTTATAAAAGTGACTTTCATCGCCAAAAAGGCATTGGAAGAATACTTCGATAACTCCGCGGTCTCCAAATTCGTAAATACAATAGGGACGTTAAATACATAGAGCGGTCTGTAAACCTGAGACAAAACCTTTTTCGCTTTTTTGCTCTCAACTCCGAGAATAACTCTGTCCGGATGCATAAAATCGTCAATCGCAGCTCCCTCTTTCAGAAACTCTGGATTGAACGCAACGTCGATCTCAACTCCCCTGTCCTGCAGAAACTTTTTCACGGACTTTGTTGTCCCGACAGGCACCGTGGATTTGATAACCAGCACAGCGTCCGGGTTCACAGAATCGGCCAACTCACCCACTGCCGAATATACGTAATCTAAATTGGCACTGCCATCCTCCTTGCTAGGAGTTCCAACCGCGATGAATATAATATCAGCCTCTTTCACCGAATCCTTGGTGCTGGAAGAGAAATTCAAACGCCCTGCATCCATGTTTTTCTTCATCAACTTATCGAGACCCGGTTCGTAAATCGGAACCTCCCCTCTCTTCAAAGATTCAACCTTCGCCAAGTTATTGTCTACACACGTAACATCGAACCCAAACTCCGCAAAACAAACACCGGAAACCAAGCCCACATAACCCGTGCCAATTACTGTTATATTCATAAACTTTCCTTACTTTCTTTTACAAATTCGTCTATCACATGTTTTAATTTTTCTGTGTTACTCGCAACTCTCAAAATGGCCGCCAGCAACCCACCTTTGGATCCACAATCAAACCGTTGTCCCTCGAAATTAAATCCTACCAAACCACAAGACGGAATCATCTGCAACAGGGCATCCGTCAACTGAATTTCTCCGTTTACTCCCGGGCCAAGATGTTCCAGAACCTTGAAAATATCCGCTGACAGCAAGTAACGTCCGACTATCGCGATATTGGACTTTGCTTTCTCCGGAGAAGGTTTTTCATCCACCGATTTTGCGTAGACCAATCTCCCTTCTTGACGTTCGACGTCTAAAATACCGTAACGACTGACATGTTTCCGATCTACAGACATTGTCGCTACCATATTTGCACCGTTATAATTCTTTATCATTTCCCCGATACAAGACTTCGGACTCAAAATAAAATCATCTGCCGACATAACCGCAAACGGCTCATTATTTATGAGATTTTTTGCGCATAATACCGCATGCCCAAGTCCCTTTGGTTCATTCTGACGAATATAACAAACACTCCCCATATTTATGTCGAAATAATCGGGATGAGAAAACATATAATCGAAATAATCCTCAATAGAATCTTTTCCGTGCCGAGTAACAAATATAAATTGCTCAATACCTGCATTGATCGCTTCTTCAAAAGCATAGTGAATCAAAGGCTTATCAATAATTCCCAGCATTTCCTTCGGAATAGCCCGAGTAATAGGGAAAAAACGTGTTCCTAACCCTCCGACAGGAAAAACTACTTTACGAATTCTCATTCGCTCCTCGCAAATTGCCCACAAGATACTATCACTTTGATTAAAAACTAATCAACTAAAAATACGGATAAATGCCCGCTTTTTCGTAAATTTCCGGAAATAAACAAATCCGAAAAATAAAGAATTTTCTTGATAATTAATCCATTAAATTAGAAAAAAGATATCTATTGGGAATATCTTGTTCGTTATATTTTAGATTTTTTGATCTTCTTCAGCATTAAAAAACATTTTACGCTCGATTTTATCCTAAATTTAACAATTTGTTGATAATTTAATGATAGACTTTAGTCGTAGTAAGGGAAGAAGCTGGGAGGCTTCGGTATTGTTACGTAGGAAAGTATGAAGTTATTACATTGTTTACTGGCCTTGTTATTTTTTTCCGGATCTTTCGGAGACTACAAACCTGGATGTGTCCCGATTGAAACTCCGGATCACCCTGAGCGCAGTAGATTTGTAATAAAAGCTCCGAGTGGCTGGGCTTACAGAACTTTCAAAGGAAATAATGGGTTGATAGGTGTATTGTGGCCAAAAGGAACTTCATTCAATAACTGCGATACTGCAGTTTTTGTATTTATTCAGGATTTCAACGAAACGTTTTTACCGGAAGTCCCAGATAACGGTCACTTGTTTCAGGAAAAATGCCCAAAAGCAGAGTTTAAATTCGCTGACTTAGAAGACGACAAAAATGAAACCCTCTCTATAGAGGAGAAATATTTTTCCGGATTTTGCGGTCGTACCCAAGTATTGTTTGAGGAAAAAGTAAAGAATTTCAGAATAATAACGATACTTGCCTCGTCCTTTTACGTTTCATCTGATCTCTTTGAAGACGTAAAGTACATAGTATCTGCGTACAAATCAGAGATCGAAGATAGCTTAGGTATTAAAAAAAAGAAAAAATCTCAACGAAGAAAAAAGAGTTCCTCAAGAGAAGAGGAATATGATGAAACTTATTAAAACTCATCTACTCCGAAATATACAGCATCTTTTCTCTCTAAACAAAACGGAGTCAACACAACAAAGAGTTCTTCTTAACCTCATTACAATTGACCGAACTTACTACGACTGATACGTATTGCCTCCAATGCTGGACAGTCTTCATTTTCGACATAATTCAAGAACGCACCACCCGCCGTGGATATACATGTCATTTTGTCCGCTACATTAAATTTTTTCATCGCAAATCCCGTATCACCTCCTCCGATAATCGAAATTAATTGATGATTTTGCGTTCTTTCGGCAATAAACTCCGCGATCGCCTTCGTGCCAAATTCAAACGGACTACGTTCGAACAACCCCACCGGACCGTTCCACAATACCACATCGCTGTCTACTATGTGACTTTCCAGTAACTTCACGGAATCAGGCCCTATATCAAAAACAGTCGTATTGGAATTTTCAGACCGCATAATCGCATGGTCAGTCTTCGTCGAAACCAATGCCGAAAAATCAGTAGGAATAATTAATTCGCATCCGAACTTTTTGGCATTATCCAAAATTTCTTTAACATCCGACTCGTACTCATTCAAATCAAAAATTTCCGCAGAAATCCTATTGTGATAAGACAAGAAAGCACCAGCAATACCTCCTCCAAGAGCTAACTTATCAACTTTTGTCACTAACCTCTTGAGCAGTTTGATTTTCGTAGGTAACTTCGAACCTCCGATAATAGCCATTCTTTTCCCGGATGCGTGATTAAAGAAACCTTCTATATTTTTGATCTCTTTCTTAAAATTCTCCCCTAAGCTCGACGGTAAAAACTGAGGTATTCCGAAAACCGAAGCGTGCTTACGATGTGATACCGAAAATGCTTCATTCACGAAAAAATCCCCCAATGAAGCTAACTTTCTAGCAAAATCCAAATCGCACTTTTCTTCCTGCGGATGAAATCTGAGATTTTCCAGAAGAATTAAATCATTCTGAGGAGATTTTTCTATCAAAGATCGAGCATCTTCGTCCAAATAATTCTCTATAAATTGGACGTGACCCTTGTAAATCTTTTCTATGTAAGGGATCAGCTGCCGCAAACTCTGTATTTCAGTTTGGTCTGTAGCCTTCCCCAAATGAGATATCAAAACAACCTTAGCTCCCATCTTCCGCAAATTACTTACGGTTGCAACAGGTCCCCTCATCCTGGTGTCATCCATTATAACACCGCCGTCCATCGGGACATTAAAGTCCACTCGGACTAGTACTATCTTACCAGATAATTCCACAACCAACTCCCTCTATTCTTTTAGAACTATCTAAAAAACATAAATATCTAAATTAATTAAATTTATAACAACCGCAGGAGATTCTACCACACGTTGAAAAATTTATGAACTTTTTTTTAATACCCCCTTGTAAAAAGCTTTTAAAGACATTATTTGATATAATGGAGTTCTTTATCAGGTAGGAGACTATTATGCCAGCTATTGTTTTAACAGGTCATGCAGGACGGATTGAGGCAAAGTATCATCACAGCAGAAATCCGGGAGCGCCTTTGGCCATGGTGTTGCACCCGAATCCAATACAGGGGGGTACCATGAACAACCGAGTCACCGTGAGTTTGTACAACGCTTTTGTAGAAAACGGTTTTTCCGTAATTCGATTTAATTTCCGAGGAGTAGGTCGATCGGAAGGTGAATTTGACAAGGGCGAAGGAGAATTTAATGATACCGCTTCGGTACTCGACTGGATTCGCTCCATAAACAAGGGGCATCGAGAAATTTGGATAGCTGGATTTTCATTTGGAGCTTTGATCGGCATGCAACTTTTGATGAGGCGTCCTGAAATTTCGGGGTTTATCTCTGTGTGTCCGCCGGCAAATCTTAACGATTTCTCATTTTTGGCACCCTGCCCTGTTTCAGGCATGATGATAAACGGAGCAGATGATATAGTCTGCCCAACGGAGCATGTGGATAAATTGGTCGAAAAACTAAACAGTCAGAGAGGAATTTCCATCGATTATCGAGTAATTCCTAATTGCGACCATTCCTTTACCGGACACCTGGATACTATCAAGCAATATGTCACTGAGTACTTGAACTCCAGAAGAGAAATGCGTAAAGTCGTCTAGTTGTTACGAAAGGAAATAAAGAAGAAATGATGAAGTCGTCCTTTTTAAATGAGGCTGTGGCCAGGGGTTTTGTGTATCAATTCACGAATTTGGAAGCAATCGATGAATATTTGTCAACAAAAGGACGATGTGGCTATGTAGGGTTTGACATCACCGCCAAAAGTCTGCACGTAGGTCATTTGATTCCGATATTCACGATGCGGTTGTTCCAGAAGCATGGACACAAGCCTATTATCTTGGTCGGAGGCGGAACCACAAAGGTAGGAGATCCGTCTTTCCGCAACACAACTCGCCCAATGCTTTCGAACGAGCAAATCGCAGAGAATCTGAAGGGGATAAAGTCGTGTCTCGAACCGTTTTTGAAATTCGAAAACGGAAGCGGCAGTGACGATAACTCCGCAATCATGCTGAACAATGCCGCATGGCTGGACAACATAAACTATCTGGAATTTCTGCGCGACATCGGAAAATACTTCTCCATCAATCGCATGATCGGATTTGATTCGGTCAAGACCAAACTGTCTCAGAACAACTCGTTGAGCTTTCTGGAATTCAACTACATGATTTTGCAGGCCTACGACTTCTACAGACTTTTCACCGACAGAAACTGCAGGATCCAGCTGGGAGGTCAAGATCAATGGGGCAACATCGTCTGCGGAGTCGAATTGATCAGAAAAAAATGCGAAGCCGAAGTGTTCGGGCTGACCAACCCGCTGTTGACGACCAGTGACGGAAAAAAGATGGGGAAAACGGCAAACGGAGCAGTCTGGCTGTCCGAAAATTTCTTGTCCGCCTACGATTTCTGGCAGTACTGGAGAAATGTTGCCGACGCAGATGTCATCAAATTGATGTACTTGTTCACGGATCTTCCGATCGACGAAATCAAAAAAATGGAATCCGTCAGGGGCGAGGAAATGAACGCTCTGAAAGTCATTTTGGCGGACGAAATTACATCCATCGTGCACGGAAAAAATTCTCTGGAATCCATTCATCAATCCGCCAAGGGAATTTTCAACCAGTCCTGCGAAGATCTGGCCAAAATCGATTCTGTAAGCAGATACCCGACGGAAAAAAGCGAATCGATCATAGATATTTTAGTGAAAACGCAGCTGTGCTCCAGCAGAGGCGACGCGAAAAGGATGATCCGAGGCAAAGGTGTCTACGTGAACAATCAGTCGATCACAGAAGATTACAAACTTCCGCAAGATTTGTCTGACGGAGACCTGCTGAAGTTGTCCTGCGGCAAGAAAAAAACCGTAATCCTGGAAATTAAGGACTGAAACGGTTTCGAGTTATTTAAAATGCAGAGCCCGAAGGCTCTGCACGACAAAAAAGGAGAATTTACAATCGGTTATTCTTCGTCCCACGGCTTTAGAGCGATTTCCCTGCGCCGCTGTTGAGCCTCTGGGGAGGTGTCGAATTTGTAGTTTCGCGCCTCTTCAATTACCTTTTTATCTACTTCTCGAGGATTATAATGATCCGTAGCAAGCGGAATGACTCTTCTTAATTGATCCTCAAGAGGATTGTTGGAAAAGAAACTAAAAGCCAAACTATGTATATTTTTTACCAGTTTTACCAGGCCTCTTTCGAATACCAACAACTCCGCAGGTACATCCAATATTTCGGCCATGCGTTTCAGTGCGACTTCTTCACTTGGCGGAGGAGTGACTAATTTTACGCTCGCTATTTCTTCGATCTGCTTCATGACGGGAGTGGCTTCTACTTCAAAAGACACAAGCGCGTTGCTCGGACAGTTGAATGCGAATATTTCTTTTTTATTTTCATCGAATCCCAATACTTCGCGCTTTCCGTCAATTGCTGATATTTTTATGATTTCTCCCTTAAATCTGAAACCGTTATTTTGGTAGTCTCCCACAACAAATTTAACAGGATTTTCTTTTTCAGATACAATATACAACCCCGATTGATCCACGTAGATCAATCGTTGATTATTATCGGTAAAGCTATTTGCCTCTGCCGCTACTTCGTAAACTTCCAAATTCAATGAATAGTTTTTTCCCACGGTAATATTATGACCATTCATGCCAATAATTCGGCATTTATTTGAATTTGAGCCGTCATATATATCGATGCAGCATTTTTTGCTTTTCATATCCTTAATAAAAGTGACTTTGCTTTCGGTATATTCTACTTTCTGAATATCTCGAAAGTAAGCAGGATTTCCGTCGGGATAGGTGAATATATGAGTCGGAGTATAAACTGCATCGAACAGATAAATCAGAAATCCATTGCTATTATCAACAGACTGTTTCCCATGCTGCAGCACATATCTATTATGCCCGATTTTTACAAAACAATTCTCCGCAAAACAAGTGAAAGATAAGCAAACCATCGCCGCCATTGATATTATTTTTCTCATAATTCCTCCCAACATATCTATATCTTGATTATCGCGCGGAAAAGTTAACAATTGTTTAATTCTCTCAAAAAATCTGATTAATTTTGGGAATTTATATGAGAACTCATTGGCGAATTATCTGAAAATTTCTGTCTGAAGCGGGAACAAAGTAACTTATCTGCTGCATTTTCCGCAACGAGAGCAGCCCGCGCAGTGCTTTTTCATCGTGCAGAAGTTACAGTGTTCCTTGAAAAATTTCAACGGCGCCTCTGCAAAATCAAACAGTGTTTCCTGCTGTCGTAAATTCTCGGAAATGTTAAAAATTTGCGGTTTTTTGCTTTCGTAATTCAAATTTTCCGAAAAAGCTACTTTCATTTGTTCGGTTTTGTCAAAAATTCTAAATTTTTCCCCATTTTTTACGAAAATATTTCCCGTCTCAAAAAACGAAAAAGTGACGTCGTTTTCGCGACATTCCCGAGAAAGTTTTACAACCCACGAATGGTACAGAGGACGCGCCCCGTCGTAATTTTCTCCACCACACCAGACGTTTTCGATTTTCTGCGACCGTAAATATTTTTGCAGCGAAACCTCTTCGATAAAAGGCGCAACTAATACTCCTTTGTGTTTAAACGGAAGTTCCAACAAAATGGAAACCCTTTCATCGGCGCGCTTTTGGTTTTCCGCGGTGACGTTCAACCAGACATTTTCCCAGCCGTCACCCCAGTCATCTGGTAGACTCTGCGGAATTCGTTGAGGTCGTTTGGTCACAAGGATAAACACGACATCGCTGCGTTTTTTCATGATTTCCCAGGCTTCCGGACGCCATCGGTCGGCCTCCTCAAGAAAGAAATCCGAGGTCATACATACCCGCAAAAATTCTCCACTGCGGATTTTGTAATTCCCGAAACGATCTTTGTGCAGAGGATAATCGAAGTTGCCCTTAACTTTGTAAATTTCCGAGCCATCGTGGCCACGCTGAGCGTCTAGAAAATACATATAACAATTTTGGCAGCCTTCACTTACTTTTTTGCAACCGTGCCACGGATTCCAAATATTTCTCATTTTTCGCTCTCAAAAAACTTATCCTATCGCCATCACATACGACGGAATCGCTGTTCTGAAATTTATCCCCGAATCAGCTGAAAAATCTCAGCCTGCAGCTGCTTTATCCCCTCTCCTTTTTTTGAGCTGGTGGAAATAATTTTTGGGAAAGCAGCAGGATGTGACTGAAGTGTTTGAGCCACCGAATCTTCTACTTCCGCTGATTTTTTATCCGATTTCGTCAGAACTATCTGGTACACCAGCCCCAGAGAATCAAAGAGCTCCATAATTTCTGCATCATTCTGTTTTATGCCCAATTTAGAGTCGATAAGCAGAAATATTCTTCGCAAATTTTCGCGGAAACGCAAGTAACCGATGATCAGATCGTCCCACTGCATGCGGGTCTGTTTTGAAACCGCAGCATATCCGTATCCGGGGAGATCCACCAACGAAATTTTGTTCCCCAACGAAAAAAAATTGATCTGTTGAGTGCGGCCCGGAGTCTTGGACACACGAGCATTAGCCTTTCCTGTCAGCGAATTTATCAGCGAAGACTTCCCGACGTTTGATCTTCCGACGAACGCGACCTCGGGAAGTTTCAAGA
>Ga0310786_10010583_pt1 | contig 11587 bp, 7 predicted proteins | sample AusTroGonzalo_MG_FD_203881 | JGI IMG/M metagenome (GOLD analysis project Ga0310786, IMG submission 203881) | Bovine rumen microbial communities from tropical cattle in Woodstock, Queensland, Australia - Gonzalo_03 (v2) (version 2) | ecosystem: Host-associated > Mammals > Digestive system >... | reverse complement strand
GGCTTAAAATAGTTTTTTCTAAATTATGGGCATACCGTTGTTGAAGGTCTAAATAAAGTTCGCTGTCCGAAAGTGATTGCGTAGAATTTGTGAAAGGACAAGGCTTTTTGGCAACACAAAAAACACCGGCCAATCCTATGCAGAATGCCAAACAGCAAAACAGCAATAATTTCAACACATTACCTTTTCGAAACAATATGCTCCTTTCGAATTTGTGTCATTTAGGTAATCTCATCTTAGCGTGTTATGAAAACGCTGTCAACAAAAAGTTTGCTAAAAAGTATGCTTTTTGTTATACTCTTCTTATGACTGATGGAATTGATTTGGAAGAAGGGACTTCTGTATTAGTTACGCCGCCTGTTTCCGATGGCTGTGCAAGGAAACGGCTTGATAAGTTTTTGGCAGATCTTTTCCCAGACATGTCTCGCAATGCTTTTATTCGCTTGATTGAAAATAATAAGGTTAAAGTGCGTGAAAAAGGTTTTGCAAATCGCCCGGATATGAAGGTGGAGGCTGGCCAGATTTTTGAAATTACTTTGCCGGAGCCTGTACCGGCGGCGGTTGTGCCGGAAGAAATACCCCTTGATATTGTGTATGAAGACGATGATGTTGTGGTTGTCAATAAGCCGGCAGGATTGGTGGTGCATCCTGGGGCAGGCAATTGGGAACATACTTTGGTTGGTGGGTTATTATTTCATTGCAAAGGGAGTTTGTCGGGTATTGGGGGTATTGAACGCCCCGGCATCGTGCATCGGATTGATAAAGATACTTCTGGATTATTGGTTGTGGCCAAAAATGATAAGGCCCATTTGGCGTTGGCAAAACAATTTGAAGTTCATTCTATTCAGCGAGAGTATCAAGCATTTGTGTGGGGCAGGGTAGATCAAGAAGAAGGTCGTATTGAAGGGAATATCGGAAGATCTTCCACAAATAGGCAGAAGATGGCTTTGGTGCGAACTGGTGGAAAACCGGCAATAACGCATTACACAAGATTAGATGTTTATGGTGGTGGATTGGTGAGTTATGTAAAATGTGTTTTGGAAACCGGTCGAACACACCAAATTCGTGTGCATATGAGTTCTATTCGTCATCCGCTTATAGGGGATTACACCTATGGGAAACCCCAAAAAAACGCGCCTGATTTTGTGCGTCAGTTTCCGCGTCAGGCTTTGCATGCCGGATTGTTGGGTTTTGTGCATCCCACAACGGGAAAACAATTAGTTTTCGAAGTTCCTATGCCCAAAGATATGCAAGAGTTAAAAGAAAAATTGGAAGCACTTTAATAATCTACAGATTCAAAATAAAGCCCTTCGGGGGGTGCGGTTGGTCCGCCCTTTGTGCGATCACAAGATTCAAATGCTTTTTTGAATTTTTCTATGGACCATTTGCCTTCCCCTACCAATTCCAAAGTTCCAACCATATTCCGTACTTGATGGTGTAAAAATGATTTAGCGCTGACACGGCATTCAATGATTTCACCATGACGAATGATATCAAATGTGTCCAAGGTTTTAATGGGGCTTTTTGCCTGGCATTCGCTGGCTCGAAAGGTAGAAAAATCATGTTTCCCTAGCATTAAATTAGCGGCTTGCTGCATTTTTTTTATGTCCAATTGAGGGCGGACCCACCAAACTTTTCCTTTGTTGATAGATGGAGGATAAGGTGTATTTTGAATTTTGTAAATATAATGTCGTTTTTTGGCGGAAAAACGAGCGTGAAAATCATTGGGAACTTCCTCTATGCTTTTGATGCTTATGGGATTGGGTCTTACTAATGCATTTAAAGATTCAAACAGACGGTAAGTATCTAATTTTTCCTCTGCTTCAATATGGGCAACTTGCGCAAGAGCATGAACGCCAGTATCTGTACGGCCAGATCCCCACACGGTTACTGGGTGACGCAAGGCGGTCTTTAAAGCGTCTTCTAATACGCCTTGCACGGATAATTGCCCCGATTGTTTTTGCCAACCGATGAAAGGTGATCCGTCATATTCGATTATAAATTTATATCTCATTTTATGCATCTACAATTAAAAAAGTGTCCCCAATGCTTAATAGGCGACCATTGCAAAATTCTTTTCCGGATGTGCGTTTTTTTCCTTCGGCTTGAACATCTGTTAATTCCAATGTTCCTGTCGTGCAAGCCACCACAATTTTGTCGTTTGCTTCAATAATTGTGCCCGGTTGTTTGTTTGATGTATCTGAGTGCGCCTCGGCATTGTATATCTTTAGGCGTAAAATTTTCCCTTTTTTGTCTTTAAAATGACTAAATGCGCCGGGGGCAGGGGAAAATGCCCGAATTTGGCAAGAAATTTGTTCGGCAGATTTGTTCCAATCAATTTGAGCCTCAGATTTTAGTATTTTTTTTGCATAGGTTGCTTGGGTGTCATCTTGCTTGCGTTCGGTTGGATTTTCTCGAAGAGTTTCCATCAGCAAATCTGGTCCCATTTCGGCCAACTGTTGAGATAAAATGCCTGCTGTTGTGGATGCTGTAATCGGTAGGGCTCGCTGTTTTAAAATGGCCCCGGTATCACAGCCTGCATCCATTTTCATAATGGTTAACCCGGTTTCTTTTTTGCCATCCAATATGGCGCGTTGAATGGGGGCTGCCCCGCGACCGTAAGGAAGTAAGGATGCATGTAAGTTAATACATCCCAATGACGGGGCATCTAAAACGGCCTGTGGCAAAATAAGCCCATAGGCTCCTACCACCACTAAATCAGGTTTAAAAGATTGAAATTTCGTTACATTTTCCGGATTTTTAAAGGTTTCAGGAGTAACAATTTCAAATGGGAGAGGGTATGTTTTTTGAAGTTCTAATGCCGCTTTGTGTACAGGAGAATAAAGAAGTTCCAGCCCATGCCCGGCGGGTTTCGGCGTGCGTGTGTAGATAGCGACCAAATCAAATTGAGGGAGTCCATCGGATGTTTTTTCCTCTATTAACCGATAAAGTGTTGGTAGAATAAAATCAGGTGTTCCCATAACAATTAAACGCGTATGAGGAGCTAAATACATATTTCCCCACTTTCACGCTTGCGTCGTTTTTCCAAATGTTTTAGCAACTTATCGCGTTTTAGTTTTGATAAATAATCGATAAACAAAATGCCGTCTAAATGATCAATTTCATGTTGCATGGCGATAGATAAAAGTCCATCGGCAGTGATAGTTTGCTCCGTGCCATTTTCATCCAGATACTGAACAGTTACTGTTTCCCATCGTTCAACATCTGCATATTCTTTTGGCACAGAAAGACATCCTTCATTGTGCAAAATTTTATTCTCAGAGTGGGCTACGATTTTGGGATTTACCATTTTGATGGGGGCGGATCTTTCCGCTTCTCCAGAACAATCTATAACCACTAAGCGTTCTAATAAGCCGACTTGATTAGCGGCCAATCCCACGCCGTGGCCAGAATACATTGTTTCCAACATATCCTTTAAAAGACGCTGAATTCTTGTATCAACAGCATCGACTGTACGGGCTTTTTGCCGTAGGATTTCATCCGGAATTTCAAAAATTTTCATTTTGGACATTTTTTTTGTTCCCTTTTATGAAAATATATTATACACTAAAACTGAGGTTTTGAAAAGGAGAAATTTATGATACGTCTATTCGTCGGTTTGGAATTGCCTGAAACTATCAAGGCACAACTGATGTCATTAGATAAAAATTTGTCAGGCGCTCTGTGGAAGGACGAGGATAGATTGCATCTGACATTGCAGTTTATTGGGAATATAGAAGAGCCTCGTGCAAACGAGTTAATGCAGGAGTTAAGGTTTATTCGATTTCCCGCTTTTCATTTGTCCTTGAAAGAGATTGGCTATTTTGAAACAGGAGATATTCCCCATCATTTGTGGGCTGGGGTGGCGGAAAATAAGGCTTTAAAGGAATTACAAGAAAAAGTGGCGGCGGTTGTGCGTAAGCTGCGGCTTGCCGATCAAAATCAATTTAAATTTCATCCGCATGTAACTTTGGCGAAATTGCAAGGAACGCCAATGTCAGAGGTGATGGCCTATATAGGACGCAATAATTTATTTCATTCCGATTTGTTTTTGGTAGAATCGTTTTGTTTGTTTTCAAGTTATGCAAAAGAAGCCGGTGAAGGTAAGTATTATAGGGTCGAAGAACAATATCCGTTGAATTTGGTTTAGAGAGGGGGAATTATGAAGTCGCGTTTTTTGTTAGGTACTGTGATTGTGGGGCTGGCACTTCCTTCTTGGAGTATGCCGCAAAGTTCATATGATTATGTGATGAAAATTGTACAAGCACGTGATTTGCCCGCATTGCAGCGGATGGTTAATTCTGGCCTGAACTTAAATTCTCCCGCAGCGGATGGGATGACGCCTCTTTGTGAAACGATTGAACAACAAGATTACCAAGGGTATGAAATGTTGTTGAGCCAAGGGGCAACGCCCTATGTGCCGTGCATGCGCCAATTGCCTGCCTCAACAGTTCAGACTTTTTATGCCAATCAGCCTCCTGCTCACACATACTATGAAGGTTCAATGATGAAGGCACATGATGTTTCTGATACAAGTAGGCCTTCGTTGGGAATTCCGTTGCCTAATGCTGGTGAGATTTTGTTGGGCGGACTTGCCACAGGGATTGCGTTCGCTGTGAACAATAGTGGAAAAAGTAAAAAAGTTTCACCTGTTGTTTATAAATGGGATGCACCGTTGGATTTAGATCCTTCAACCTTTAGTAGTACTGCTGAATACAAAGCCGAGAAGACCGGATGGCAAGGGAGTATCAATTTTTTAAGTGATATTAATGCCTCAGGGGCCTATAAAAGAGGTTATACAGGGTACAAAGTTAAGCGTGAAAAAGATGGTACTTTAATTGGCTCCGGAGAAAGTGCAATAAGTACTTCACCAGTGAAAGTTGCGGTTATAGATGATGGAATTTGGGCGGGGCATCCAGAATTCGATACGACTGGTAAGATTTTGCCTGGCTATAATGGTGTATATGGTGTATGTGCGGATGAGCAAACAACAGGGAAATGTTGGAAATGGTCAGGTTTGGAAGAGTTTTCTAATTTAAGTTCGTTGACAAATGATTTTGGTGTTGCGCAGTTGTATGAAAATGGTGTTCCGGTTGAGGGACATAAAACGGTAGTGTCAAGGTTGGATTGGCTTATGTACAAAACGAATAATACTACATATAGTGCTTCCGATACAACGCCAGTTATTTCGAAGATTTGGGAAGATGATACTTCAAACCCGTCGACTTATGATACCTTTAAAGATAGTGAAGGATCTTGGTGGGTGGTCAAACGAGATTCAAGTGGCAACCCTTCGGCCGGACCGTATAAGGTGACTTGTCCAGATAGTGGAACGACCGGTTGTTATTGGACGGATTCTGGTTCGACCAAGCATTATCTCGTATTAAAAAACCAGTACGAATACCATGGAAGTGTGGTTGCTGGACTTATTGGTGCACAAAGAAACGATGAAGGAATGATGGGTGTTGCATATAATGCAAGTTTAATACCAATTAAATTGGATGAAACGATGGAAGAACAGTTGAGCCTTCTACCCCAAGCAATCAATGCCGGGGCGGATATTGTAAATTTTTCAACGGCTTCACTGGCTCCTTTGCATGAAGAGGAAGGATTGATTTCTCGTTTTAATTATCGGATGCAACGATTGCCTGCTGAACTAACAGGGTTGCGGGCCGCAGCAAAAAGTAACACAATTGTTGTTGTGGCCGCCGGAAATTATTTGGATTCAACCCATACGGATACTCCTTATGATCCATCTGTTGTGGCGGTTGCCCCATTATCGGATTATTTTAACGGCAAGACTCCTGATGAAGATGGCGTTACATATAATTTAAAAAATTTGTTTGTTAATGTTGTTTCTGTGAACTATGTGAATGCAAATTATCAATTGTCGTCTTATTCGGCTAAGTGTGGTATTACAAAAGATTATTGTATCGCTGCTCCGGGAGGAGATGGGGCTGAGGGTGATTGGATGTGGGGGCCGACTTATGGTTATTCACAAGGTTCGTCAACGGCCGGATATACCTATGTTGGAAGTAGTGGAACCTCATTTGCTGCCCCGATTGTTTCCGGTGCTTTGGCTGTTATCAAAGGGGCGTTCCCACATTTAACCAATCAACAGGTTGTTCAAATTTTGTTGGAAACAGCAACAGATCTGGGGGCGCCTGGGGTTGACGAGATTTACGGGCATGGTTTGGTTAATTTGGAGGCGGCAACAAGTCCTATTGGTTTGCCTCAAATTAGTTTAACATCTGCAGCGTCAGGTGGGGCAATTCCTGCGGCTTCTTCTTCAGTTTATGTGCCAGCTTCGTTGGGTGCAATGAAAGCAGCATTGCCATCAAAGATGATTGTGTTGGATAAGTACTCTCGGGCATTCCAAATTCCGACGGCATCTTTTGTTCGTGTATCAAAACGACAGAACAAGTTGGAAGGCCGATTCCATTCTTTTGTGTCAGGCGATGATAAAGTAGTACAAAATGATGTTTTCCAAATGAGTTATTCGGAGCGTCATTCTAAGTTGAATTCTTCTATGCAACAAGGGGCAGTTAACATGCTGTTTAAACCATCCGACAAGTTTAGTTTGAAGGCTTTTTACTCGGAGAATACAGAGACCTCTGGAGGTAAGTATTTTGATCGGTTGTTGGCAAGCCCTTATGGCCACATGAAAGAGGCTTGGGGCGGTGGTTTTAGCATGGCTCTTGGTTCGCATTTGCAGGCAGAAATGTTTGGTCAGGTCGGACAAAACGGCTATGTTGAAGAAGATGATTTAAAGCGAATGGATCGTAATAAAATGTCATTGTTCCAAAGTTCGTTGATGTACAAAGGATTAGGGCCTATTTCGTTAAAGACTGTTGCCGGAATTTCGAAAGAGCAGGGCTCTGTTTTGGGCATGTGGGGGCGCGGCGCGTTTAAATCAGGCAATAGCAATACGGCTTATGTTGGCGCAGGGATGACAATAAATCTAACAGATGATTTTGTGTTGGATGGTATGTATTATTACGGAAAAACTCAAGTCTCTAAACAAACGGCATTGTTGAAATTGTCAAATTTGACAAGTGATAGTTTTGCCCTTACGGCTTCATGGCATATGGATGAAAAACGCATGATAGGATTGCAATTCGTTTCACCCTTAAAGATTCGTCAGGGGACAGCAGAGGTGGATTTACCGATTGCGCGTGACGCTTATCGTGATGTTGTTTATCGACAAAAAACAAAGGCTAGTTTGCGGCCGACAGCACGAGAATATGATGTTGGTTTATACTATGCTGACGCATTATCGGATGCTATGTTATTCCAGACAGAAATGGGCGTTCGGTTGAATCCGGATCATGTCTCGGGCGTGGCGCCGGATTGGCGTGCACTTGTCGGCTTGTCCATGGATATGTAAATTTTATTTACAAATCCTGAAATTTTGTGTTTTTTTCTTGTTTTTACGGATATTGTGTGATATCATGAACAAGTAGTTGTTTGTGAAAAGGGGTAACTATTTGAATATATTTAATAAAATAAAAATAATGCTCCTTGTTTCCACTCTGTTTGCTGCAACAGGGGTGTTTGCTCAATATGCCTCTGTTCGCGAAAGAATCTATGAATTGGCGTCTAGAGGTGATGTCGCAGGTTTGAAACAGCTGGCTTCAATGGGGTATTCGTTGGAAGTGGAAGATGCATATGGTAACACCCCCTATTGTCAAGCAATTTGGTCTCAAAATCGTGCGGCTGTATCGGCATTGTTGTCGGCGGGTGTGAATGCTTGGCCAAAATGTTTGAAGAAAATGCAAACGGTGAAAGCCAGTACTATTTATTCAAAAGCACATAGCGAGAATTTAAAACAACTTGTTGCATGGAAAAAAGAAGGTCTGAATATCGATGTTGAGGATGAAAAGACGGGCAATTCAGCCTTGTGTATGGCGGTGTATCGTTCGGATTGTACAGCAGTACAAACATTGTTGAGAGCAGGCGCAAAACAAGGTCAGCCGTGTATGCGGCGCATCCCCAAATCTGTCCGTGATAAATTAGATTGTCGTCCTTTGGTCATCGATTGGTCTGCTATTGGTTATACAACCTTAGGTATAGGGGTAGCCGGTGGCTTGATTGCTTTGTTGGGTGGCCATGGCGGAAACGGTACCCCAGTTTGTAATATAGATGAGCGGTGGAACGGAGAAAGATGTATCTCTTGTCCAACTTGTTGGGTGGGTGATTATTGCGTAACGGCACAGGAACAAAAAGCAAATTACTATTATCGTGATGAAACTACTGGTGTATGTTGGACTGTGGCGCCTCCTCCACGCAAAATGGATGAACAACAATTTGAAGAAAAAGTAAGTGAAGTTGAATCTGATGCAGCATATAGCGATGGCGGGTTTTTACCGTCGATTCAGGCTTCGGCGGCCTATGCTCGAGGGTATAGTGGTTATATGGTCAATCGTTCTTCGCCATGGGGATTGTTGAGTGATGGTCAATCTGGTCCCGACGAGACTTTGAAGTCTGTTTCTACCACCAAAGTAAAGGTTGGTATTGTTTCTAGTGGTATGACGATTGGTAAGTCTTTGTCTGTTCGTGATACAAGTGGTACTTCTCAGACTAATCTTTCTTATTGGGATTGGTCGGATGTAAATGCGAATTTTTATGATTCTGCAAGTACTGAACCAATGGATGTCCTTACAAGCACAAATGAATCTGTGTATAGACCAAATGTTTCTGAGGTTGGTACGACAGACAGCAGTTTTGCGTTGAATAAGCAAGGTACCCCGTATGGATACAATTTCGATTATGGTTTTTGTTCGGGCAAGGCGGAAACTTGGAAAAATTGTTATGGCCCAGCCAAAGATGATGGAAGTGCAGTAGATAAAGAAGAAACTATCAAAATAAACTGTGACACATGTGTTATGGCCTTTTATGGAGATACAGCAGGTACTGTGTCCAAAGTGGCCCGTCTTTCTACGCGCCAAAATGGTATGATCATAGGGTTGGTTGATGTGGCGACCGCGGCGGCGGATCCAGATAACTATAAGATTGCTACTTGGAACAGTATGTATAAGATAGCAGGTTTAAATGTGTATGAATATCCTTCTGATTATACTTATAATAAAGAAGATCCATCAATTCACTATAACACACCAACATCAGAAACTTCATCCTGGGATAGAGGAAACGAAGGAACATTCTGGGCTGGTATTGTTGCTGCGATGCAAGGTCAAGGAGAAATTTATGGCGTCGCTTATAACTCAGCGGTATTGCCCATTGTTGGTGGAATTGTTTATAATCCAATCGCAGATATTTTCCAAACTTTATCTCAAGAAGGGGCGGATGTCACTTTGTTAAGTAATACACTGCGTACAACCAACAGTACGGATGGTTCAGGTCGTAATGATGCTTTGGGCGTTTTTAATGCAAGCGGTACAACATATACCCCAGTGGCTGCAAAAGATGTATTCGGTTTAGATATGGAAACAGCCATGCAGTCAGCTATTAAAAAGAATATGGTTGTTGTTGTCCCATCGGGTAATGAAAATAATGCTGCAGGAACGAAATATAAACAACCAGGTTTGTATGCGGGAATTCCTTTAACTTCAACTTATAATGGATCGACGACTTGGTCTGTGGGAAATGATTTACCTTCTTTGAAGACAGACAATAAATTGAAGAATTTGTTTATTGTCGCAACTTCTGTTACAACAAATGTAAATTCGGAAACAAAATCAGTTTCCGTAAATGGATTAGCGTCGGGGGCTCAGCCTTGCGGTATTGCAGGAAGCTATTGTTTGTCGGCTGCAGGCGGAACAACTTCTTCCGGAAGTCCGATTTATTCAACAATAAATCCAGTATCTGATTCAACGGCCATATACACAAATTATGGTGGAACAGGTGCGGCTGCTGCCGTTGTTGCTGGTTCTGTTGCTTTGTTGTTAGGTGCTTATCCGCATTTGTCGCCACAAGAGGCTGTAGAAATTTTATATGCAACGGCGACCTATGTGGAAGCGTCTGGTGCCGATGTTGGTGAAGATAGTTTGGGTAAATACAACTCTGTTTATGGACGCGGGCTGATCAATTTGGCTGCGGCCACAAATCCGGTTAAGGGAAAGGAAGGAATGTGGGTTCCAACTGATTCCAGAGAGACCAGTAGTTCGGCAGGTACCGCAAGTATGAGAGTTTCTGTGGCGGCCACAAGAATGATTTCTTCTGCAGCAATTTCTCCGGATACATCGGCATTACCCAGCACTTTTATGGCCTTTGACGCATATAGACGGCCATTTGCAATGCCGACTTCTATGTTGTTGTCGCAACAAAAATATAGAAAATCTAAATCATTTGATGATTTTAAATTATTTATGAATGGTCGCGATCCTGTAAAAATTCAACCGACGGAAACATTCTCAATGTTGTATCGTAATTCGATTAGTTCTCGTTCCAATGCAAAGTTACCGATGGGCTTGATGGAAGTGAATTTAAAACGCAATAAAATGACTTATAGTTTGTTCTATTCGGAAGATACACAATTAGGACGGCAAGAGTATTGGCGTCGTAGGTTGTCGAATCCGTTTGTCCAAATGCATAATGCATATGGTGTTGAGACGGCTTATGATTTGACATCTAAATTGGCCGTTGAGACAGGTTGGGTGATGGGAAGTAATGGTTTCTATGATGATACGGATCGTCATTTTGATGCGCCGGACAACAAGATGCAGGCCTTCACGACATCTTTGGTTTATCGCCCATGGAAGCCTGTGTCATTTAAAGTTTCAACCGGTGTGATGAAAGAAGAAGGTTCGTCATTAGGAATGGTATCCAGCGGGGCCTTTGATATCAAGAGCGCAAATACTTATTTTGTGGGGGCCGGAATCACCTTTAATCCAATAGAAAAATTGAGTTTGGATGCGGTGTACTATTATGGACAGACGCGGACGAAGGTTGGGGCTGGTTTGATGAATTTATCTCATTTGAATAGTGAGGGCTTTGCTGTGGCCTTGTCTTATCGACCCGTACAAGAACATGTTTTTGGTTTGCAAGCGTCATCTCCTTTAAGAGTGCGTTCTGGAACGCTGAATATGACATTGCCTGTGGGACGGCATCCGACAGAGGAAATTTATTATTATGATGTTTATAAAGCAAGTATGAAGCCGACTGCTCGCGAATATGATATTTCCATGTACTATCAAGGAAATGTCACAAAAGAATTAAGTCTTCAAAGTGAAGTTGGTGTGCGCTTGAATCCTGATCACCAGGCGGATGCTGCACCAGATTATCGCGGTATGCTTGGCGTTAAGTGGAATTATTAAAATATAGGTCTGTTATGCGAAAATCTGCTTCTTTAAAAAATGTGTTAAGTAAAATTTTAGCAATTGGTGCTATTGGAGCCGGACTTTATGGAATGTTTAAGCTCGGGGAGCACGGGATGGCTTATGCTATAAAACACTATGTAAGGCATACACTCCCAAATACACGATGGAATAATATCAAACAGCAGGGAGAAATGGATTTTGATTTGTCCCAATTAGATGAAAAAACCGCTTCTCAAGTGCAAAAATATTTGGACTTATTAAAAGAAGTACCGGAAATGCAGCCCATTTTTGAAAATTTACCGAGGCAC
>Ga0310786_10010582_pt1 | contig 11587 bp, 8 predicted proteins | sample AusTroGonzalo_MG_FD_203881 | JGI IMG/M metagenome (GOLD analysis project Ga0310786, IMG submission 203881) | Bovine rumen microbial communities from tropical cattle in Woodstock, Queensland, Australia - Gonzalo_03 (v2) (version 2) | ecosystem: Host-associated > Mammals > Digestive system >... | reverse complement strand
TACGGCAATAGTTCCGTTGATGCCACTTCCCCATGCATTCCAGCAAGGATAGCCGAACTTGTAGTTCAGACGCTGGTCGCCACCAGTATATGTACCAGTAATGGTCCAACCTTCGCTAGAGAAGTCATCGTGTGAAGAACCGTCAGAGTAATTGTCGGCATTGGGGAATACCCAAGAACCTTCTACAAAAGTAGGAGCAAACTCGTCCTTAATGAACCAGTTGTGGTTTACGAATACGGTAAAGTCAGCGGGATTAGCCTCTGTAGCTGTATCCATCTGTGACATATAGTAAGCCTTGATAGCTGCGTTACCTTCCTCTACAGCACCCAGAATTTCAGCAACAACGTCCTCGTCTTCTGCAGGCTGACCTTCAATGTAGCCCAGGATCTTCTCGTATGCGGCCTGGAATGCATCCTTGCCGGGGAAGTTCTTCTCCTTCATCAGGTTGTCCATCTTAGCCAAGATGGCCTGAATCTTCTCAATCTGGGCAATAGCCTCGCGAATCTGAGTCATACGGGCATCAGCAGCTTTAACAGCAGCTTCCAACTCATCACCAGTAGCATCAATGTCTTCGAGGTCCATTCCATAGTCACCAATATAGCCAGCCAGGGCTACAGCGCCTAAAGAAGTTGCTTCACCTGCCAATGCTGTACATTCATCTGCCATATCAAAGAGGTCAGACATGTTGATCTCGTCAGCGTCAGCTTCATCAATTTTGTAGAGCTTGATACCGTCGATAAAGACCCAAGGCGTTGAACCAGAACCACCATCACCAGCTTTGAAGCCAAATTGAATAGTGAATTCTGTTGTCGGGGTGAAAGTAAAATCATGCTTTGTCCATTCCGTAGCTGTCAGCGCAGCACCGCCTTCTTCCTGGAACACATCCTTTCGACATGTGACTTTAGAAAGGTCGGTAGCACTTGCAGAGGTGCCGCCATTGACATTGATAGTCCAATATTCAAGACGATATTTTGCACATGGCAACTTTACTACTTGCTTGTATGCAAATGAGTTGCCCCATCCTGCGCGAAGGTAAAGTGCACCATCCCCGCCTTCAAAACTTTCAGGTCTCTGAGGAACAGTAAGATATGTTGTTCCATCATCAGCAACGGGGACTGCCGTTTCACCTAGATCGTAAGGCAGAGTTCCAAAGTATACCCATTCGCATGATTTGCTCTCAATCCTTGGATTTGGCTTCTCAGCATCGTCAAGATTAACCCATTCCCAGCCTTTCATTTTGCCGACAAAGCCATTAGTTGCCTCAAGAGTGCGGCCGTCTGTACGCGATTTTGGCGTAGAGGGATTAACTGTAGCATAGAGTGTGCCATCTGCTGCCCATGCAGCAATACTACGGTTGCTTAACTCCTTAGTGCCAATGATCTCGCCCTTCTTCGAGCCATCGGCATTCCAAGTCAGGTCCTCATCGAAACCTGCATTTGCGATGTAATTAGTTACATCCTCTTCTTGTGCGAATGATGCCATTGACACCATTGCACCTACTGTGAGAAGTAGTAGTCTCTTCATAATAAATAAAGTTAGTAATAGTAAATAATATAAGTTATATTCAGTTGAATGGTGCAAAAATAAGGAAAAAAAATCAAACTACAATTTTTTTTTGTGGTTTTTTTTCAAATAAACAATATTTTCCTATTTATAGTGCAATATTGAACACATTTTTAATAAGTAAAAATGAAAGATGAGGAGCAGGCAGCTCCTTGGCGAGGAACTGGCAGCTCGAAGACGAGGAATAGGCAGCTCCTCGCTTTCGAGCAGTAAGCTCGTTTTTTAATAATTCTGATAAAAACTTGCTTATTTCGGAAATAATGCTTATCTTTGCCCCGCTATAACTAAAATATGATTATTGATATGAAGAAGAGACTGCTACTAACATTAGTTACTGCTTTCGTAATGCTGACGGCTATAGGAGCCAATGTGAAAGAGACTGTATCTCAAGTGACGGAGGCTGTTGTAGTGACTGATAATGTAGATTACATTATTAATGGCGAAACGCCGTTTGGTGATGATGGTCTTGTTGACTTGCAGAACACCACTCATGCTGTACTGATTATTGAACGAGTAAAGCCTTCTATGACTATCAGTACCCTGCTGGCAAAGCATGTGCAGATTAATGGTGCTAAGGCTCAGAATGGTGTGAACTGTCAGGTTCGCCTTTATGGTACTCGTGGGTCAATGATTCTGCCTTATGCAAAGAATGATAAACCGCTTACCGTTTATACCGGCCAGAATTTCACAGGCGATTCGTGCAATAACTATGGGCTGGAGAACGATGAGGGCTACATGGTGACTATGAGTGATGCCAAGCTCAATAACCGTATCCGTTCTTTCCGCCTGAAGCGTGGCTATATGGTAACCTTCGCTACGGGTAAGAGTGGGTATGGCTACCAGCGCTGCTTTATTGCCAATAATGCTGACCTGGAAATGGCTACGCTTCCTCAGATTCTTGATGAGAAGATTACCAGTTACCGTATCTTTAAATGGAATACGGCTGGTAAGAAGGGATTGGCAAGTAGCACTAATGCTACGGCATGTGATGCACTTAATGTTATTAGCTGTTACGACTGGAACGAAGGTCACGAGATGGGACCAGATGTAGAATGCGTAGCTAATCACCTCTATGAGGACTATCCTTCTTCGGCTACTTGTGGTAAAGCAACATGGACTTGCCACATGAAGACTAACAACGAGCCTCGTAATTCCAGCGATGATAAACCGCAGTCTCTTGAAACCATCCTTGCTAACTGGCAGAATTTGATGCGTACGGGTATGCGTCTTTGTTCGCCTTCTTCATGGGATGGTAGTGATTATACCGATGGTTCGGGCTTCTTGAACTCTTTTTTCCAAGCTATCGATGCTCGTGGTTGGCGATGCGATATTGCCGACCTGCATTGCTATTGGCTGGTGGACAATTTCGATAATCTGAGTACGATACAAGCCAAATATAAGCGTCCGCTATGGATCTCAGAGTGGATATGGGGTGCCTCTTGGAATAAGAATGGTGCTTTCGAGAGTGGTAAGACTGATTGGGATAACGAATGGGCGGTGAAGACTATCTGTGGAAAACTGAATAACGATGCTTTCGTAGAGCGCTATTTCTACTGGAACAGCGAGTCGAAGGGTAAAATCTACGATGGTGGTCTTACCGTAGCTGGTAAATGGTATGCCAATCAGCTCACAGGAATGGGCTACAACTCGAAATACGAAAAGATTCCTGAGATACCACCAATGAAGGGCGGTTTCAGCGATTTCCGCGTTACTACTGCTAATGGAAAAGCTACTATTACGTGGCACGATTATGATGGTGAGTATAATCAGGTGATGGAACTTCTGCGTAAAGAGCCTACTGGTCCTTGGACGCAGTGGAAGACGATTCGTCCTGATGATGCTGAAGCTGATTACAGCGTGGAAGATGAGAACTGGAGTGACGGTGTGCGTTATCGTTTGCATATCAAGAGTTATAGCGGACGCGACTACTACAGTAGCGAGGATATGGAACCAGGTGAGGCCCTTGAAACAAGTAATGGCATTCGCTATGTGGGTGGCAATGTGGTGTTCAATGGTCAGTTCCGTATGGGTATGAATGGTTGGACCAATGGCTTAGGTCAGCCTATAGGTCTGCCTTGGTTTGGTGTTTATCCTCAGAGCCTCTCTGATGGTTATTTCCTGCAGGCTTTTGCCAATCACGGCAAAGAGGGTGAAGGGTCACTACTGACGGCCTTCGATATTGTACCTCAGCAGGATTATGTTTTGAGACTTGCTAGTCAGAATGCTGGTGATTATGTAAAACTGGATGTCCGCAAGAAGGGCGAAGCAGGTGATGCTAATAAGTTGACTATGACGAATTATTCCTATTGGCGTACACAGCAAGGTGTATTTAATAGTAGTGACTATGATGAGGCCCTGCTTTCATTCCGCTGGCTGGCAGGAACTGCCCAGATGGGTGATATTGAGTTGTGCCGTCTGTTCAATACCCGCGAGGAAGCTATGGCTGATGGTGTGGCTCAGATGCGTAAGAAGGTGCAGTTCGCAAAAGAGTGGAATACCCAGTTGCCTGCCCTGAATACGGAATTGCAATTACGTGCCGATACCGCAAAGGGTACTGATGACGAAGTGCTGGCAGCATTGACGCTTGCAGTCAATGACTTGCTGCAGGCCTTGGATGATCGGGCTGCAATAGATTCTCTGCTTACGGTAGCTCAAAAAGTCTGTGATATGGACTTCGAAGGTCGTGAGGAATTGCTGGAGGCGATGTCTGTAGCTGCTGAGGCTACTCAGACGGTGGCTCAGATTACTGAAGCCCGTCAACAGTTGCAGCAGGCGCTGGCTACTTTCTTGGTAATGAACGAATCTGCTGTTCAGCCGCAGTCGCCTTCGTTTGCTGCTACAACAGGTTGGCAAACTAAAGTGGGCACCTTTACTGGTGGTGATCAGCGTACAGCAACTCAGGATAGCAAGACGTGCTGGAATGCATGGTGGAGTGGGATAGCTGCTTCTGAGGGTAAGGCTCAGACAATGGAGATTAGTCAGACTATTTCTGGCTTGTCAGAGGGTATCTACTCATTGGAGTGTAAGGGCTCTACCCAGCATTATTGTCTCTCTGACCAGCATGGCTATATGCAGACAAAGACCGCTTCGGCTGTGACGCCGCTTCTTAAGCGCGACTATCTGGATGTGCCCAATACCGTTACGGCTTGGCAGACGCTCGTTACGCCTCCTATATATATAAGTGGTGAAAAAGATACCCTCACTATTGGCTTCGTTGGTTCGAAAGATGGTGCTACTGATTTCGCATGGCGTCGCTACGGTGTGGAAAAGTCCAATGAAAATACTGGTGACCAGCGTGAAGGTTGGTGGTGTGCTACGGATTTCCGCCTGCTCTTCCATCCAGTTCTGAAACGCACGGTCAACAAGGATCAGTGGGGGGCAATCTGTTTGCCTTATGCTTATCGCGTGCCTCAGGGCATGAAGATTTATAGCATTGCCGGCTTGCATGGCGACTATACCAAACTCTGCTTGGAGGAGGTTGATTACGCCGAGGCTGGTGTACCTTATATCTATTGGTCAGAGAATGCCGATGTGGTGTTCTATGCTAATGGTGAGGCGGTGAAGACGGCAGCTCGTGGTGACAATAACCTGCGTGGTAATTTTGAGACTTATACAAAAGCACAAGTGGGCTATTACTTGTTGAAGGATGGTGTATGGTATCGTACTACTCAGCGTGAGGACTTTACCCCATATTCAGCATCTATTCCTAAGGCTACTGGTATGACAATCATTACAGATTGGAATGGTGTCACGATGCCAATCCAGGGTGTAGAGAGTGAATTGGGTCCCTCAGGTATTGAAATCCCAAATCTCAAATCTCAAACCGCAAATCTCTACGACCTGCAAGGCCGACCAGCAAAGGATTCTCAACGTGGTGTTGTCATCAAGACTGATGGTAAGGGTAAGAATAGAAAACAAGTTATTCGATAAAACAGAAAAAAGCACTTCACATTGAGTGAGGTGCTTTTTCTTTGTGCGCCTGACAGGACTCGAACCTGCACGTCGCGAGACACTAGATCCTAAGTCTAGCGCGTCTACCAATTCCGCCACAGGCGCAAAACTGGCTGCAAAGGTAATACTTTTTGTCGAGACGGCCAAATTATTTACCAAGTTTATTGAAAACAAGCAGTTGTTCAATAAGCTCTTTGCAGTGTCCAGGCATGATAATATGGTGATTGCCGATGGGGTTGGTGAGGAAATAACTGGTGGTAAGACTCTTGTCAGCCAATTGGATAACCTGCTGCGTGCGACAGAGGTCGGGCTTCGCCTCATTGCGAACAAGGGTGCCTTCGGCGATGAAGTGACGAGAGAGGTCGCCAGAGACCTTGAAGATGGTGACGGGACCTTCCTTCATGTAACCTCGAATACCTGTGCCGATACCTGATTCAAAGTGGGTATCCAGTTCGTAGCGCTCCACCATATCAAACGGTATGGTACAGTGGGCGAAGAGCATCTCGCCTGTCTCTGGGTTGATGTTGGAGGGGTTGGCTTGGAAACCAGAGATGCCCAGAAGCGAACGGACAATCATCATGGAGAGCATAGCAGGCACATCGCCCTCGCAACCTGCCACGTAACCCTCGGCATTCAAACGGGCCAAAGGCATGCAACCTGTGTTCTTGACTGTAGAAAGGAGGTCGAAACAGCGAATCGTAAAGCCTTGTAACTGATGTCTGTCGATGAGAATCTTCAATGCCTCGTAGATCTTTTCGGAATCGATAATCTCATTGAGCAGTTCCTGCATGGGGATATCAATTAACTCGATGCCTAAGAGGTTCTTCACTTTCTCCTTGTCGGCATCGCTGGAGATGAGCCAGTCGGAGGGCTTCCCGATGATGCCGAGACGTGTGCCGTTAAGACTTTGACGAGCTTCCTCCACCTTCTTCAGGAGCTGGATGCGATGAGCGATATACTCGCTGCTGCCATGAATAATCTCACCCTTGATGTCGTGCTGACGGAGATACGACAGAATCTCCATAGAAGCAGCCAGAGAATTACTCTTACCTGAGGTGAGTAGGTAGAACGGACGATGGCTCTTGGCCTGCAACTCAGGCAGCAGGCGGAGGAAAATACCTTCTGTGCCGCCAGTGCGAACATAAATCAGGTTCAGTGCATAAGTGCCATAATCGCTGTAGTTGATGCCTTTCAGTTCGTAGTCAATGCCAAGACCAGCAAGGAACGATTGGGTAACGGCATCAACGGCCTTCTCATTGTGAAGCTCGGAAGTGAGCGTGTAGATAGCTATCGTCTGTTTCATAGTATAGAATGATTTGGGGTTATTCTTGCGTCATCTTCATCACGTCTTCCAGTGTGAACTTGCCTGAGAAGACCATGATAACAAATTCGTCATCTTCTTCTACCTGCATGATGACTGCCGACTGCTGCTTGCCGATATGGTGGTAGATGTTTACTTTTGTGTCGTCCTCGTTCATCTGCATCATCAGCTCATAATTGTCTTTCGCGATGATGGACTTTGCATCTTCCCTTAGTTTGTTGCGTGCCCCTTTGTTCTCAGTAGTAATAATCTGAATGCCAGTTAGCTTCTTGCTCAGATTACTGATATCAACACCAGGTACTGAGGGGGCAGCGTTCTTCCCAGCCATATTGAGCATGAATTTTGAGATGTAAACATAAGTCACGTTCTTCATGTCGGAATACTTCTCGAATGCCTTGACCTGGGCATTAGCGCTGAGGCTGCACATAACCACCACCACGCAGAGGAGGAATTTTATAAAAGTCTGTTTCATATTATTTCAAAACGTTTAGTTGTTCGTTTAATGTTTCTTCTGTCTTATCACTCAGGGCTTTCGCCTTTTCCAGATGTCCCATGCCCTTGTTTAGGTTGACTGCTAGCAGCGTGAGGGCTTTTTGGGCCTCTTGTTGTGCCACCTTGGGATCCTGATAAGTATCCTGTTCAGCCAGATTCATGTATTTGTCCTGACTCAGCAGATGGATTCCTACACCTAAGACAAGGGCGACGCTGGCTGCTGCAACTGTATAGCTCAGAATTCTGGGCAGACGACGGCGCTTGGCCTTCTGTTGCTTCTCTTCCTTCTCCCACTCATCAATCTTGGCAGAGAGTCGCTCTTCCAGTCCTTTTGGAATGGGAATCTGTTCTAACGCTTTGTAATCTAATTCGTCCATGTCTTCGTGATATTTTGGAATTGTTGTTTTAACTTCTGTCTTGTTCGCATCACGATGATGCGGATATTGCCTTTCGACAGCCCTGTGTCTTGCTCTATCTCTTCGTAGGGGCGTTCTTCCACCAGGTGCATTTGGATAATCTTAGCCTCTCTCTCAGGTAGTTCGCTTATCAGTCCTTCCATTTTCTGAACCTCGTCTTTAGCGTCTATCTGATTTTCGAGGCTTTGATTGTCGGGTGGGGAGTAAGCCTCCTTCAACTCTATCGACGTGTCGAGCCGTTTGATGCGGCGTTGTTCTAAAAACAAATTTCGTATCATCTTCACGAGATAGGCCTCCTTCATTGCCTCGTCGGGCAGACCTTCGCGCTTCTGCCATAGCTTCAGGTACATATCCTGAAGCAAGTCTTCGGCATCCTGTGCGTTTCCCGTCATCTGATAAGCCACCCTGTAGAGCAACTTATAGTGAGGCATGAACCGTTGCTTGAACTCTCGTGCGTCCATTATTAATCCTGCTCCTCGTCATCGTTATCTTCTTCGTCCTCGTCGTTGTCGTCATCCCCGTCGTTGTCCATTCCCATCATCTTGGTGATGTCGAATGTGCCGTCGATGACTACAACCACTGCTTCATCTTCTTGCATGACAAAGACAACGTTGGTGTTCTGTTCACCTTCTTTGGCCTGATAGATTTTTATCTGACCCTCGTCGCTTTTCGTGTCGATAAGGGGATTCCATTTCTTATTTTTAAGCAACTTCAAGGTTTTATTCTTCAACTCATCCATTGCTTTTTTCTTTTCGCAATGAAAGACTTTTATCTCATTGATGGTATTGAGTATTTCTCCACTGTCATCATCCAGATTGATGGTTTCTCCTAAATGGATGCCGGTACCCGCCTGAGCAGCAAGCTTAATCATGTCTTTGTTGACATGTGTCACCTCCACATCCTTTATCTTCGACAGCTTGTCGAATTCCTTGGTCTCAGCATTGACGCTGATGCAAGCGAATATTAACACGGCGCAAACGGCCAACTTCTTCATTGTTGTCAAAAGACCAGAAAATTGAGATACCATAGTCATAATGTTTTGTTGTTTAATGATTGATTTATTTGTTAATAAGGTGTCTTTGTTGACGCCTTCTATCTGTACTAACGAGACTTCTATTACTTTTGTTACAAAGAAATGAAAAATTTTCTACAAAGGTATGGAAAACAATCGAGAAATCAAAGAATTATGGGCTTTTCTTTGGCATTTCAAATTTAATTATTATCTTTGCACCCGCAATCACTCTATGAGTGAGGCCTTTGGAGGTGTGCTTAACCGCACTTAATTGGGAATGATGGGTGAGAATCCCCGACTGTCCCGCAGCTGTGAACTCCATTATGACCCTGAGGAAAGAATGCCATTATCCGTTTGGATGAGAAGGCTCCTTGGGGTGGAGGAAAGTCAGAAGACCAGCCTTCAACAGAAAGATGCCGACTGTCCTCGATGTAAGGGCACAAGGCGATAAAGACTATTTGCGATCTAACGAGAGAAATACAGAGGCGACAGCCTTTGGTGTATGCATACGTGTATTATTATATAAGTTCAATAGGAGGCAGTCCTGTCGGGAGATAGCAGTGCCTCTTTTTTCTAGAAAGACAGTAGGAATGATGAATAAACGTCGCGCGATATTGATATTATACATCTTGGCTCCTTTTGTTGCGGCCTTTTCGCAACAGCCATCGCGTCTTGACTCATTGCAAGAGTTGAGTGAGGTCGAAGTGTATGGTAAGCGACCGTTGGCTACTGCCCAGACGTTGCGAGGTGCCGATCTGCAGGCTCTTTCTACCACCTCGGTAGCTGATGCCCTGAAATATTTCTCTGGTGTACAAATCAAAGATTATGGCGGACTTGGTGGTTTGAAGACTATCAATGTTCGTTCTATGGGTGCCCAGCACGTGGGTGTCTATGTGGATGGTATTCGCATAACAAATGCTCAGAACGGAACCGTGGATTTAGGAAAATTCTCGTTGTCGTCAATGGAGAGCGTGTCGCTCTATAATGCCAATAAACTGGATAACTGCCAGTCGGCCAGTGAATATGCTTCTGGCGCTACGGTCTATCTGCGTACACGCCGTCCAATATATGATTCCCTGTCAGTTCAGGTGCGCCGTGCTTCTTTCTCTACTTATATGGCTAAGGCCAACGCACAGTTTATATGGAAAGGATGGAGTGGATTTGTTGACGGTGAGTGGTGCGACTCAGAGGGCGACTATCCTTTCCGCTATCATTCTGAATACGAGGACACTGTGGGTCGCCGAGCAAATAGTGATATCCGTTATGGACGTATTGAGGGAGCACTATTCAAGGGTGGGTTCTCTTCACATCTTTATTATTATGACTCAGAACGTGGTTGTCCTGGCGGTATTGTCCGCCGACTGAGTGACAAATACATTAATGTGGGACGCGAGTGGGATCGTGACTTCTTTGTGCAAGCCAGTTATCAGCAGGAGTTCTTGGGGCATCATCGTGTGAAGGTTAATGCGAAGTACACCAATGAATATCTGCGTTACTGTACCGATTATCCTGAGAATCAGAATACGGCTCGCGTTGACAACCACTATCGTCAAGAGGATGGCTATGGTGCTTTGTGTTATGGTTATATGCCTTGGCCTTGGCTTTCATTATCAACAAGTTACGATGTACGCTATAGTAAGTTGCAAGCAGACCTCAAGCGCTTCGACAACGTGTTTCGCTTAGACCAAAAAGAGGTTGTGGCTGCCCAGATGAATCTTCACGGCATCCAGGCTGCTGCATCCATGCTTCATCAGCATCTGCACGATTTTACTTTTGTACATGCTGGCGCTGCTGACCCGTTGGATCGTTGGACGCCTGCTGTGTCTTTGGCTTATACGTTGCAGGGATTCACTCTGCGTGCTTGGTACAAGAAGATTTTCCGTGCACCTACGCTCAATGACCTCTACTACACGCAGGTGGGTAATCGCAACCTGCAACCTGAGTATACAAAGCAATGGAACTTGGGAGTTGAATACCATTACGATTCACCGTTCAAAGGCCGTCGACAGCCCCGTTGGAATGCCTCGGCACAGGTTGATATCTACCAAAACAAGATAGAGAACCGCATCGTCTGTCTGCCCTTAAAAGGCACTTATACTTGGACGATGATGAACTACGGTTATACCTTCTGCCAAGGGCTCAACGCTACAGCCTCAGGACGTTATACCATAGGCGATTGGCAACTGTCGTTGTTAGGTTCTCTGACTTGGCAGCGTGATGTGAATCGTACCGATCCCACAGACGAGGATACCTATGATAAGCCAATTTGTTATTCCCCACGCTTGTCGCACACCCTTACTGCTATTGCCGCATGGCAAAGGTTATCGCTCACCGTGAGTCACATGCATGTGGGCGAACGAATGTGGAGTTATGCTGATCCAGAGGATATCCTGAAACCCTATGATAACATAGACGCAAAACTATCCTATACCACTTCAATAGGAAAGACCTCTGTAGGTGCTTGTCTGGAAGTGATAGACCTGCTTGATGAGCAGTACGAACATATCCCTCGCTATCCGATGCCTGGGCGTAATTATAAATTCACATTGACATTTGGAATCTAATCAGAAGAAGATGAAAAGATACCTACTTATAACCCTGTCGCTCCTGCTGGTCATCATCGCCGATGCCCAAGAGAAACTCATCCTGCTGAACGAAGGCATGTGGCAGGCTGACAATGGGCGCGTCACCTATTTCGAGGACGACCATGTAGTGAGCAACCAGTGGTTTCGCGATAAGAATGGCATGAAGATTGGCGACACACCAAATGATATCATCCAGGTGAACGACAGCCTCATTGCCATCGCTGTCAACTGGTCGAACATCGTGCAG
>Ga0310786_10010581_pt1 | contig 11587 bp, 8 predicted proteins | sample AusTroGonzalo_MG_FD_203881 | JGI IMG/M metagenome (GOLD analysis project Ga0310786, IMG submission 203881) | Bovine rumen microbial communities from tropical cattle in Woodstock, Queensland, Australia - Gonzalo_03 (v2) (version 2) | ecosystem: Host-associated > Mammals > Digestive system >... | reverse complement strand
GTGAAGTCGTATAGACTGTCTGCCTTCTGGTCTTTTTTTAATCTATCGCCATACCATCCATGCATATTCATCGTGATATCCTGATCGGCCAGACGCTCACGCATCCATACCAGTGACAGGTCGGTGCTTAGCACAGCCACCACACGGTTCTGACGGTCGTAAAGTGGGCATTGATAAGCCACCAAAGGCGTCAGTGTGTCGTTTGATTCGAAGAATGGGTCCGACCAGTAACCTTCCTTAGCCTCCAACGCCTTTAGAAACCACGGATCGGTAAGGTATTTGTCGGTGTTACGTCCCAAGTTCAACCTTACCACCTTGTCCTCTTCAGTTTTAACGGCGTATGGGAAGAAACAATGCCCATAGCTCGGATAGTAGTCGCGAGTAAAACATACGCCACAGCTGCGTATGCGCTTGTTCAGCCTGACAACACGTTCCATCAGTGAAGGCAGGCTGTCTGGCTGCACCAGACTCTCCTCGATTTCGGTAACGTGGTTGGTGGTGCCCACATAGAAATCTGACAGCGTGCGCCTAATCTTCTCCACGGTTAAGTCACGCATGGACTCATAGCTGAACGTCTCCTCAATCTCTACCAAAGACTTGCTAAGTTGATAGACTACGAAAGAAACAAGGCTCATGCTGACCAGCAGTGTGAGCACTATCCACCACGTCAGTCGGGTGGCAAAGGAGTTTACTTTCTTCCTTTTCTCTTTCATTAGCTATCAACCATTGACCATTGAGACAAAGAACAAGGCGCAGCCAATAATCTTCGACGAGCGAAGCGGCAAAGCCGAGTGCAATGTCCAATGCTCAATGTATTACAGTTTTTGCTCTACTTCTATCTCGGTGAAGGTCTCGATGATGTCGCCCATCAGGATGTCGCCCCAGTTGACGAGCGAGATACCGCACTCCAGACCAGTGGCCACCTCCTTGGCGTCGTCCTTGTAGCGCTTCAAGGCATCGATAGCGGCCGTGTGGATGACAATACCATCGCGGATGACGCGAGCCTTATCTTTGTTGTGTACCTTACCGTCGGTGACAAGACCACCAGCAACAGTACCCACCTTCGAAATCTTGAACACCTGCTTGACCTCAATCTCACCGGTGACAATCTCCTTCTTCACCTTGTCGAGCATGCCCTGCATGGTGGACTTCACCTCGTCGATAGCGTCGTAGATGATGCTATAGGTGTTGATTTCAACACCTTCGCGCTCGGCCAGACGACGGGCTTCGCTGCTGGGACGCACCTGGAAGCCGACGATGATGGCATCCGAGGCGGAAGCCAACATGACATCGTTTTCGGAAATCTGTCCCACAGCCTTCGAGATGACGTTGACCTGAACCTTTTCGGTGGAGAGCTTGATGAACGAGTCGCTGAGTGCCTCGATGGAGCCGTCGGTGTCACCCTTGACGATGATGTTCAGTTCATGGAACTCACCGAGAGCGATGCGGTGGCTGATATCGTCGAGACCTAAGGTCTTCGTGGTGCGCAGGCTCTGCTCGCGCTGCAGCTGTGTACGCTTGTTGGCAATCTCGCGGGCCTCCTGCTCAGTCTCCATGACGTGGAAGGAGTCGCCAGCCGTCGGTGCACCATTCAAGCCTAAGATGATAGCGGGCTCGGCAGGACCGGCTTTCTCAATGCGCTGGTTACGCTCGTTGAACATAGCCTTGATACGTCCGTAGGCAGTACCGGCAATGACAACGTCGCCCACCTTCAGCGTGCCGTTCGACACCAAGACGGTGGAGACGTAGCCGCGGCCCTTGTCGAGCGAGCTCTCGATGATGCTACCCGTAGCCTTGCGGTTGGGGTTGGCCTTCAGGTCGAGCATTTCGGCTTCGAGCAATACCTTTTCCAACAGCTCGTCAACGCCGATGCCCTTCTTGGCGGAAATCTCCTGACACTGGTACTTGCCACCCCAGTCCTCGACCAGCAGGTTCATGTTGGCCAGGTCTTCGCGGATCTTGTCGGGGTTGGCGCCCGGCTTGTCTATCTTGTTGATGGCAAACACCATCGGCACGTTGGCTGCCTGGGCATGGGCGATGGCTTCCTTCGTGGTGGGCATCACTGAGTCGTCGGCAGCGACGATGATGATGGCGATATCCGTCACCTGGGCACCACGGGCACGCATGGCTGTGAATGCCTCATGACCCGGCGTGTCAAGGAACGTAATCTTACGGCCGTCCTTCAGCTCAACGATATAGGCACCGATGTGCTGGGTGATGCCGCCGGCCTCACCGGCAATGACGTTGGTGTTGCGGATGTGGTCGAGCAGCGATGTCTTACCGTGGTCGACATGTCCCATGACCGTCACAATCGGGGCACGGGTGACGAGATCGTTCTCGTCGTCGGCCTCCTCGGTGATGGCCTCCTGTACTTCGGCAGAGACATATTCCGTGGTGAATCCGAATTCGTCAGCCACCAGATTGATGGTCTCGGCATCCAAGCGCTGGTTGATACTCACCATGATGCCCACGGACATGCAGGTACCGATGACCTGATTCACGCCGACGTTCATCATCGTTGCCAGTTCCGATACGGTGACGAACTCCGTCAGCTTCAGCACTTTCGACTGTGCTGCCTCGGCGGCCATCTCCTCTGAAAGGCGCTCCTGGACGGCATCGCGCTTCTCACGGCGGTACTTGGCACCCTTCTTGTTCTGATTCTTCGATGTCAGACGGGCCAGCGTCTCTTTCACCTGACGGGCAACATCCTCGTCGTTCACCTCTAACGGCCGCGGCTGCTGGCGGTTCTTCTTCTTGTTCTTGCCGCCCTGCTGTTGCTGGTGGCCGACGTTGTCGTTGAAGTTCTGATTGCCGCCCTTCTGCTTCTTCTGCTTGTTCTTGTTCTGGTTGTTCTCGTCATTTTTGGCCTCGGCCTCAATATCGACACGCTCCTTGCCAATGCGCACACGCTTTTTCTTCTCGCTGCGCTGCTGAGCCAGCTTCTCCTCACGCTCCTTCTTTTTCTCCTCCTTAGTCTTCTTTTTCGGACGGGTACTCTGGTTGATAGCCGAGAGGTCAATCTTTCCCAGAACGTTTACCTTCGGAGCCATCTTTATCTCGGTCTTCAGCTTGTACACCTTCGGACCATCAGGCTCGGTTGAGGCATTGCTTTCCTGTGGCTCTTCCCGAACGTCAGCAGTCTGTGGTTCCTCGTCTGCCGGTATTTCGGCTTCCGTGACTTGCTCGGTGGTCTGTTCAGCCTCTGGCTCAACCTCAAAGTCTGTCACCGGAGCAGCCTGCGGTTCAGTCCCTTGTTCCGCCGATACCACATTTTTTGCTTCCTCTTCTTGAGTCACTTTCACTTCCGGCTGTGAAGTGTTTTCAGCAACCGTTTTCTGTACTTTTTCTTTCTTCTGGTCTGAACTGACGGCAGCAGCCTCAGACTTCTTTTCCTGCTTCGTCGTCTCCACGACAGGTGCTGGTGATGCGGGCTTGTGGTTCAGGCTATCAAGGTCTATTTTCCCTAATGGCTTGAACTGCTGGCGCACCTCATCATTCTTTGGCCCAACACTAACAGGCTGTTCCTTCTTTTTCTCTTTCTCTTTCTTTTTCGGGAACATCATCTCGGCCTTCTTCTTGATGTCCTTGTCGCCCTTGAACTCGCTGACCAGCGCCTCGTACTGCTCGTCGCTAATCTTCGTGTTCGGTGTGGCGTCATCCTTCACCTCGCCGAGGTTGTTCTTTTTCTTTAGGAAATCAACTGCCGTTTGAAGTCCTATGTTCAGTTCTGATAAAACCTTATTTAATCTTACTCCCATTCTTTTCTCTTTGAACTTTGATATTTGAACTTTGAACGTTACTCGAATTCTGCTTTCAGTATATTCAGTACTTCGTCCACGGTTTCCTCTTCCAGGTCAGCTTTCTCGATGAGCATCTCACGCGGAGCGTTGAGCACAGCCTTAGCTGTATCGAGACCGATGGCTTTGATGCTGTCGATAATCCACTGGTCGATTTCGTCGGCAAACTCGTCGAGGTAGATATCCTCGTCTTCCTCAGAGTCGTTCACGACACGGAATACGTCAATGGTGTGCTCGGTCAGCATGGAGGCCAGCTTGATGTTCATACCGCCTTTACCGATGGCCAGACTCACCTCCTCGGGCAACAGGTAGACTTCTGCCTTGTGATTTTCCTCATCAAGTGTGATGCTGCTGACCTTGGCGGGCGACAGAGCGCGCTGGATAAACAACTGGACATTCGAGGTGTAGTTGATGACATCAATGTTTTCACCGCCCAACTCACGGACGATGCCATGTACACGGCTACCCTTCACGCCGACGCAGGCGCCTACCGGGTCAATGCGCTCGTCGTAGCTCTCGACGGCAATCTTCGCACGCTCGCCTGGCATACGGGCCACACGCTTAATGGTTATCAGACCGTCGTTGATTTCAGGCACCTCGGCCTCCAATAGCTTTTCAAGGAACACTGGGCTCGTGCGGCTTAGGATGATGCGCGGATTGTTGTTCTCGTTCTGCACCTCCTTGACGATGGCACGCACCGTCTCGCCCTTGTGGTAGTTGTCGGCGGGAATCTGCTCAGACTTCGGCAGGTGCAGTTCGTTACCCTCGTCGTCCATCAGCAGTACTTCGCGCTTCCACATCTGGTACACCTCGCCGCTGACAATAGTATTCACCTTGTCCTTATACTTCTGGTAGAGCGAGTCGTGCTCCAGCTCCAGAATCTTCGAGGCCAATGTCTGGCGGAGATTCAGAATAGCGCGACGCCCGAACTTCTGGAACTCCACCGGCTCCGACACCTCTTCGCCCACCTCATAGTCGGGCTCAATCTTCTGTGCCTCGCTCAGTGCAATCTCCTTGTTCTCGTCCGTTACCTCACCGTCTTCCACGACAATGCGGTTGCGGTGAATCTCAAAGTCACCCTTGTCTGGGTTCACAATCACGTCGAAGTTCTCATCCGAACCGAACATCTTCGCAATCACGTTACGGAAGCTCTCTTCGAGCACGCTCACCAATGTCGTGCGGTCAATGTTCTTCGTCTCTTTGAATTCCTGAAAGGTCTCAATCATTGACGGACCTTTCGCGTTTCTTTTTGTTGCCATTATTATATTTTTTAATTCTTAATCTTCAATCCCAAAGCATCCCTTACTTAAACGCCAGCAGGTATTTGACGGACTTCACGGCATCCATCGAATAAACCTTGTCAACGTCGACCATGACGGGACGCTTTTTGCCTTCCAGCATCTGCTTCTCCTGTACAGTCACAGTGAAGTCACGGCCATCGACACCCTTCAGGATGCCTTTTACCTTCACACCGTCCTGTTGCAGCACCTCCACCTCGTCGCCGATGTGGTTCTTGTATTGCTGTTCCACCTTGAACGGCTGGCCCAATCCGGCGCTGCCAACTTCCAGCTCGTAGTCGCCCAGCTCGTCGCCCAACTTCTCCTGAAGGTAGCGGCTCAGCTCTGCGCAGTCCTCAATCCACACCCCGTCGGCGTGGTCGATTTCAATCACGATACGGTCGTCAGTACCGAAAAAAATGTCTACCAGGAAGTAGTCGCCTTTCTGCAGCCACTCTTCCACCAATGTCTTTAAAGTTTCTTTATTAATCATCTATATTACGTAAATAAAACCGTAGTCCTGTTTAATAGAAATGAGAGACCCTTTCGAGTCTCTCATTCCACTGAACGGCTGCAAAGGTACGACTTTTTTCGCAAACCACCAAACATTTACGCCGTTTTTTTGCTTTTTGGTGGTTTTCGTCGGTATTTAGTTTATCAGACCGTTCAAAAAGTCTGTCCCGTCTATGTCTAACTCGCGGGAAAGGATTTTTTCTTCCTCGCTGACAGACACCTCGTCAATGACACTCATTGTCGAGTCCTTCAGCATTTCGCTTTCAATCACTACGAGTAGTGTTTCCGTGACAGGCTGCAAATATGTTTTCTTCATATTCTTTCTGGATTAAATGTTTTAAAATTCTGTTCACCATAAATTAGCGTACAATAGCCTTCTTTCCGTTGAAGATATACAAACCCTTCTTAGGAGCGACTACGCGCTGGCCATTGAGGTTATAGTAACTGTCAGTTGTCATCTGTACGTTACCTATTGCCTTGATGGCTGTTGCCTCGCCAAAGCCGATGAACTCGCGGGTAGCGTCGGCAATCTGCAGATAGACAATTCCTACTGACAGCATGCCACCATCCCATCTGTAGAAGCCAACACCATAGTTGCTGTCCATGTTAGCCAGCACGTAAACATTGTCATCCTTAGAAATGGCGTCGCCAAACTGAACCACTTTCAGAAGATTTCCTTCCACTGCATCGGCCCCAGAAATAACGTTGAGCTCAATGAACCCTTCCTCGGCATTGATTAGGATGGGGGTGCCTGCCGGTACTTCAGATACCTGCTTCAGCGTGACCTGCGTCATGTTGGCTTTAGTCACGATGTAAGCCATTGCGTCATCGGGAATAGCTACTGCACTCTTAGGAACGTATGATTTCCATCCAGCTTCAGAAATCTCCACGAGTTCGGTCATCTTATAGTCTGTCACATTCTTCAGACCTGTTCTGCTCATGTACTTCAGGATGTAGCCATAGACCATCACTTCCTTGCCGATAACAGTGGGATTGTCAACCACGTTGAGGGCTTCTCTCACAGCACCGGTCGGTAACTGCACGGGGATGGTCTTTGCAGCGTCAGCTTCCTCAGCCGTTGCAGCCAGGGCAAGGTTAGATACAACAGTCTCATCAAAAGCAGAGCCGGCACTGTTCAGTGCACCAACGATGAATCCCTTCACCCAGACTTTCTCCTGGCCTTCAACAGCATTAGAGCTGGTAGGAATAGCCATTGCCTGCAAGTCGGCAATCGTGTACGGATTATCCTCTGAGCCATTACCTTCGGTAACGATGGGCTGTTCAGGATCGTCGCCTGTCCCGGTCTCACCATTGATGGAAACGATATGGCCATTGGTTACCTCGGGAGTTATCGTTCCGTCTTTTTCGAATTTCTTCAGCTTACCATTAACTTCCACGAAATCGCCTTCCTTCAGAAGAGAGATGGTTTCTTCGGTGAAATCTTTGTTTTCATAGCTCTTGGCACGGAAAATGGTAATGGTAGTAGTACCGCCAGCCTCATCGGCCATTTCAAAGTTTACATTGCCGTAGAGCGTGTTGTCATCTTTACGCTGGAAGTCAGGATTACCGACAATGTAGCCCTTAACAGTATATGCTTCAGAAGTAGCGTCACCTGTTCCCAGACCTTCGATAATTGACAAAGCCTGGGCCACGGTGATGCTACCCGTGATAACAGGCGTATCCGGGTCTCCTGAAGAGGCTGCCTTAACGGTCAATGTATATGTAACTGTCTGTGCCTCGAACTCGTCGTTACCCTCGAAAGTGGCAGAAATGTCGGTAGTGCCGGCAGCGAGAAGCGTAATAGCTCCCTCACTGTCGATGGTAGCGACAGTCTCATCAGAGCTACTGTATACAACAGGCAGGTTGTTCTCGTTGCTCAAAGTGGGGAACACGTTGTCATCAGCACCAATGGTTACAGTTCTTGCGGCAGTACCCCATGCGAGACCAGGATTGGCTTTGGCGACACCCTGATACAGTTTGACATTGTCAAAACGTGCATTTTTGGAACCGGCAGCAAAGGTTAAGGAAATCTGAGCGACTCCTGCTTCTACTGTAACAGGAACAGTGTAGCTGGTTCCCTCGACTGTCTGCTCGCCAACCGTAGCATTTTCGGCAGTCACAGTAAGATCGTTACGGTTGCACAAAAAGGTCAGTACGAAATCACCCGTCTTGCCATTAAGTGCTATTGTGGCGGTAAAGCTACCACCACTCTTTCCAATCAAGAGTTCTGGAGAAGTACCTCCGGCAAGTGCTTCTTCATAAATCTTCGTTGCACTTGTACCATTCACTTCTGAATAGTTGGTATTTTTGCCAGAAGGGACTTCGTCCTTAGCATAGCCCGTCCAGTCTTCGGACCAGATGATGTCTTCAGCAAAGGCGTTGCTGCAGAGTACTGCAGCAAGCGCCAACATTGTTATACGAAATTGCTTAAACATAGCTTTCTTGTAATATAATAATGTAGTTTGTCTTCTATTGTAAACGCCAAGCTTACTTCAACAGTGTCTTCTTACCGTTGACAATGTACAGACCCTTCTGAGCCTTCATGACACGCTGACCAGCGAGGTTGAAGATGTTCTCATTCTCTGCCTTTCTCATATTCTCAACTTCAGAGATGCCGGTTGCATCATCCTCGAAGGCGATTTCGAAGCACATGTTGCGTACTGTGTCGTACTCAGGCAGCAGGCGTGCGGGCAGGTGCAGGTACATCTTGTTTTCACCGTAGGTCTTTGGCTCCTGAAGGGGGAAGAATGCGGGTTTGCCCGTTGTCTTCGACTTGGCAAGGTTGAGCGTGATGAACTTCTCGCCGTCGACCATTTCTGTAGGCTGGACGGTTCCACCCTTAGGCAGGCCAACGAACAGGTTAGAATAATAGTACATGTTGTTGTCGGTCGTGGGAACGGTGTATTCACCCGCCTTGTCGGCCTTTACATAGATACCCGTACCAGCGGGCACCACAGTGGCGCGGCTGAGCATGATGATTTCATTGCCGAAGCCAGTAGCAGTCCAGGCCGAGATACCTGTCAGACCAGTGAAGTCGAGATTGTAACTGCTGCTATAGGTAGCCACCAGAACATCGGAAATGCTGATAGTCACGTCAGTCGGAACCTCGATGGGTGCGCTGCCATTCTCCAAGGTAACCTTGGCGTGCGAAATCTTCAGGTGGCCTTTGCCTTCATTGACACTGAACACCACTTCGGGAGCTTTACCTGTCCAATTGTAGCCGTCTACCTCGCCAACATTGGCCTGGAGCACTTTGTCGCCATCGTTTCCAACAACGAAGAGTTCCACAGCTGTGATATTGTCATCGCCAGATGAAATTATCAGTTCGTTTCCACCGTAAAGTCGAATCTGCTTGTCGTTGATATACATGTTAGAACCTTCGCCTTTTGAGTAGGTAATAATCACACCACTTTCCTCGTCTTGGCCCTCTACACTCTCAGGAGCATCCTTGGGTCTTGAACCTCCCCAACTTGTTCCAAAGAACGCATCGTTCAAAGCAATACCCTCACCAACTTGTGTTTCCTCGCCACCAGGCTGGTCACCACCGCCGGGCTGGTCGCCGCCTCCAGGCTGGTCTCCACCACCGGGCTGGTCTCCACCACCAGGCTCGTTGCTGTTCACCGTCAGAGTGTACGAAACGGTCTGTGCCTCGAAATCGTCATTACCTTCAAAAGCAGCGGAAATGACGGTCGTACCAGCGGTGAGAAGCGTAATAGTTCCTGCTCTGTCGATGGTAGCGACAGTCTCATCAGAACTATTGTAAACAACAGGTAGGTTGTTCTCGTTAGACAGGGTGGGGAACACGTTGTCGTCAGCACCAATGGTCACTGTTCTTGAGGCAGTACCCCAAGAGAGGCCGGCATTGGCTTTGGCGACACCCTGATACAGCTTTACGTCATCGAAACGGACGTTGCTCTTGCTATCAGTATTCGTGAAAGTCAGAACGATATAACTGACTCCAACTTCTACCGTAACGGGAATTGTGTAGTTGTTTCCACTTTTGGTCTTTTCACCAAGTGTAGCATTTTCGGCAGTGACAGTGATTCTGTCGTAGTTTGCCATATACGACAAGACGAATTCTCCTGTTTTGCCGCCAAGTTCTACCGTAGCGGTAAAGCTACCACCATTTTTGGCAATCAAGAGTTCTGGTGCTGTTCCTCCGGCAAGTGCGTCTTCATAGATTTTCGTTGTACCACCCCCATCCGTTTCCGAATAGTTGTCATTGTTAACAGAAGGAACATCGTCCTTGACATAATTACTCCAGTCTTCCGACCAGATAACATCTTCTGCAAAGGCGCTTCCACAGAGCATAGCCACGAGCGCCAGCATTGTAATACGGAATTGTTTAATCATAGTTCTTTTTGTTTATGTTAATAATATTGTTAATTGTTTTTGGTAATGTTCAACACTTCGCCTGCAAAGTTAAGCATTATTTTTGAAACCGCAATCTTTTTCTGAGTTATTTTTCTATAAATATTCCATTAGGACATCCCAGACCGCAATAATATGGCAGACAGACCCAGCCAGCACGAAGAAATGGAATACGGAGTGCATATATCGACGCTTGTTCAACGAATAGAACACGGCTCCTGTGATGTAGCTGACACCCTCGGCTATTATCCAGACAACGGCAGCGGTAGATACCGAGTCAATGAGGGGCTTGAAGGCGACAAGCACGCTGAGTCCCATACCCACGAAACAGAAGGTCTCCACGTTCGAGTGCTCTTTCAGACGGACAAAGCTGACAATCGTACCAGCGATGGCACAGAGCCACACGAACACAAACAAACCCCAACCCCAATAGCCCTGCGTGCGCAGCGCCACCAGCGTCAGCGGCGAGTATGAACCGGCAATGTGCCAGTAGATGGCGGCATGATCCCATCGCCGCAGCCGCTCTTTCCATACCGAGCGACGCGGCAGCGCGTGGTAGACAGTGGAGGCAATGTAGGAACCAAGCATACCGAACAGGTAGAGGATGACCCCTGCCCGCGCCCAGTTGTTGTCACCCTGGAAGCACCAGACAAGGAAGATGATGCCGAAGATAATCCCCAAGAGGATTCCTCCGGCGTGCGACAACGTGTTCCACACCTCTTCTTTATGAGTATACTTGATTGCCATCACCTAACACCCATCATCCTTCACCGTCACCATAGATGAACGTCTGGGCATTGCTGGTGTACTCGAACACCTCTTCCGGACGGAAGAAGCGGCGCAGCTCAATGGCTGCGTTCTCCACAGAGTCAGAAGCGTGGACGATGTTCTGCTGGTTGCTCATCGAATAGTCGCCACGGATCGTGCCGGGAGCGGCCTCACGGCCATTGGTGACTCCAGCCATCTGGCGAACAACCTTCACGGCCTCGACACCTGTCAACGCCAAAGCCACTACTGGCGAAGCCTGCATGGAGGCCTGCAGCGACGGGAAGAAGGGCTTGTCGGCCAGATGGGCGTAGTGCTCACGCAGGATCTCATCGCTCAGCTGCATCATCTTCATGCCGGAAATACGCAGACCGCGACGCTCAAAACGATTTACCACTTCACCAATCAGCTGCCGCTGTACGCAGCTGGGTTTCAATAATACCAATGTAGTTTCCATAATTCTCATTGTTTAGGGGTTAATATATTGTTCTTGCATTTGCACTTATTCCCAACAATCTATCTCGTGTTCTATCTCAGGCAGCAGACTGCGGTGGAAGACGGGCTCCTTGATGCCGCGCCGCTTTTGCTGGCGGTAGTCATCGAGTAGCCGGAAGGCGTAACGTCCCAACAGGGCGATGGCCACAAGGTTACAGGCTGTGAGGAAGGCCATGAAGAAGTCGACGATGTTCCACACCAATTCGAAGCTGGCAAGGGCACCGAAGATGACCATCAGGCCGCCAGAGCAGAGGCGATAGATGGTCATAACCGCCCTGTTGGCCGTAATGAAGCGGATGTTCGCCTCACCATAGTAATAGTTGCCGATGATGCTGGAGAAGGCAAAGAGGAAGATGGCAACAGCAACGA
>Ga0310786_10010580_pt1 | contig 11587 bp, 3 predicted proteins | sample AusTroGonzalo_MG_FD_203881 | JGI IMG/M metagenome (GOLD analysis project Ga0310786, IMG submission 203881) | Bovine rumen microbial communities from tropical cattle in Woodstock, Queensland, Australia - Gonzalo_03 (v2) (version 2) | ecosystem: Host-associated > Mammals > Digestive system >... | reverse complement strand
CATTCAGATGATATGTCAGGTTGTTGATAACCATATTGGCATCGTCAGCCAACTTGGTGTTGTTGTTTTTATCAACGTATGCCGAGTAATATGCATATTTGTTAGGATGGACATTCTGAAGCTTAAGCGTACCATGTGAACCGGCTGTTACGGTAAGCGGAATATTGATGGTCTTGCTGTAAGCTTCGGCTGCTCCGGTATATGCCGAGATATACTGGTTGTAGAGATATATCTGACCCTTTATGAACCAGTAATGGGCAGGTGCCGGATCATTTCCGGTGTATGAGTTGCTCTGCGGATAGCAGTCGTCAAAGATCTGCTTCTGGGAGTGAATGAAATTACCCGAGGTCTGAATTGGCAGTGCACTGGCATCATCGGTGGTATATGTGTATCTCTTCATGGAGTTGGCTCCCTCGTTGTACTTGGACAGGGTAACCTGCTTGGCATTGGTGTTACTGCGAACTCCATGGATATTCTTTGCATAAACGAAACCACCGCCCAAGCCAGGCATCACATTAATGAGGTCAAGTTCCATAACACCTGTAGCCACACCCCAAACTTTGTTGTCGGGAGTACTCTCCTCGGTGGTTAACTCCAGATATACACCGGCTGCAAGCGCAACCTTGTTGACGCTTGAACCGTTGTTACGCTTACGGTCATCGACGTGTCTTGTCTTCCAGTCTTCATAAGTCTGGTTGGGAACACCTGAATCAGGCGCATAGGTGCCATCATTGTTCTTTGTGAAACGGACATCTTTATAGAAATCGACGTCGCTGGTAAGAGCGCCCAGGTGATTTACTATATTGTAGATACCAAAGTAGTTACCGAACGATTTCTGGTCATCTTGATCATTTGCTCTTGAACGGTTCTGGTTAAGTGAAACCTCACCTACACGGTTAATGGTATATTCAGTGTAGTCAACTACAGAAGGTACACGGTCCTGTGCTCCCTGCATAACCATACGGCTGCCGAATACGCCTACAAAGTCAGCTCTCTGAATGGTATTAAGCAGACGTCCTGCGTATATGCTGCAGAAACCGGATTCAACCCAGTATGCTGAATTTATTGTGCCGTCCTGGGCAATGATGCCAGTCTGACCTTCAAAGTTCTTCCTTAAGTCATCTTCCGGAAGTGATGAACCGTCGTTATACTGGGTTCCATTGTTATCTGTGCAACTCTGCACGCATTTATACTTCAGTTCAAAGTATGCACGCTCGCGGTCATTCATTTCATTGTATTCGGCCAGGGTAATGACATCGGACTGGCCATAGTAGTCAGTACCGTAGTTGGTGATGTTCAACTCCCTGTAACCGTCCACGAATGTCAGGTTACCGTCACCGTACAATCCGCCTACATGCTCGGTTCCCACGGTGATAAGGTCACAGTGGTATACGTCATTAAGGGTAGCTGTGGCATTGCCGAATACGGTCTTGGTATTTGCATAAAGCACGTTACTACCTGACGATACGTTACCTCCGGCAAATACGGCATTGTAAATGTTTACGCCCGATACCCAGTCAAGTTTCTTGTTCTGACTCTTCTTGTCTGAGTCAATCCAGCTTTTCTTCAGACTGTTAAGGTACTCGGTCGGAACATATTCGTTCTTGTGGAATGTGGTGGTTTTAACAGTATTTCCTAATGTATCTAAGATGCTCAGAGGCAAATCTTGGTCGCAAAGAACCTTGGCGTAGGGCGACACGATAACGCGGCAATCCTCGGTGAGCAGGCCGTTGTTATAGTAGTAGCCGTCAACCTGGCTCTTTGTGCCGGTGCCGCTGTAGACATAACCTACGTTACCGCCACCGAATACGTTTCCGTATCCTTCGCTGACACCTTCAGGACTGCCGACCTTACCGCCGTAGATATAAACCTCGGTTGCACCGAATACATATCCGTCGGTGTGGAGGTTCTCACCTACGCGCCCAAGGTTATCATAACCCTTTCCGCCTCCGAATACATCGTGCAGAACCTGACCGCTGTACATCTCGACATGAGTCTTACCGGCCTTCTGGATGGTGACTGTCGTGTTATTTTGGGTGCCGTGACCTACGGTTGCGATCTCGCCGCCGCCATAAAGGCTGTTGCGGACGATACCTCCCATCATAAGTATGTTGGTGCTGTCCACATCACTGGCCTCCTTGTATCCGCCTCCGAATATGTTACCACTATCCATCAGATTGGTGTTGGGAATAAGGTTGCCCTCATCATCCTTGTGGGTGTCATCCTCAATCTTGGCAACATAATCACCGTTGGTATACTCATAGCCGATGCGGCCGTTGTTCATAGTCAGGTTGGCCATACCGTATACGGCACCACCCTCACCGCCGGCGTAAGCGTTACGCTGTACGGTAGGCATACCCTTGTAGAAACCTAAGGGCTCGTTGTAACCGGTTTCATTGGCTACGTACTTTTCGGGAAGGGTTCCGATTATTACATGTGAATTACCCTGTATATGATCGGTGGTTGATCCGACATCGCCTTTCCAGCCTCCTCCGTAAATGTTACGTACAGAACCTCCCTCCAGATAAGCGTAAGTCTCGGGAGTAAAGGTCAATTTCTTATACAACCTGTTGACTGCACCACTGGTACCGGCGGCATACAGGTCCTTCCATACTATTCCTCCGTAAACACCGACGTAGGTGGTACCGCTAACCAATGCTGTCTCACCCAATCCTGCACCATAACAGTAACCGCCTATCTGGGCGCCTTTCCAGATGTTGAGGTTGGTGTTGGTCTTTATGCCCAGTCGGTTGGTGTGTACGAGTGCATTGTCCAGACCTCCATGGTCATATGTGGCGTCAGTCTCATCATATCCTGAACCTATGGTGTGGGCTACTGATTCATGTAAAATAAGGGAGTCTACTGATTCCTTGTTAAGAACCATACCGCCTTCGCCGCCACCGTAAGCCTCGTATACGTTGGCACCGTTCTTAAGGTTAATCTCAGTATACTGTGTCCAAGTGTTTTCACCATAACCGGCGCCGTATACAGGAGCGGTATAACCGTTGGTGTTACCGTATACCGGTGATTCAATATTGATGAAACTGTACAATGTGCGACGGCTGTTGTTGTTACCTCCGTAGATTGAACCTATGGAGTCGACATCGGCACCGTCAATCTTTACTGTGAAACGTCTTACAAGAGCCTGGGCACTGTTGTAGTTTATTGTTGCCTCATAGGTGTCGCAGACGGTATCCTTGGATACTCCGTAGCCGCCACCAAAGATGTTGAATACATTGGCTGTCGATCCGTTTGGAACATTGACCTCGGTACGTCTTGTGAATCCGCTCTTGAAACTTGCTCCATAGACATCATGAACTTTTCCGCTGACCAGGTCGACGCGTGCTGTAACCAGAGCCGGTGTCTTTGCGGCTGAATCGGGTGAAAGGTTCATTCCAAGTCCGCTGAATGCTCCGGCACCGAATATATCGGTTCTTGTAAAGTTCTCGGTTCCGTTGGGTGCATTGACAAGCACATAACTGCGCTGCTGCATCTCGTTGTTCATTTCAAGTTCGGGATCACCCCAACCGCCACCGAACACGTAAGTTACCTTGTTGCCGTTCTTGGTTACGGGCTTGAAATTTACGAATGAACTCTCAATGAAGGGAGGAACCTCACCAGCGGCATATTCATAACTACCGTATGAACCGCCGAACAGACTGTCAATCCTACCCTGAAGGTACTCAACGTATGTGTTTGTCTGAATAATCTCACTGTTGTAACCGGTCTTGTTCACCAAACCGGATAAGGTACCGATGGTACCGCTGTAATCGTTACCGCCGAATACGTTCTGTACGGTAGGAATATTCTGGTTGGAAGCACCGTTGGCATCACCGCCTACATATACCGATGCATATCCGCCTACGTTTGCATTACATGAACCGCCAAATACATCGACTGCCTTTCCTGAGTAGACGTTAACTGTGGTGTTACCGGAAACAAATCCCTGGAAACCGCCACCGTAAACCTCATCTGCAGATCCGCCTTTCAGGTTAACGGTTGAATTGTATGAAGTATAGTTACCATTACCTAAGTCTCTACCTACAATACCTCTTTCACCGCCACCGAAAGCCTGAAGAATGTAACCGTTCTGTGCGATATTGACGGTGGTGTTACCCCAAACCTCGGATTTCTCACCCATACCGGCACCGAATACGCTCATTGCTCGGCCCAATACATCCTGCTGCTGATCCTCCTTGATAATGCCGGAGTTCTCTACAGCGACAGTGTTGGGATCATCAAAAATATTGTCGTCGGTCATGGCGGGACCGTTGATGTTGATCTCAACACCTCCGTTAATATAACCGCTGGTGTAGCAACCTCCGTAGATGTTGGCACCCATCAGTCTTGTGGCACCGTCCAACGCATCAGTTTTGTTCCAGGTCAGTTGCGGTACGCCGTTTTCAAATACAGGCTTTCCGTATTGATCACGTACAATCTTCTTAGGTATCAGGGTGACTCGGCTGATACTCAGCTGCATTTTCAATCCGTCAGATTCCAAACCTTCATTGTTGGTGATACCTCCCTTGTACTCTATGCCGTAGTTGTTTCGGTGATCGGAACTGCTGTAGTTGGCATCATTACAACCTGCAACCAGTTTGTCATAAATGATGATAGGTCTGTCAAATTTAACTTCAATCTTGCCGCTGGCAGTTATACTACCCAAGTTACCGCCAAGGAAGAACGAACCTATCTGAGTTGTATTGGGCAAATAATTACTATTGAATGAAACCTCAGGCTTGATTCCCAATGATACGCCTTTAATGTATTCAGGGAAATCTGTGGTCATATCCATGGAATTGAACAACTTGCCGTCAACCCTTCCTTCATGATATAACTCGATCATGTCGTCGTCAATCATGTTTTCTCCGTTACTGCCCAGGAAGACGTTATCGACGATAACATACGAACCGATATTGAGTTCGGCTGTCTTGGTGGTGTCGTCCTGAGTGATGTTCAGAGTGGCGCTGTTACCGCCGCAGTATAGCGAACCGCCTATAAGGGTGGGCTTTTGCTCTGTTCCTTCAACGTGAATCCAGGCCTGCTGTGCGTTGGGACGGAAGGCGTTCAGAGCCTCGGCCGATGTGCTGCCTTGTGGTATTGTGTAGTAGAAGTCGCGGTAGTATTTGTGGCTGGCCAGTTGAGAATTGTCGGTATAGGCATATGAACCGTTACCTCCGCCATATACGTCACCGATAATACTGCTTCGTATATCCAGTGCATTTCCGCCTACCACATTACCTGATATGTCATTACCTCCGTATACATTGTTGATTGTTCCGGCCGATATATACATGCGAGCCGAGAAACCTTCAGGGAATATGTAACCGGGAATATCGGGAATTCTTGTAACTGCAACGCCACCTCTCTTTGGTTCAACATTTGCACGACGGCAGCCGCCATAGACTGTGTTGACCTCAATGCCAGGCTGGTCCAGAACCAGAAGCAATCCGTTCTCATAGGTCATATCACCCTCATTACCACCGGAGTAAAGGTTGTTGATGGTAGCGTTCTTGAGGTGCCATTTAGGCTGTATGGTCATTTCGGCCTTATTGTTGCCGCCGAATACGCGGTCAAACTGATAGACGGGCTTGACTGTTGTCAGAGTGGGGGCGGTGAAAGTCTTGTCTGTACTTACACCCATTGCCTCAAGCGCATCGGCATCAATCTCGTAGAGGTTTGCAGCGGTTGTGGCATTATCCAGACAGATATCCACACTTGTCGTTACGGTCGCATTGTTTCCGCCGCCGTAAACATAACCGTATGTTCCGCCTCTAAGTTCTATGTATGATTTCTGCACCTCCGGCTTGGAAGCTACTGTGAAGCTGGTATTTAATGCATTGACCGTGAAAGTCTGAGTGCCGGCAACAGGAGTGTAAATTCCGTAGTCTCCGTTACCGCCTCCGAATACCTGGCCTACAAAGATGTGGTTGCCGTTGGCTTCAGGACTGGCATGAACCAGAGAATTGTATTTTGTTACGGTAAGACCGTTTTCGATCTGTGTTATTCCGTTGTCGGCTGAGTGAACGAATAAACCTGACGGTATCTGCATCTTTGTCCACAAAGTCCAGTCCCATGTGTTGCTGGCCTCAATGTGTCCGGCTATATCGTTACCTCCGTATACTGCTTTGATTACAAGATCCTGGGTGGCATGTGCACCGTCAATATCGACCAGACTGTATCCATAGATGTTTGCCAGACGTGATCCGCCGTAAACGGCTTCTTTCAGAGTACCTCCCTGCAGTGTGACGCGAGTGGCGCCCATAAGGTCTGCCTTGTTACCTCCACCGTACACATCCTGGTTTATGGTACCGCCTTTTATGAGTACGTTAGAATAACCGAATACATATGCGCTGTCACCGTCACCGGCTCCAAAGAGTCCTCCGTTTACGGATCCTACCAATGATGAGTTGCCGATAATGGTGTTGTCGCCTTGGACGGTAACGGATGTACTTCCGTATGTACGTCCGTTCTCACCTCCGCCGTAAATTGTCCTGATGTTACCGTCATAAACAGTGACTGATGCTGCAACAGTGGCTACTGAGTCAGCTTTCATCTTGACTTTGTCCTTTGAAGCAGCAGCGGTAGAGGCATTGTCCGTACCAACGGCTCCGTTGTGTCCTCCTCCATATACATTGCCGCCTATAACAATACCGCCATTTGACTGGGCTCCTGTGTTAATGCATAAAAACAGCATCAGGCAGAGCATGATTGCCCGGCCGTAACCTTGAATTTGTATATGGTGTATTCTAATCATCTTCAGATAGTCCTTTTAAGGGTCCTCAACATCCAATTGAACTTGGTCATTGTCTTCACCAACCTGCACATCGTCATCACTTAACACGTAAACATAGGATGGGTTGACGTTCACCGTTATCTTGTAGTTCCTGCCTTTCTGGGGATTGGTTACCTTCCTAAGGATGTTTCCGTTCGTGGCAGTTGCATTCTCACGTATCAGCTTACCGTCCTTGTCATATACATTGTATTTTACGTTCAGGGTAAGTTGCGGGAAGTCATTGTCCGGGAGGAAACAGAACCAGCCCAGTTCTGTGGTATCGTTATCCAACACAACCATGCCGTTGCCATCAACCTTTGCGGGATCCACGGTAACTGTTGGCGCGTCACCTACCAGGTCTATTCTAAGATTTCTTGAGGTGTAATCACCATTCGGGTCAAGTGTGAACTCTCGGTCAGCAAATGAATAGGTGTGTGTACCTGTGAACAATCCCTCATTTGTGGTGATGTAAGCTTCAATGAGTTTTATGGTCCTTATGTTGTTGTATTTCTGGGAAACCTTGAACGACAACGTGGCTTTGGCAAATAGATGGTCAAGAGCCAGGAATACCTTTGTTGAGGCAGGATGGTTTTGAAAGGTACCTGTTTCGACGGTTCCTATGTCGTAATTACCGAAAGAAAATGGATCACTGGAGTTATCCGAGAGTGTAGGATAGTACTGGGACGGATTTTCTCCCAGGAATTCATTGCTGCAAAGGAGTTTTCCTGCCGAGGCGGTACTTACCAGCGGATCGATGGTGGTAATGATGTCAAAACCGGAGAACGTCAGATAGACATTACTGCTACTGGCATAGGTGAATCTAGGCATGCTGCCCTCATCAACCGGCATTGAAGTGTAGCAGTACAGATAGTAACTCTTGCCGGAATGAACGTTAACTCTCGAGAACCAGCGTCCGGGGTTCTGTTCATCGGGCAGGAACCATCCGGATGCGTCATACTGGCTGTCGTGCTGGTCTCCATTATAGGAAACAGCCTCAGCGTAGATGTTCTGACGGTGTCCGGAGTATGTGGCGTAATCAGCTGCGGCACGGGTGATGACTTGAGTCTCAATCTCGTTGTTGAAGACGGGATAGAGCGTAACGGTATTGCCTTCGATGCTTTCCTCATGAGAGCATGAAGCCAGAATAACTGCTGCAAGTATAACAGATACAGTCAGTTGTGCAAGATGTCCTTTTTGTCTACCGCTCTGAATCATCACCATGATATACAAAGATAATAAAATTTATTTTATTATACAAAAATTACCAGTTATATAAATCCTCACTCTGCTTAGTGTCTATCCACTTGTTGATGTACATTGTCTCCAACTCGATACCGCCCTTGGTGTTGAATTTGAGATTCAGTACATATGACTTACCGGACTCCATCTGATATGTGTTGCCGGTACCTATGTTTACGGTCGCTACTTCCGAAGTCTGCTGGGCTGCCGATCCGATGGCGTATGTCACGTACAACTTCAGGCCGGTCCATCCGTCGGTGGGAACCAGCAGCCATTCACACAAAGGAGTGGGTGTGCACTGAGCCTGGTCGTTTTCCTTGAATGCGTTTTCAAGGACCTGAGTTCCGGCAACACTGCTCAGAAGTACTTGACTGACAGTCTGCTGTGCAGTAGCCTTGCTTGGCTGATCGAATCCTGATGCGGATGTGGAGGTCTGATGGTCGGACGTTCCGCCTGTAAGCAATATTCCGTCGCCCTCGATGGTGATGTCGTGAACCTTGACGTGGTTGTTTACATCGCCCGTATAGTATCCCTGAATTATCAGCTTGGAAAGAATGTGATTGAAACCGAAAATGACTGTACCGGTTTCAAACAGGGGGTGGGGATCATTCGACGATCTGTACTTGCCTACTTTCAAAGATGTCAGGTAGTCAATGGTGTTTGCATCGGCTGCATCCTGCCAGTTGGGAATGTCGTTGATCGTGAAGCACATATCGTCAGTGCTGTTCAGACTGTTGACATCGACGGCCGATACCCAGGCAGAGCCATCCTGCGGGTCGCTGCTACCTAAGTGAGGCCAGTATGCAAAGAACTGATATGATACCGTAGGGTTGCTGTCCCAGTAACGGATCGGATTATAGGTCCAAATGGTGTTCTGGTCATCATAGTTGACAGGCGTGTTGTTGAAGAGACGATATATCTCAAACGACTGGTCAACAGACCTTGTCTTGTATCCGAACACTCCAAAATCCAAACCGCTTTCCTGTAGAGCAGTGAGGCTGTTTATGGCAGCTTTTGTCGATGCGTTGGAGACTGAAGGCTGACCCATGACGATCTCGGTCTTTTCCTCCACCACCGGCTTGTCATGCTTGCAGCATGAGTGCAGCAGCAATGCTGCCAACATTGCCGGCACCATCAACTTTACTGTTTGGACTCTACTTAGCATCACTGGTTATTCTCTTTTAGGTTATATGTAAGGATAATTTCTTATATGTGTGCGTTGTAGTCAATTGAATACATCTGCTCCCATTCCTGGACTGTGGCAGTGAATTCGATTGTGGCATCTTCAACCTCACGTGCCGGTGATATTATGCCGGTGTCGGGATCCTTCTGCAACTGTATCCACTCGTCATCATCGTCGACATCGCCGTCACCGTCGGTGTCATTATGGATCAATATGACATCCTTGCCTTTGGGGTTGTTGGGATTTCCGTCGGTGGGATCCTTGTCTGGGTCAGATCCGGTCTGCTGTGTGTCATCGTCATCGTCGATGTTGTCAATTTCACCGTCTCCGTCGCGGTCCAGACCGGCTTCAAGCTCACCGTCACCGTCTATATCCTCCCATGCAATAGGATAGGGTACCCATGTGTCGGGAATATCATCGCCATCTGTATCCTCATATATATTAATAATGTCAGGCTCGTCAGGATTGTATCGCCGGTTACGGGATCTATCTGTATGCTACCGTCACCATCGGCATCCCAGATTCTTGTAGCAACCTGAGGATTGAATGCAATTGTGTAGTTGTAACGGAAGTTGGGCTGCCAAGCGGTAATGGGCTTGCTGTTGGTGTTGCTTACGCCTGTTATTCCGGCCAGTCTTATACCGTTCTTATTGTATGTTGACGAAGTTCCGTCTTTGTAAACAATTCTAAATTTGGCATCAATGCATACGTCCTTGGGCTGTGATTCAGTGCTGAACAGAGTCTGGGGAATCATCAGATAGTCTTTGTATACAGCCTTAGATTTCTTTGAAATCACGATATCGGTCTTGGCGGGAATCTGCATGTAGTTCTTGAGATTGCTCCAGTTACCTACTGCACGGTTCTGTTCCCAACCGGTCTGTTCGTAATGTCCTGTCGAGAAGATGTTGTAGAATCTTATGCTCTTGACGGTTATGCTTTCAATATCTGTGGTATCAACTGCATCACTTATCTTGGCATAAACATTCACGTTACTCAGTATATGGTGGAAGAACATATCGACCGTATTGAACGGTGATACGTCGCGTCTTTCGGATATCATCAGGTCTGTCTGGTCCTGAGGATCGTCGGGAGTTGTGAATGTGCCGATGGTAATGTAACGGTTGTTGTCATCACTCATGGTATACAGAGTCTTGGAGTAGGGGAATACTCCGTAGAACATGTATTTTGAACCTATGTTCCACAGTTTCTTGTTGTCATATGTCCATGTGCTGTCGGCCAGGTAACGTACATCCTGGTTGTTGAATATCACATCAATATCGCCGTCAGTGTTCTGAATACCCCATACGGCCATGGTGTCGCCAACTACAAATCCGCTGATGCCGGCAGTCTTTGATGCGCGGGTCATGCCGTTGATGTAGTTGCCAAACTCGATGTAGGCGTTAGATCTGACAGCATCCCTGTCAATTTCGTGAAGGATACCGTTCTGCTGGCATGATACAACGGGAATCATGCATGCCAGAATGCTTGTTTTCAGAATCACTCTTAAGCTTTTCATTGTTTTCATCTTAGTAGGACTAATTTTTATGTTATTAATTTCTTTTTTCTGCTTACTGGTTTATCCATTCCTGAACACCTGCATCAAACCTGATAGGATCGGGGCCGATGATAACGGTGATTACGTAGCTCTTTCCGGGCTCATACCGTCTGAACAGGCCATTCAGATTGAAAATATTGTCCATGTGGTTAATAAAACCGCCTCTAATGCCGATGTTATACCACACACGGATGTATTGATCGGAACCGACCGTTTGCGGAATGAGCAACGACTCGAGCAGATAAACCGCCGAGTCGGGGACACTTACATACCTGGCGCTCGTTACCGTATAGCGCGGCAGTGTATCAATAGGTGTCCATTCAGTTGCCATTGCCTGGTTGGTGTAGTCGGTAGCCTGGACAAAATCGCCCTGGCTTATGAAATTGCCGATCTTTAAGCTGTCAATTGAAATTGCTAAAACAGAATCGGGGTCGGATGTGTTGCTGCGGCATACTCTGACGCATATCTTGGATAGGATATGCTGCATGTTGAACGTGACTTCGCTGCGGTAAATGCCTGCCATACTCTGTCCTGTGCGGTCTACCATCCAGTCATTGTCGGCCACGTGGCCGAAATTGGCCGGAGGACTTGGCACTCCGCTGTCAATCGTGTTACATCCTGTCAACGTCACGCCTGTTATGCTTATGGCGTGGGTTGTCGGGTCAATTGATGCCGTAGCTCCGGGAACCGATCCTGCGTGCGGTGCATAAGCGTAGAATCTGTAAGAACTCTTGGGTTCCCAGTACTTCAGAGGAGAATAGGTCCACTTAGCCAGGGAAGAACTGAACGCTACCTTCTGATTCTGGAACAGACGTTCAGTTACTCCCTCGGATGT
>Ga0310786_10010579_pt1 | contig 11588 bp, 12 predicted proteins | sample AusTroGonzalo_MG_FD_203881 | JGI IMG/M metagenome (GOLD analysis project Ga0310786, IMG submission 203881) | Bovine rumen microbial communities from tropical cattle in Woodstock, Queensland, Australia - Gonzalo_03 (v2) (version 2) | ecosystem: Host-associated > Mammals > Digestive system >... | reverse complement strand
AACATGAGCTCCCCTACCGGGGGTTTGGCGAACGGGATGCCCATATAGACATCGCATCCGCCCTTCTCTATTCCGGACACCGCACCGTACTTCGTCATTATCATAAAAAAATCCTCTCGCCACCCGATGGAGTACCCCCCTAATAAAACATGCTCCGGGAGGTGCGGTGTATGAGGAACGGCAAGCCCTACTGAGTATCTCTGTAAGCGGCCTTTGGACTTGGAATGGGGCCTGATGCGGTCATAGTGGCCTATCCTCGAACGGTACGGACCGATACATTATAACTAAGAGTAGAATTATAGTCGGTCGTGGACGGCGGAGCCGTCGGAAACTTCAAACTGCGTTAAACACAGCGGGGATTCCTAATGGATAAGAAAATTGTCGATGTAAACGAACTGCATGTCGAAGACGTGCCCTTCGTGGGTGGCAAGGGCGCCAACCTCGGAGAGCTCACAAACGCCGGGTTCCCAGTGCCTGAGGCTTTCGTACTCACCACCGTGGCCTATGATTACTTCCTCTCCAAGAGCAAGATCTTCGCGAAGATCACCAAGGAGCTGGAAGGGATTGACAGGCATTCCGACGATTCGCTGGTTGCCGCATCCGAGAACATCAGGGCCTTGTTCGATCAGTGCGAGATACCCGCAGATTTGAAGAAGGAGATTGTCTCGAAGTACAAGCTCCTCTTCCCCAAGGGGAAGATCGGTTTCGTCGCCGTCAGGTCCAGTGCGACGGCCGAGGACCTTCCGGACGCCAGTTTCGCCGGTCAGCAGGAGACGTACCTCAACGTCAAGGACGAGGAGGACCTCTTCGACAAGATCAGGAAGTGCTGGTCCTCGCTGTTCACCGCCAGGGCCATCGCCTACCGCGAGAAGCAGGGATACGCCCACGAGGATGTCAAGCTCGCCGTCGTCGTCCAGAGGATGGTCAACTCCGAGTTCTCTGGGATCATGTTCACCGTGGACCCCAACAGCGGTGCGAAGCAGATAGTCATCGAGGGCGGCTACGGACTCGGCGAGGCCATAGTCGGAGGCGAGGTCACCCCCGACACCTATGTGGTCGACAAGCTGAAGATGGATATCATCAAGAAGAGGATATCCACGCAGACCTGGAAGTACGTCCGCGGAAAGAACGGCGGAGTGGAGAAGAAGGACATGCCCAAGAACATGGTGAAGTCCCAGAAGATCTCCGACGACCGCATCCTGGAGATCGCGGAAATCGGACGCCAGATCGAGATCCACTACGACAAGCCCATGGACATGGAGTGGTGCATCGAGGACAACAAGGCGTACATCGTCCAGGCCAGGCCCATCACGGCCACCGGGAACTCGGTCACCAACGAGACCGTCGGCGACTCCATTTCCAGCGATGCCATCATCGCCACCGGACTCGGCGCCAGCCCCGGACTCGCCACAGGGAAGGTCATCATCTACGACATATCCATGAGCCTCGACACCATCAAGGAGGGCGATGTCCTCGTGACCAAGATGACCATGCCGGACATGGTCCCCGCGATGAGCAGGGCCGCCGGTATCATCACGGACGAGGGCGGGATGACTTGCCACGCGGCCATCATCTCCAGAGAGCTCGGGACCCCCTGCGTGGTGGGTACCGGCAACGCCACCGAGTGCCTCACGAACGGTATGGAGGTCACCGTGGACGGTACTACAGGTAACGTCTACAAGGGCATAATCGCCAAGAAGTCCGATTCATCGCAAAGCGAATCCACCGGAGGCGGATCGTTCACAGAGTACGTACCGATCACCGGAACGAAGGTCATGGTCAACATGTCCATGCCTGCCAAGGCGGAGGAGATAGCGAAACTGCCCTGCGACGGAGTAGGGCTCATGAGGATCGAGTTCCTCTTCACCAACTACGTCGGGGAGCACCCCTGCGCATTCATCGCCGAGGGCAGGAAACAGGAACTCATAGACAAGCTCGCGGATGGGATCTCCACGGTCACCAGGGCGTTCTACCCCAGGCCCATCGTCCTCAGGACATCGGACTTCAAGACCAACGAGTACCACGACATGAAGGGCGGTGCGGACTACGAGCCCAACGAGGACAACCCCATGATCGGATGGAGAGGCTGTTCCAGATACGTCTCCGAGAGCTACCGTGAAGCGTTCATGTGCGAACTGAGGGCCATCAAGAAGGTCAGGGACGAGATGGGATTCAAGAACCTCAACGTCATGCTCCCATTCGTCAGGACCATCGATGAGGTCAAGGAGATCACAAGCATGATGGAGTCCATCGGCCTGAGGAGGAGCAAAGACTTCAAGCTGTACTTCATGGCAGAGGTCCCGGTCATCATATTCATGGCCGATGAGTTCTGCAAGTACTGCGATGCCTTCTCCATAGGATCCAACGACCTCACCCAGCTCACCTTGGGCTGCGACAGGGATTCCGACATACTCGGACACATGGGATACTTCGACGAGAGGAACGAAGGCGTCAAGAGGGCCATCTCCCACCTGATCAAGGTGGCGCACGAGAACGGCAAGTACGTCAGCATCTGCGGACAGGGACCCTCTGTCTACCCCGAATTCACCGAGTTCCTCGTGGAAGAAGGCATAGACGGAATCTCCCTCAACCCGGACACATTCTACAAGACCAAGAGGATCATCGCCTCGGCCGAGCAGAGGATCCTACTGAAGGACCTCAGGAATCTGAGGAACCATCTCTGAAAACCGATGGGGGAGACCCCATCCTTTCCATTTTCATGTACAAGGTCAAGATCACCGCCATCCGCAAGGCCAGCTACCCGGACCTGATGGAACTTTACGAGAATCCTATCGAGCACGCGTGCGACATATCTGAGGGGCAAGTGTTCGTCTCCACGGACGGCCAGAAGCCGGACGGGATGTGCGACAGCGCCTGGGAGTCCATGGAGAAGTTCGTCAAGGAATTGGCGAACGGCGGCGGGAATTTCTTCGACGGCTGGATGAAGGACCCTTATTCGGCCATGATCTCATGCAACGACGGGTTCAGGCCCGTCAGCTTCTATCTGGAGAGGATCACTGATCGCGATCGCGGTCAATGAGCTTCTTGGTCAGGGCGTCGGTCTCCTCGCTAGGGAGCAGCATCGTCGTGACCTCCATGAACGGATGCTTGGTACCCTCGATGATGTTGACATCATCGAGCGATTTGAGGCCCCACCTCTCCGCGGTCTTCTCCAGCCCCAGCCTGATATCGAAATCGTTGGGGACGAGGACGATGGCCTTGTACCTCTCCATGCCCATCTTCTTGGCGGCCATTATCCTGTGATGGCCGTCGACGACCAGATACCCGTTGCGCCTCTCGACGACGATGAGGGGCTCGATCATCCCTCTCTTGAGCTCATACTGACGACCGACCAGTTCATCCATGTAGACCTCCTTCTGAGTGGGGATGATCCTGCTGACCTCGATGTCCTGATTGATGACCTTCATCTTGATGCCGTTGGTGTTCTCCAGGAACCTCTTGACGGTCATGACCTTGTTCGGACGGGACCGCTCGATCTGGGACCTGACTATGTCCAGATTGGAGATGATGCCTATGAGCTTCCTGTCCTCGTCGATGACCGGAAGATTCCTGAGACCATATCTGAAGAGGATACGCGTGGCATCGGAGATGGTCATGGAAGGGATCGCGCAGAACGTGCCCTTCTTCATGATGTTGCGGATCTTGGCATTGGGCTGATCCACATAGCTAAGAAGTTCCTTGGCGGTGACGAATCCCAAAAGATAGTTGTTCTCCGCTACAGGGAACCCATGGAATTCGGAAACGATGATCTGGTCTATCGCCTGTTGTACAGTCATGTTCGGATCGAGCGTCTGGACATTGCGGACCATGTAGTCTCCGACCAAGGCTTTTTCTTCTGGCATGGGTCACCGTATTGTCAAGTTTGAGTAATAAAGACTGGCACACAAAACGATTTTATGAAGGCATGTTACCACGCGTCAAGTCCTCCCAAAAGGCCCCGACCGGCGACCGGCCTACCGTACGCCTATGCGGTCCTGACTGCGATTGTTCAATCAACATGCGGCTTTCCACCCACATCTATAAACGTTGGACACCGATTCCCTCCCAGAGGATTACAATGGCCGGACCAGTACTCACCGGAGAATCGATAGAGCAGGAGACGAGGCTTCACGACGCCCTCGCCCAGATCAAGCATGTCATCATAGTCATCAGCGGGAAGGGAGGTGTAGGAAAGAGCACCGTGTCATCGAATCTCGCTATGTCCCTTGCGATGAAGGGGTATGTCACAGGCCTCATGGACATCGACATTACCGGTCCCAACATCCCCAAGATGTTCGGCATCGAGGACGAGCAGCTCATGGCTGACGAGGAAAGGATGCTCATCCCCATAATCGTCCCCCCGACGCTTAAAGTCATGTCAATGGCGTTCCTTCTCCCCAGCAAGGATGTTCCCGTGATGTGGCGCGGACCGGTCAAGATGTCCGCGGTCCAGCAGTTCATCGAGGATGTCAGGTGGGGCAAGCTCGACTATCTGGTGATCGACATGCCTCCCGGGACGGGCGACGAGGCCCTGTCCATCGTGCAGCTCATTCCCAAGGCGGACGGCATGGTGGTTGTCACCACTCCTCAGGATGTCGCACTCCTGGACAGCAGGAAATCCGTCGGATTCGCTGCCGAGACGAAGATACCGATCATAGGGCTCATCGAGAACATGAGCGGATTCGTCTGTCCCCACTGCGGCGAGGTCACCGACATCTTCAAGACCGGCGGCGGAGAGGCCACGGCCAAGGAGATGAACATCCAGTTCCTCGGCAAGATCCCCATAGAGCCCGCGGTCGTAGAGAGCGGCGATGCCGGTACCCCCATCGTGCTCAAGGACCCCGAGTCCGCATCTGCCAAAGCGTTCGCGACCATAGTTGACAAGATCATAAAGACCGTGGAATGATGAGGATCGTAGTCATCTCAGACGGCGAATCATTGGATTCGGAAGTGGCCGAGGATTTCGGCCACGCCCCTTTCATCCTCGTGGTGGACTCGGACACCCTGGACTACCATATAATCGAGAACGAGTTCATGGATTCCCCCGAGGGTGCAGGCGTGGCTGTGGCCAAGGCCATAACGACGCTCAAGCCGGATGCGGTACTCACCGGTGGGATCGGCATGCACGGGCTAGACATCCTCAGGAAGGCCAATATCTATGTGTCCATGGATGAGGAAGGCTCGGTCGAGCAGTGCATCAGGGATTTCATCAGAAGGCACAAGAGACCGATAGCGGGTTAAACCCCTCTCTTGTCCCCCCAGATGATCTTATGGAGCTGGGGTAGCACCCTGGCCTCCACCCCGCTCTCCAGGACCGAATCGACCAGCCATTCCAGCTTGTCGGTCCCTCCTACGGGTCCGAAGATGACGTTGGTATCGACCCTATGTTCCTGCAGGTATCTCACTGCGTAGTCGAAGTCCGTCTGGTCCTTTATGATGAATTTGAGCTGGTCCTTCCCGGTCAGCAGGGCCGTGTTGGAATCCAGCATATGCCCGCTCATACCTGAGGAAGGGCACTTTATGTCCATGCTTATCATTATACGGGGATCCTTCGGAACATCCTTCAGATCCACAGATCCGTTGGTCTCGAGCACGATCCTCTTGTCAGCCTTCAGAAGGGCATTGAGAAGATCGATCATCTCCGATTGGATCATCGGCTCGCCTCCGGTCACACAGACTGTGCGACATGGCCCCACCTTGCTCACGATCTCCGATACGGACATCTCCTGACCGCCATCCATGGAATACATGGTGTCGCACCAGGAACAACGAAGGTTGCAGCCGACGGTCCTGACGAAGACGGTGGGGAGGCCCATTGTGAGCCCCTCTCCCTGTATGGATTTGAAAATCTCACAGATCCTCATATGGAATCTCATCCTCGTATCCGGCTTCCCTGAAGCCGGCCAGCCTGAGCCTGCAGGAATCGCAGTGACCGCAGGCCTTCTCCCCTCCGTTGTAACAGGACCAGGTGAGATGCAATGGTGCGCCCAATCTCTTCCCCCTCCTCACGATGTCCGCCTTTGAATCGGAACCGATAGGTGTGACGATCCTGATGGAATGCCCCTCCTTGCCGGCCTTCGTCCCGACCTCAAGGGTATGCTGGAAGGCATGGATGAACTCAGGCGTGCAATCCGGATATCCGGAATAGTCCACTGCGTTGACCCCGATGTAGATCCTGTCTGCATCGATGGATTCGCAGAGCCCTGCGGCAATGCTCAGGAAGACGATGTTCCTGGCCGGCACGTATGTGATAGGGATCTCCGCGTCGAGCTCCCCCGCCCTGTCCATGGGAACGTCAATGTCGCTCCTGGTGAGCGCGGAGCGGAAGGAGCCCAGGTTTAGATCGATTATCACGTGGGGAACGTTATAGAACTCGCATACGCTGGCGGCCGACTTCAGCTCTTTGGTATGCCTCTGGCCGTACCTGAAACTGATCGCTGTGGGTTCGCACCCATCTGCGATGGCCTGGGCCAGGCAAGTGGTGGAATCCAATCCGCCCGAGAGGAGGACTACTGCCTTGGGCATCTCAGAGCACCTTTGTGTACCAAGCGGTCTGACCGCGTTCCTCGTCGAGCCCGACAGAGATGGATCTGATATTGTCCGGGAATTCCAGCTCTCTGGCGAGGCGCTCTGTCATCATCCTGGACATCTCCTCCGCTGTGGTGGTGGTCACGTCGAGGAGCGTGACATCCATCCTGGGGAACACGTACCTCTTGCAACCGGATATGGCCTCTACGGATTCATCCGACACCTTCAGTTCCACTTCGTTGGACTCCGTGGGCAGGAGGGTCTTATGATCGAGCTCATCGATTATCTCCCTGAGCTTCTTCTTCAGGACAACGAAATCCATGATCATGCCGTCTGCGCCGATGTCCCCCTCTAATCTGAGGCGGACGATATATGAATGGCCATGCAGTCTCGAGCACTTCTCGTGCCTCGGTATGAAATGGCATGCAGAGAATCTGATTCCCCCATACCCTCCGTCAATCTCCAACAACATCCTTCATTCCTCCGTGAGCCTCATGGCGAGGGCGATCGAATCCGTGTAATCGGTCTTGACCCTCGATGTATCAATGAATACCTTATCCAAATTGACAACGGGCGCCCCGAGGGCCTTGGCCCCTCCTATGAAGTGCAAGGTCCTGAATATGATGTTCCCCGTTATCCCTTCGGGAGCGATTAGGATATCAGCATTTTCCACCGCATCCTCGATCAGAATCTGGCAATGGTATGCGTCATAACCTTCCGATTTGAGCTGTTTCTCTATATGGCGGGCACTCTCTATGGACCTGTCCACGGCCTTGCACCTCCCAACATCCTCGCATCTGCCCCCGGACATGACCGCGATCTTAGTTCCGAGGCCGATTCTCTTGGCCATCTTGACCGATTGTCTGGCAAGCTCCTCCCTCTGGGCGTCGGACCAGCCCTCGTCAATTCCTACCGGGGCCATTATTATCATCTTGCCGTTGAGAAGCTCTAGGAATACTATCCTCTGCAGAGCTTTGAGCCCCATACGTCTCTTCAAGATGGGCAAAAGCACGGACGAGGACATATCACCGCGTATCGCAGCATCTATCTTGCCGGTTGCCAGATCATCCACCAGCATCTCGGGGTCATCGTAGATCCTGACGTCATGCCCCTTCATAGCAGCGACACTCCTCTCGACGTTCCCTGTATCAGTCCCGCGGCCGATGCCGACACGGACCTTCGGGAACTCACTCTTGAGAAGAGATTCCGTATTGAACATATTACCACCATCAGATTCTCTTTATAATAAGTGGCGGTCAAAATGAAATCATTCCGAGTCCGGCCTGATCTGATCGAACTCGTAATCCGCCCATTCTTTGTCTCCCAGCACTATGTCCAGCTCCGACAATGTGACCATCGGGCGGTCGTATCTCGCTGAATCGTCCATAGCGACACGGGGGCAGGCCGTATTAACATAGGCATCCACGCGATAGGCCATCAGAGATGCGGGGTTGATCTCCTCCAGGACGGCCCTATATGCTTTCAGACCATGAGATCTTATCCTCTCGATAGCCCTGTCAGCTTCTTTGGCGCGGTTCTGACCGGATTTGCTGCAGACTATGATCAGAAAGGTCCTAGCCCCCTTGGCCGACTGTATGGCCGCAAATCTCCTCCTGAGAATGCGATCCCTGGTCTCGGACATATCCCTGATCTCCTTGGTCACAGGATTCAGAACGAAGACGTCCTTCTTCACCCCGAAGGCGGCGGCCAAAGGATGGAAGTCGCCCTCGCCAATGAAAAGGAAGGCATCCACTCCATCCAGCACTGCCTCGGCGGAACTGCAATTGCAGCCAAGAACCTGTCCGGGATATGCGATACGCAGGTCCCCTGTTCCCACCAGAACTGTCCTTCCAGAGGCCTCGAGCATAGACTTGACCTCCGGAATCAGACCTATATACTGTATGGTGGCCAATAACCCGACCCTGCTTGGCAGACCTGACAGCAGACCCATAATGGAACTGTCAAGTTCCGCATCCGACCGGGACTCGATATACAATATGTTCGGATCATCGCCCTGAGAGGGGATTCTGGAATGACCGAAATGCACCAAGGCATCGACCTTGCCTCTGTAATCGTATAGGTCGCAAGCACCGTAGCACGGATAACCAACGATAAGGATGTCAACACCCGTCCTCTCGGACAGGACATCAGAAATCTCAGTCGCCCGAACCTTAAGTCCCTCGGGCAATTGGAGGGCGACGGAGGAATACCCTCCGTCGCGAATCCAAGCAACGATGTCGTCCAGTTGGAAATCGAACATCTTGGAATCAGTTTACGTATTCCTTGCCCTTCTCTACATCGACGTAGCAAGGGGAGGGGAACTTCATGGATGCTCTCCAGAGGGCATCCTTAGCAACAGCGACCTTGTCGGGATTGACCCTGACGGTGAGGATCGCCTGGTTGCGCTCGAGCCTGGCAGCCGTACCGACGGCCTTTCCGAAACCCTGGCGCATTCCACTCGAAACACGGTCTGCTCCTGCGCCGGTAGCGAGCTTGTTCTCCCTGAGAACAACGTGGGGGTACGCCCTAACCGTCATGTGGTAGTTGGCGACTCCGGCCTGCGAAGTCAGAACCTTGTTGGCGGCGATACGGCCAGCCTCGATCGAGGTGTGCCTTATCTGGACGCGGTTCTTCACTTTCAATGTGAGTGTGACGGGGAAATCCTCCCTGAGGTTACCCATCTCATACTGGCTAACACGGCTGGCAGGCACTCCTCCCATGTACTCACGGCGGGTGTATGCCTGTCCCTTGATCTGTCTGTACATCGATGCTGGCTTTCTTACCATTGAAACCACCAATTATGATTGTGATAGGGAACGACAATCAGGACGCCATATATAACGTCTAGGTCATTTTCCCATTATACTATGTCGGACGATAAACAGGACCCATATAAATGTTATGACAGCTCAGAGGGTATCAGAGCGAAGTCCCAGCCCTTCCAAACCCGCATGCGTATCCCAGTGAAAACTTGAACGGCCATTACTATGAAGCACAGGCATGCTATGACTTCATCCTTTCGATACTTTGTTTGATACAGGCTGTAGCCCGAATGCCTCGGATTCGCCATGGGGAGGAATAGGGGCGGCTCAACACGTTCCTGCCTTCGCGCGCTGATGCAAGCGCCCTTCGGATAGCCAACCAAAGGGCCCGTAATCCCTGGTACGACTCTCCTCTCCGCTCAAGCCGTAATCCTATCCTTGACTGCGTCAATCAGCTCCGAGGGCACCCCTGCCACTTCGATGAGATACTTGGTCATTACCTCTTCTGGTACATAGTCCTGGAAGTCCATCTGCGACCAATCCACGCTCAGATAGTCATCAATGTATTCGTAATGCTTGTACAGATATAGCACACGGTCGACGTACATAGAGGCAACCGCCTCGTACTCAGGAGTGTCCTTCTCGAAATGATAATAGTTGCACATGGACTCCATGAAATCCTCCCTTATCTCCTCGAAAGAGGCGCCAGCCAGACCCTCGATCATCGCGCAATATGCCCCGGTGCGATCCTTCCCGTATGTGCAGAAGATGCCTACGCTTCCCTCGGTATCTAGCAAGGACTGGAGGACGAATAGCGCTTGTTCGGGATGAGCGTGTACCGTCGAAGACAGCGCTTTGGCATGGACCTTTCCTTTCTCGTATAGCCCGGTAGAGTAAGCATCCGGCAGTGCTTTGCAACGCCTCTCCACCCCATCCATGCTAAGGTCCATGCAAATCAGGTTCTCGACACCGATTTCCCTGTAGTACTGATCGCAATACTGTGCACGCTCACTGGTATAGTTCCAAGGATTGGATGAACGATAAAACATATCATCCTTGAGGTTCCCGCCAGAAAGCTCACGGTAGTTGCCGAACTTCTGGTCATCATCATAGTCGGAACGCTTGTCAGTGTGTCCTGCACGATAGTCTGGGGTGTACTTGTAGAATCTGTTCTCTCCAAGCACCTTCAACGTTATAGTGTCTCCAGCGGCCAGCCCCGTCTCGTGAGCGAGATTACCTCCAGAAAGACTCAAGGTCATTGTATTACTACTCTTGCTGTAGATAATGCCCAGACTGTAGTGCGCAACACCATGGCTCGAATCGGTAAATGTAGCGGTAGAATGCCTATGATCACCGAATGCCACATCCAGATCGCACCCAAAATAGGCGCCTATGGAGTTGAAATCCTCCAGAGTGACATCCAACTGGAGTCCGCGTGGACCGTCGGACAATGTTGCATCGAGTGTAGGGGCGTCTTTGTCCGCTAGGATAAAAGAAGCTGCCAAAGCGAGCAACACGGCAATGATGACAATAGGCAGTAATTTGATACCACTGTTCATGAGACGGAACCCGAATCCACACTATTTATGGCTGATTGGTCGCCCATAATATCTTGGACCTCTTCTGTTAGTCTTTGGCTATGGAGAAACGAGTACGGTTTTCGAGAGACACGCAGCTAGATCTAGTGTCCTACTAACCCTCACAACTCCAAATCTTGCTGGATATTGCCATGTGATAGCTTGCTTAACCTTCCCGACCTTCCGGATGAACCGCTATGAAATGAGATTCGTTTAGAACGGCCCCAATTGACTTACTCTAAGACTGAAAGAATAAGACAAACCTTTCGAAAAAACCGGACCATTCAGTTACGTCCAGGATAATGGGTCGTGAAAAGGGCCCCCGATTCCGGGGGCCCGATTTGGGTTAAGGTATTGGTGTGTGCTTCGACCTCTCATCTGCTTCCGGATCAGCTCCTGTTGAGCCTGAGGAAGAGGATGACAGCCATCAGGGCGATGAGGACGACGAGGACGAGCATCAGTATGGTAGATACCGACCACTCGTTGACGGCCTCGTGCTCGATGATGACGGTGGGGTCTGCGGGGTCGACGTGGATGATGATCTCCTCACTGCTGGGCTCGGCGCCTGCGACCTGGAGGAAATAGAAGATACCCTCTGCGGTCGCGGGGGTGCCGGTCGCGGTGAACTTGCCGCCGGCCTGCTCGATGATGCTGCTTCCGTCGATCATATAGACCTTCGCGGTTCCGGTGTATCCGGATGCAAGGGTGACGGTGACCGTGT
>Ga0310786_10010578_pt1 | contig 11588 bp, 24 predicted proteins | sample AusTroGonzalo_MG_FD_203881 | JGI IMG/M metagenome (GOLD analysis project Ga0310786, IMG submission 203881) | Bovine rumen microbial communities from tropical cattle in Woodstock, Queensland, Australia - Gonzalo_03 (v2) (version 2) | ecosystem: Host-associated > Mammals > Digestive system >... | reverse complement strand
TCCCATCTTACATTGTCCATTTGCTCATAGCATTTTTGAGCTCTACATAATTGTTTGCTTTCTTTAACACACTGTCAAGTCTCATCATTCCATTCATATTTCCAAGCATGAGATCTTCGCATTCTTTAGCGGTGAGGTTCTGGACTCGCTTCTTTGTCGCAAGTCCTTGAAGAACCGTAAGAGCATTCTCCGGAGTTACATCAATAGTCGCATAGGCAGAATAGTCCATTAGTTCACCTGTTTCCGAGTTATAGCATGTCCAGCCAGGAAATGGTGTATCACGCTTGTATCGGAATTCTTGGACATAATGTCTTATCCATTTTCCGTGCTCACCTTCAGCAGGCACGAGTTCACGGTTGAGAAATGCGGTATACCGCAGGAGAATGTTGTTAAGAAAGTCTACTCGGTTCATATTGTAAAAATAACAAAGATCGTCAGAAATGTCAATCTAATTTTGTGATTTTTACAACATTTATTCCGACATGATGAATGTGTTTATGTCTGCTTTCATAGAGAGCAGCAATGTCTTCATCCCTCATGCCATCAGGTACATAGACTTCCTTTGATACATCGGGATATTTCTGTGTAGACAGACAATCCCTCGGTATGTACTCAATTTCAACCTTCATTAGACCTCCGTCACATCAAGTTCAAAACCACCTTCATCGCCATCATTTTCTGGGTCAAAGTCACCATCATAACCCCAGTTGAACGAGATGTTCTTCTTGTTCTTGATAGCGTCATTTATCCAGTCAATGAAAAACTTCTTAATTTCAAGACCGGTATAAGTAGTATCATGATACTCATCAGTTGTCTTGAAATGATCATCAGCATCATGAAGCGGATAACGATAATCTTCGCGGTAATCATCAATGCAGTCCTTGATTTCGTCATAGCAATTCTTGAATGCCTTCTTAGGATCTGCGCCTTGATAGACGATGCGATGTTCTACGTCCATATCATGCTGATAGATTGCTCGAACTGTAAAGACGGTCTTCTTTTCGCCGAGCTTCTTTTCAAGTTCTTCAACGTAGTCAAGAACGAAGTCTGGAATATGTTCTTCGGTTTCTTCTTTCCATTCAGCTAGTTGTTTTCTGAATTCATCAGGTGTCATTTGCTTTCCTCACTTTTCAATTTCTCACGGAGACGATTTAGGCGTGAACAAAATTCCTGAATAGTCAAGACTGTTTCGCCTTCTTTTCTTTTGCCGACGCTGTGTGTAAATGTTGCGTCACCGGCCGCACGAAGTGCAGCACGGAATCCGTCATTCATGAACAGTGCGTCATAAGCACGGTCAAGTAGTTTTTGGTACTTGACGCTTCGTCTATCCATCGCTTCGCCACGCCAGTATAGTTTCTGACGCTTTTGCCAATTCTTGTTCTTCCCGGCTTTCTTAGCCGCCATACCAATCAATGAACAGATGTGTTCCTGCATATCTGGATTAGAGAACTTCAGGCTCTGCAGGAAACCTTCCATTGATGCACAGCGAACACCGTCAATGTAGAACTCGTGAGCAGCGAAGTTACTCAACGAACATGACGGGTATTCATTTCTGCTTCCAACATCCATTTTACTTTACTCCAAGTAGTTCCTTTCTGAACTGCGAGTCCTTACCCATAATCTGTTCACAGACATCGGGTAGGTTCGGTGTCCATTTAATTTGAATAAGTTTTCTTGTCTTCGGGTTCAAGCAAAGTTCAGATAGAAGTTCGGCATTACATTCACCCCAACCCTTAAGTCGAGAAACGATGTAATCGCTGCACTTCAACTTCTTCATCTTGTTGTCCACTTCAGCACGCGCCATTCCGTATACCTTCTGCTTTGCTCCGGTAGCGACGAACAACGGTGCATCAATGATATAGACGTGACCGTTCTTAATCAGTTCAGGCATGTACTTGACAAAGAATGCCAAGACCAGACACTGAATATGTTGACCGTCTACGTCAGAGTCAGCCAAGATGATGACCTTGTTGAACCTTAACTTGCTTTCATCATAGTCGCCATTAAGTCCACAACCCAATGCAGCGACCAAGTCTTTAATTTCTCTGTTGCCTTCCTTGCCCTCTTCCTTACCACGACCAGGCTTACCAAACAAGTCTTCGGGTTTCTTGGACTGAGCATTGATAGGCTTACCTCTCAATTTCAATTCTCCCTGGAAAGACTCTCGTGCTTGCTTAAAGTGACCACCAGCGGAGTCACCTTCAACGATAAACAGTTCGAGATCCTTCGGGTTCTTCCATTTTCTTCTGTCAGCGTCTAAGAACTTGTCAGAGATAAAGCGGCTTGACTGAGTGATTTCCTTAAGACCCTTCATCAAGTCCTTTTCGTCCTTCATCTTGTTACGCTGTTCAAGCATCTTTTCAGCATCAGAAACGATTCTCTTAAGTACGTCCTTGTGCTTCTTGAACCACTTCTCCAATTCAGGAGTCAACTTCTCTTGGACTTCCTTATCTACGCCGCTGTTGGTCAATTCGTTCTTTGTCTGACCAGAATACTGCGGTTCAGGCATCTTGTGGTGAATGACACCGATGACGCCTTCAAGAATATCGTCATTGACAATCTTCTTTTTGGTCTGCAACTTGACGTAGTCAGTAATCGTCTTCTTCAAGCCTGTCAAGTGAGTACCACCAAGATTCGTATAACTGATATTAACGAATGACTTGAAAGACGTTACGTCGCTTCTAGTAAAGTTGATAGCGACATCATCACCATCATCTGTAAATGTAAAGATGTTATCATTTGTCGGCGATTTTGCGACAAGTTCAGCAAGACCATCTTCAGAGAAGTATTCAGTCTCCTTGCCATCAATGATAATATGAATATGAAGATTTGGACAGAGATACTGGATGTCTTCCATTTCTCTCAAGAGACGATCTGTATCAAGTGCAAGACTGTCCTTGAAAATCTTATCGTCAGGTGTCCACTTCAAGATAGTTCCTTTCTTCGGAACCAACTTCAAAAGTTCTTTAGGCGGATTCTGTTCAAGTACATCAGACTTGATGACACCGTGCTCAAATACCTGTGTATTCCACTTACCATTCTTAGAGTTGTTAGACCAGATTTGAAGACGCTTACTCAATGCGTTCAGCGCAGTGATACCAACACCGTTCTTACCAGACGATGTCTTATAAGCATCATGGTCAAACTTACCACCAGCATGTATTTGAGAAACGACTGCGGTCAAAGCGTCCATCTTTGCTTTATCGCTGTAACCAACAGGAATACCACGACCGTTATCAAGAACGATCGTCTCAAAAGTCTTGGAGTCATAAATAATGTAAACTTGTTTGTTGTGATCTCCAAGATATTCATCAAGGGAGTTATCTACCGCTTCACGACAAAGGCGATAAAGACCTGTAGCGTGAACTCCCGAAGTAGAACCGATGTACATATCGGGTCTTTTACGAATTGCTTCTAATCCATTAAGGACATCAATCGCATTAGCATCATATTGCTTCATGTATCTTCCTCTAGTAGAAAACTTTAGTTATATTTTAACCTATGTAAAATATAACAAATTTACTGCCTCAGCGAAGGCTGGGCAAAAATTTTCTTTCTGATTATTTGTCTAGGTGTTTCTTCACACGTTCATCATGTTTCATCTTAATGTATTCCCTGCTTGACAAATGTCTAAAGCAGTACTTCAAACACATGCCCAACTTAATAAGACATAGGTGGGCTATGTGATGTTCTTTGGGAGTAAGAGCAACTTTATTAGACTTTTTGTTGCTACCACCTTCCGAGCGCGGAATGACGTGGTGGTTTTCAGTGGGTATTTCGCAGTATTCTCTAGAAAGTCCTCTTGTGATGATATGATGATATATGAGATTATAATTCACTAGATCCTTCAGGTGATACGTTCGCAGCATAGTCACGCCAATACTGATTCATAATGGCGGATGGTTCTTTCATCATGAAATCTCCATCATATTCTATGTATTTGCCTACCTCACAGCCCGGAACTCGATAGCAGTTCTGAACCTGTGTGCGGTTATATGTGCGAATGGCGCTTCTAACCTGTGGGAACTTTAGCTTAAGACCATCAGATGTGACAAAGTCAACGATTCGTTCGTCTCCTGTGGTCATGTTGAAGTGTTCATTCAAGAACAGTAAGAAATTTACTCTGTCCTGAAGCGGAACACGATGGAAGTTAATTCCAACGAAGCAATTTATGTTTTTGCCTGGCCCAAGGCATAGGATAAAGGGCGTCTTGTCATAGGTAGGGTCATCTTTCAATGCCTTATACCCGAATGTATACCAGTAACCGTCTTGAACTTCGCTTGCTCTCTCGAATTTTTCATTCATAATTTACTCTGCTTTCTTTTTATTTTACGTTTGCGGTAGTAGATTCTACGCTTTGGCTTGCCGCCGTCCATTCTTACTGGGACAACTGCTTTGCCATCCCCACCACAGGGGATTCCTTGGTCTGCGCCGCACATACCGCCTACGCCGCAGCCGAAGTCCTCTAAAATGAATCCTTCCGATTCAAGAATTTCTTGTGCTTCCATCAATTCATCGTATTTGCCATCAAGCACTTCATCAGCGACAAGCTCGGCAAATTCTGATGGTTCTGCAATCTGGTCTAAATCACCAGAGTCATTATGCAATTTATAGGCAGCATCTACAATGCGTCCAGCTTCTTCTTGGCTGCAATGTACCAAATCAATAAGTTCGTTAATTGCTTCTTTTCTAAACAAGAAACGCATGATGCCTCCTAATACGAATCATACTTACGCCAAGACTTAGCAAGAAACTCCTTCTTGTTCATCTTGTAAGTCTTGTCTTTGTGTGTAAATGTAACCGTTAATGTATCAATGTCTGTAATCTTGGTAGGCACAGCGCAGCAAGTCTTAATTTCATTGACTTGTGTCATGTACTGTCCGCCTATCTCGAGTGAAAACCCATATACGAGGCGCTGTGCTTCACATTCTGGACAACTCATACCTAGCCTTTAGCCAAAAGTCTTTCCAAATCAGCGTTCAATCGTTGAACTTGATACTGACGAGCCACTGTCTCGACGTTTGAGAAGTAGTTCTGTAATCTTATAGAATTGTCAGTACCTTTAAGCCACGAAACAGATGACAAGTACTGAATACGTCCTGCCAGCCATTTTCTCATTCTAAACATGAGCAAGTCGAGGTTTGAAATTGAGTCATGTTCTGCTTGTGTCTTTGGCTGTCTGACCAATCGTCCATCTTTGTCAATCAATCCGAGACGATATGCCTTAGTTCTTGTAGGCAATGTGGTCAGCATCTTCAAGAAAATGTAAACAAGAGCATTGTCCACAGATCTGCTGTGGGTGCCCATAGAGATTTTCTTGTTTGTAGACTTCAATGTATAGAATGCGTTATTTGCTTCTTCAATAATACCGTAGGACTCCATGTAGTTAGATAGCAACTTGGCATTATTGGTAAGACGACGCATACAGCTTAACGAATTTTCATCCGTTAAAGAGTCTTCCATTCTTTGCCACAATGATTCTACTATTTCTACTGGTTCCATGTTATATTTATCTATAGAATCCACGCATCAATTCGGTCATCGTCTTTACCATCACGGACCGTTTGAGGAATCATCTTAACGACTTCCGGAGGCAGACCTGCCAAGTTAGGCTTCTGTTCATACTGTGCCCACACATTCTGCTGGTCAAGCAGCTGCGACCACTCGGGATGGGTATTTCTCAATTCCCAATAACCGTATTTTCTAGCAGGCTGGTAGTCCGGAATAAAGCTCATCGTTTTTCCTCTCTTATAATCCAAACGATTCTTCCCTTTGTGTTATCGTAGATGTTGACACCTACAATGACTTTATCATCGGGTTGAACCCTTATGTTTTTTAGCTGCATTTTGCCGCTCACCTTGCATTTCAGCACGACGCCGTTTTCAAGTTGAACGTCAAACATTGCATTCGGGAAAGCCTCAAGAACTAAGCCGTTTACCGGCACCATGTCTTTTAGTTCTTTCGGCTCAAATTTCTTAGTTTCTTTCTTAGTGTTTTTCTTCATATAGTTATTTCTGTAATGCACCCGCTGCGATAGAGAGAACGCTCAAGTCTCGCTTCTGAGGAATAACTGCTGATTCAGCGGACATTCCTTCTTCTGCAAGTTGCTGCTGAAGCATTGCCATTTCTTCTGGGTTCAACTTCTCTTCAGCAAGAGCGGCCATCGGATCTTCATAAGTAGGTTCTGGTGCTCCATAAGTTTCATTTTGTGCAGCAGCTCCGCGTGGCATAGTTACCTGAGACTGTGTAGGTGCCTTCTTTGCTACAGTAGCAGCTTGGTCGCCATTCATAGGCGGCAAATCACGAAGTGCAGCAGCGGCAATTTCAGCCACAGTCATCGGGCGCTTTGCAGCAGGCTTCTTTGCAGATACTGCTTGAGTAGTAGACTGCTTGCGGGCAGCTGGGCGCTGTGTGGTAGATTCTGCAACAGTACCTTCTGGGTGAAGCATCTGGTTCACGCATTCAATAATAGCATCGTCTACACGATTAAGTCCGGCAAGACCGAAACGATAGAAAACTTGCACAATCTTTTCCTGCAAGGTTTCAATCATATTGTCAGATTCGGTAATAACATCCTCTTCTGGCGCTTTAGGAACTGGACGAGGTCTTCTTACCGGCGTTTGTCGTCTGATTCCTTCTGGTCTATCAATCATAGTTTTCTGTTCCTGTATTACTGGTGGTGCTACTGGTCGGCGTTTTGAAATTCCGCCGTTTTCGTTTACAAAATCTCTAAAACTCATAAATTCCTCAAATTATTTATAACTTGTCAATGTTTAGGAAGGCGACAAGAGGAATCCCAAGGCGCATTGCCAACAAGTTAAGTAAATACTCGTATCTACGAATGATAGAGAAAAAGTGTTCAGGATCCTTCTTTCTCATTACCTTCAAACTCTCAGTTTTACGAGGATTTTCCATGTAAGAGACAAAATCGTCCTTGAACTTGCTTTGAGAACTAGCCTGCTTCAACAGCACAGCGTAATCCTCAGGCATTTCTTGACGGTAAGCAAGGACTTGTGTCATGAAGTCATCGACATTGTTTGCTTTCGCATCAATGACATCATCTTCTCCGTCATTAGCAAAAGGATCCGGAGGATTTTGGTCCTCCGGTTGTCCTATGTTAAAGTACTTTTGAATTTTGCTGAAATTTTCACTCATTACGGTATCACAACATCAATCTTATCAACCAAGCCGAACTTCTTCGCGTCCTTTGCTGACATATAGTTGTCATAGGACATAGCCTGCTTAATTTCTTTCTGTGTCTTTCCGGAGCAACGAACGAATACCTTCTCAATTTCTTCAGTCCAGTAAAGCAATTCGTTTGCTTCGTTCTGCATTTCATCGTATGAACCACCAGCCATCATTACTCGTGCCTGATGAATCATGATACGAGAAGACGGGAATGCGTATCGGTGACCTGGAGTGCCAGACGCAAGGATAACGGCCGCCATAGAAGAGCACGAACCGACGCAGACGGTATTTACCACAATGCCCTTCTTTTTGATCTTCTCAATCATATCTACAAGTGCCATACCAGCATCACAAAGACCACCGCAAGAACCAATGTAAATCCAAACAGGATCCATCGTATCGTCATCAGCAAATGAGAGTTTCTGCATGACTTCCGTGATGATAGGCCACTCGATGTCGTCAGTCAACCAAATTACTCGGTTAGCTACGAAATAGTTGTTTCTGATGTTGTTGAAGTAGTCAGGAATTGCCATCGGGTCAATAGTCGCCGACTTTGTTGCTTTTTCCTCATCACCTTCAAGTAAAACTTCTACATCTTGTTCTTTAAGTTTCTTTGGTTCAGTCTTCTTCTTGATTTGCTTCTTGCTCTTTGTGTTCTTTGAACAAACTGACATAGCTTTCTCCACTCTTGTTAATCGTTATTTCCTTATGATTATACCCATACTCGATAGTTTCATCTTCTATAGGTTTAATCTCTTCGGCAAAAATCATGTCCTTTCCAAAATCAAAAGTAAGCGCATTAACTCCGCAATACTTAATGATCCTGGCCTTACGAACTCGTAGTAAGTGTTGAATAGTAGCGACTTCGCCGTTGACCTGTAATAATTTATAAGGCACACCGAGCTTCGAGTTATAAACCTTGCCTACGATAAAGTCCATCATTTTTCCATACCTCGCTTGTTCAACCTTGTGTTCAATTTGCTTACAATCTTCGGTTTCCACTTTGCGATGGCGTCAAAATCGCCTTCATTGTAGTCGTCAAAATCTTTGATATAGATTCTTGCGTATTCGTTAAAGTGTTTAGAAACATCTTCAATCACAGATGCGAAAACTTCACTAACAAGTTCATTTGTCGTCACCTGCTTTCCGTTCATTACATGAGTCATCAGTTACACACCCCATATCCGCTTCCAGTGGGTCTTGGAAAAGCGAGTTTAATTTTTCTTTATTTGCTTCCGTCTGAAAATCTTCAGGCAAAATTTTAAAAGCACGCTCAACCCACTCACCAATTGTGACAGAGCGTGCTGTTTCTTTCTTTTCCAACACAGCAGCCGCAGTTTTGTTCATCTCGATGATGCGCTTAATTGCCTCTGGATTTGAACATAACTTTAGCAGCTCCTTTTTCTTGTTTGGAAGGAGCTGCGGGATGTTAGTCGGAATTTTGCGTTTTTTAGTCATTACTTGTTTTCAGCGTCAAAATCTGCCCAGAGACGATTAGCAATAAAATCTGCTGTATTTTCGTTAATGGGATAGAAGTAAGATTTCTTCTGCTTGTTACTCAAATTACGAGGGTATGTGATGTAACGCTTTCCATCATTTTCAACAAGTTTCAAGCCAGTCAACTTAATTGCATCATTGAGCACAACTTGAGCAATAGCTACGCAGCCACCGATACCGTTAGAGATAGGGAGAATCTTCGTAGAAGTAATAGTAAGATTATTCATAATTCGTTTCCTTTGTGTAAAAACTTTTTCAGTATTGAAAATATAACTAAATTTTTTGATTTCGTCAATAGTTTATTTGTCAAATTTTTCTGCATAAGCCTTGACATCATCAAGAGCCTTCTTAAATGCAGATGGCGAGACGAGCCCACCGTCCAAAACAATGCGATAGATCTGGCGCATAACCTCAGCAATCTCAGGCACAGGTTCGGCGTCAATAACCTTGAGCATCTTCGGGTAAAGAAGGACAGGGTCTACAGTTGTCTGACAAACGTCAACATTATTTTCGTCCAAGAAGAAGCGAGCCCAGTCTTCAAGATACCACACCAACTTGAGCAGGTCCTTCTTTGGCGTGCCTTTGTCTTCATAACGCATAGCGTATTTCCAGGCGTTTGCCAAATCACACATCAAGTAGCGTGTAATCGTGATAGCCTCAATGCCGCTCTCGTGGGAGCGATAGTGAGACGGATGGTTAACTTCTTGTTCGAGAGTTTCTGGTTTGGTTTCCATTATATTTCATCCTCTTGTTTGTAGTAAGCTTTAAGAATTTTACTTTCAAGTTCTTGTTTTTTCATTTCGTCTTCCTGTTGCTTTTCAGCAGCAGCGACTTTCTTGTTGTGTTCAATAGTTTTCTTGTTTTCTTGCTCAATCTCAGCGGCGCGTTTCGTTCTAAGCTTCAGCGCTTCAATAATTCTTATAGGTAAGTAAATAGCGAAGGCGTATCCACCAAGAATAGCGCCCCACTTAAGAATGAACAATGAGACAGTATGTGCTACCGCTGCTGCAGCAACACCGAACACGCCGATGTTCAAAAGCAAAGCCGTGTAAAGTATTACGGCAACCGTAATAAGCACAATGTTCTTAATCATAGGATAGTCTCACCTTCCTCGAGAATCATAATAGCCTCTTCACTGTTGTCTACAAGGAAGAGTTCTTCTTTCTTACCATCAATTTCATGTTCGCCAATAGAGACGCATGAACCATAGTTGATAAGAACACGGTCACCTACTTTAACCTGATTAGGAATGGTTGCATTCATCGAGTAAATGTAGTGACCCGGACCAATCTTAACAATTTCATACATTGTGTAAGCAACGAGCATACCCGGAAGAACGAGGCCACCGGCTGTCTTACGAGTAAGGCTGCGAACAATCATCTTGTCGTCAAGTACCTTCATTAGTCTTCTCCATCTTCAAGAATGTACTGAATTTCCTTTTCTGGAATGATGTAGTACTTAGACTTTACACCGTTCTTAACGATGGAAATTTCCGGAGCGACAGTTGTGTCTACAACTACGCGGTCACCAACCTTAACCTGAACTGGCTTGAAGTTTCCAGTCATCGGGTTATAGCGGCCCGGACCAACAGCGACTACTTTAAAGGAGCGGGTACCCTGCTTCTTTTCTGGAATAAAGATACCGCCAGTAGTCTTTTCTTCGGCAATCTCCAATAGAATTTTATCTTGAGTAAGAATCATATCATTTCCTTATGTTTATCAGAAAATCTTCTTTGCTGAATTTTCCGAGTGAGTCTGTTTTCTCGCCTGGGTAACCAATTGGGTTATTCAGATAGAGAATCCCATCTTTCTCATATTTGAGACGAGAGTGGGTATGTCCAAAATGCCAAATAGCGCCGGGCGGTAACATATTTATTATGTCAGACACATCCCAGTAATCAAAACCAGATTTCGGCCTATTCTTAATGCGGTCAGGCACTGGAACGCCTAAAGGTGCGAAATGAGAAAGAATGATATCGGGATCTTTGGCCTGACTTCCTAGGGGCGCAAGAAGACGGGACTTTTCATCCTTAGCAATTTCATAAGGATTATCAGTCCACCACTTCTTCCAGACTTTACCGTCTTTTTTCTCCTTCCACTGAGACAAGCAGTATTCCTCAGTGAGACCAATCTTTTTACCATAAGAGAAGTCTGTGCTCCCCATAGCGCCTAGGAAATTCACGCCATTAACACCAACGATTTCTTGTCCATCTAATCTATGAAATTTTGTCTTAATCGTATGCGTTGATGTGCCAAGTCTTTTCATATTGTCTGCAAAGTTGTTCATCGCTCCAATTTTCTGCGAGACACTTGCATATTCTTTATCGTAGATCCCAATATCATGGTTTCCATATATGTAGACGACATGTTCATATCGGTCACGACAAGCAGCCAGAAAATCAAGGAAATATAAACTACTGTCTGCAATGTCGCCAGCGATACAAAGCGTGTCAGCAGCAAGAAGATTCTCGTCCATCCATCTATGATAAACTTGAGATGCACGCTTCCCAGCTTTGATACCAGGAAGATGCATGTCTATATGAATATCATTAACGAAATAGACGAACATTACTTATGCTGCCTGCCAGATAGTCTTATACTGGCCTGCTCCAATCTTTTCTTGAATAGCGACTACGAACTTAGGATTCTTGTAAGATTCCATAAGTTCCTGAGAGTAGCATTCTGATTGGAATGCTTCGCCGTAAGGACGGCCGTTTTCATCGCAGTGATACTTAGTGATGAGCCACATTAGCGACCTCCGTAGATTTTCTCTGCAGAAGAGTAAATGCCCTTAGTCTCGAGCATCTGCTTGTAAAGCATGACGGCAGTCTTTTCCTTTTCATTTCTTGCCTTTTTACCAGCGATAATACGTTCACTTGCGATAGCAAGAGATGCTTCAAAGAC
>Ga0310786_10010577_pt1 | contig 11589 bp, 10 predicted proteins | sample AusTroGonzalo_MG_FD_203881 | JGI IMG/M metagenome (GOLD analysis project Ga0310786, IMG submission 203881) | Bovine rumen microbial communities from tropical cattle in Woodstock, Queensland, Australia - Gonzalo_03 (v2) (version 2) | ecosystem: Host-associated > Mammals > Digestive system >... | reverse complement strand
CGACCGGGCGGATGAGTTCGAACTCGATAATGCGAGAGGGCGGCTTATTTCTCGCGGTATTATGTCCGGTATTACCGGTAACCCTGCGAACCTGATACTGATCGACGACCCGGTAAAGAACATGCAGGAAGCGGACAGTCCTACCTACAGATCGAATCTATGGGAGGAGTGGCAGGCTTCACTGAAATCCCGTCTCGCTGCCAAGGCAAAGGTTATTCTGATCATGACGATGTGGCATGAGGATGATCTGGCGTCGAGGATACTGGCAAGTGAGGATAACGTAACGCAGATTCGTTTGCCTGTTGAAGCGGAGGAGAACGATCCTCTGGGGCGCGCAGTTGGCGATGCGTTATGTCCTGAGTTAGGTAAGGACAATGCGTGGCTGGCTGACTTCAAGAAATCGTACATCAGCGATGCGACCGGCGGTATTCGTGCGTGGACGGCATTGTATCAGTGCAGTCCTCGTGTTGAGTCCGGTAACCTGGTTCATCGAGACTGGTGGCGGTTCTATGATCCGGATGACCAGACGCTGCTGTTTGGTTCCGAATTGATCTCCGTTGACGCGGCTTTCAAATCTGCGGATACGAACGACTTTGTAGCGATTCAGGTATGGGGCAAGAGAAAGAGTGATTACTATCTTCGTGCCAGTATGAATCGCCATCTTGATTTCCCGGAAACCGTGCAGGCTATCCGGGGAATGAAAGCGATGTACCCGAATGCTAAACGGATACTTATAGAAGATAAAGCTAACGGTTCAGCGATTGTGGCTACATTGCAGCATGATCCGGATATGTTCGTCATACCGATCAATCCGCAGGGTGGTAAGGTAGCGAGAGTAAATGCTATCTCCGCTGCGATTGAGTCCGGGCATGTGTTCCTTCCTACACCGGAGAAGGCTTCCTGGGTAAGTGAGTTTATCGAACAGTTTACTGCGTTTCCGAATGCGGCGCATGATGATATGGTTGACGCTGCATCCCAGGCGCTGAACCGGATGATATATTTTACAGGCGAGTATGAAGAGTACAAGCCTACGGAGGAAGAACTGATCGTGAAACGTGAGGAAGAGCAGTTCAATAATCCGGACATACTGTTTAGTCCGTATGGAACGGACATAGGATCATTGATGTGAGGTAGACGTGAATGGCAAGAGAATATAATGGAACGAGTAAAAAGGCGCGGGTATCTCTCAGAAGCAGGGTGAATCCTGTTGAAGGCGGTCCGGTAGGCCACAGTAAGAAAACTCCTTTTGAGCATGCCCAGCAGGTCAATGCTGAGAAAGAAGAGATCAAGGAAGGCAAGAGAGTTACTCCTGCCGAATATGATAAGGATTATTATCAGCGTGGGTATGAGCCTGCAAGGACGGGGGAGGTCAGAGCTTTTGTACGGACGGATGGTACTGAGGAACGCGGTCTTACAAGAGAGCCGATGTACAAGCAGCTGAACAAAGCTTCCAAATCTAAAAAATGAGGTAAACGATATGGCAAAACAGGCAGAGATGAAAATGAAGGATGTCGGTAAAGAGCCGATGCTGAAGCAGTTGGCGCAGGAAAAGATCAAGAGTGCTGCGGCAGAAGGGGCTGTAAAAGGTGCGAAGCTTGGCGCAGTTGGAGGTGCTACGGAAATAAAAAAAGTAGCAAGAAAGTTGCAGAACGCCGGTGAGAAGACGAAGCATCTTAACGTACCAAAGAGTACTACTACGCATACAGCGTCTACCGGGTCCAAAGCGAAAGATGTTGCGAAGAAGATTGTTGATTCCGGTCTTGTTGTTAAGAAAGTCGGAGGTAAATAATTATGGATGAGAATATGAATCCCGCATTCCCGATCCCGGCAGGGAAGCCGATGTTTGGTGGGGAAGAAGACCTGGATATGGAAATTAAGCCGCTTCCTGAAGGAGAGACTTTCAAAGCTTTTGTGAATGACGCCGGTGATAAGGCTGTTGTTCTTGCTACGGCTGAAGTTGAGGACGGAGAAGTGATCGAGAGAATCCCTCCGGAAGATCTTGAAATGTATGCCCAGGATTTGATGGATGGCGGTATTGATGACCGTGACCTCCAGATCGGTGAGATGTATGAGGGCGAGACCGCAGAGGCAGATGCTAAAGCGGAAGCACTCCGTCTTGAGCAGGATTTCAAACCGGCGGATGAGTCGGATGCCGCTCTTGCTACAGCAATTGATGACGCGAAAGGTAATCCTGGAGAGGGTGAAGACTTTTTTCCGGGTGGCGAGGCTACTGATGAATTTGGAGCTGAAGAGCCAGAGGTTGATGAGGACCTTGGTGAGGAAGTTGAGGAACCGGAAGAACCAATGCTCGACCAGCTGAAGAAGAAAGCAAAAGGCTTCGGTGGTTAATATATGGAGCTGTTGATAGGCTTAATAGGCGCTCTGGTCGGTATAGGATTATTCTTTGCCGGTTTTTTTATGGGTAAAGCACAGGGTAAACCTTGGGCTCCTGTAGAAGTACCTATGACAGACGATGAAGTCGCTAAGGCAATTGAAGAGCGCGAACGTATGATCGCCGAGCAACAGGCTTTTCGTAAACTTATGAACTATGGAGTCGAGCAGGCATATGGGATGACCGACGCCAAGTAACAAGAGGGGTGTGAGCTGTTGAGAGACGAGAGCAATACCAGACGCAAACTATGGGATTATTATGAGTATGGACGGCAGTACAACAACCAGCTTACTCCGAATCAGTATAATCTCGTAAATACAAATATAGAATTCTTCGCCGGTAATCAATGGCTTCACATTAATGAAACCCCGGCGATGCAGCGACTTGCCAAGCCTACGTTTAATATTATTAAGCGCGTTACCAGCTTGTTCGTTGCTTCATTAACTTCCAGCAATACTACGATCAGTTTTGAACCGCTGTCTTACTACGATGGTGACAACATGAAAGATCCGGAGAATAACGCTGCGGTGATTGCTACAGCGGAGGTTCGGAATCTTTTCGAGAAGTTCAAAATGGAATACAGGATCCGTGAGGCGCTGTTTGACGGCGCACAGACCGGTGACTATTGTATGCATTTCTACTGGAATCCGGAAGCTATGCCGTATGGAGGTGCTTTCGGTCCGTATAAAGGTGAGATAGAAGCGGAACTGATCGATGGTATTAACGTGATGTTCGGCAATCCGAATACACCGAAAGTTGAAGACCAGCCGTATATTCTTATCCTTGGCCGTGATACGGTTGAGAATTTAAAGGAAGAGGCGAGGCTGTTTGCTGAGTCCGATCAGAAACGTGGGGGTACTCCCGAAGAAGAGATTGTTATAGACAGTCTTCCGTCTGACTCTGAATGGCAATGGCAAGTCGGTGTAGGCGGTCGTACAGAGATTCAGCCTTCCGATGATAAAACCGGAAAGGCTTTGTTCGGCCTTTTATATACGAAGGTAACGAAAGAGGAACCGGTTATCGATGAAGAGACGGGACTCCAGGAGAGAGTTCCGGTTTGTGATGATGACGGTAATCCGATTGTCGAAACTTCTTCTGACGGCAGACCGGTAATGGATACTGAAGGAAACCCGGTGTACAAGACAAAGGGTGCTACTCGATTGGTTACGTCCGTACATGTAACGAAAGCTACACGCACGATGACGATCTACGAGGATGTTGATACCGGATTAAGTCGGTATCCTATAGCCTGGGGTAACTGGGAGAAGCAGAAGAACCAGTATCACGGAAGAGCTCTAGTTACTGGGATCGTTCCTAACCAGATCTTCATTAACGGTATGATGGCGATGATCTTCCGCCATCTCCAGCTGCAAAGTTTCCCAAAGACTATCTACAATGCTGATCTTATCGGCCAATGGAATAACGAAGTAGGCGCGGCTATCGGTGTACATAACATGCAGCCGGGAATGACGCTGAGGGATGTTGCTACATCGCTTCAGCCTTCGGATATGTCGAACCAGATTGTTATGTGCATCGACCGTGTTATGCAGTATACGAGAGACTGTCTTGGTGCTACGGATGCCCAGATGGGTAATGTCCGACCGGATAATACATCTGCTTTGATGGTGCTTCAGTCTTCTGCGGAAGTTCCGCTGGAGAACACGAGGGCCGGTCTTCATGAGTGGATTGAAGATATCGGCGCAATCCTTCTTGACATGATGGGTACGTATTACGGCAGGCGTCCGCTTGTCCGTGAGCGTACTTTTGAAGATATTTCTGAGTCTAATGGCCAGCCGATGATTGACCCAATGACCGGGCAGATGATGACGCAGCAGGTGACAAGGCGCGTGGTTGAGGAGTTCGACTTCAGCCAGCTGAAGCATCTGTGGCTTAACATCGATGCACAGGTCGGCGCTACAACGTATTACAGCGAGATCGCTACCGTACAGACTCTTGATAACCTGCGTCGTGACGGTACACTTGAGATCATCGATTATCTGGAGCGTATACCGGATAAGCTGATCCCGAGGAAACAGGAACTGATCGATGCGATCAAGAAGAGAACGGCAGAGGTTGCACAGCAGGCTGCTACACTTGAGCAGCAGGGCGATATGATGCCGGGTCAGCAGGGGCCTCAGATTTCTAAGACCCCTAGGTCCGATCTTCAGAATGCAGGTTTCCCGTCTATGGGCGGGGATATTTCTGCGGAGAAAGCAATAAGTCAGATGCCTGGGTCAATACAGGCTAAATATAACGATTTGCCGAGGTCTGCTCAAAAGGCCTTAGTGCAGAAAGGTTCAATGTAAATTATGGTTAACGAAGTGATTATGGTTGACAGCGTAGGCCCGGGTGGAAGAGAGATGATTTCTATCCCTGCTGAACCACAGGAAGTTACATATGAAACTACTGAGCCGGTTGAAGAGGCTCCGAAGAAAAGAACACGGAAGAAGAAAACTTCCGAATAAAAGATTAAAGCAGGCTTATTAGTAAGCCTGCTTTCTATATTGCGGAATAGAGGAGCGGTACCTTGTGAGCCTCATACACTCAAGACCCTGGTTCGAATCCAGGTTCCGCAACCACTGTATAATTGGCTTTCCATAAGAGCTGGTTATATAAATTTAATAATCCAATCTTCGCCATAGAAAGGAAAAATATTTTATGGAAAAAGACAACGAAAAGATTCTTGCCGCTTCTGCTGAAGAAGGTGCGATCCTGCCGGACGGCTGGACAGGAGATACAGATTTCTTCGCATGGGCAAATGATAACGGCCAGGCTGACGAGCCTCTGGAGTCTTTGTTTGCTGATGAAACCGTAGAAGACGGATCGGGTGAAGCAGAGGAAATCCCTGCCACGGATGAGACTCCTGCAGAGAACGATGAATCTGCGACTGAAGAAGGGGAGCGGCCTGCCACGCCTAGCGAACCGGAAGGTCAGTCCACTACTATCAGATTCGATGCGAATATCAATCATCATAAGAAGAGTATTGAGATCGATCAGTCTGAACTGCCGGAATTGTACGAGAAAGCATATGCTGCTGATAAGTTCCGTAACAAGCTGAATGCTAAGAATGCGGAGCAGGAAAAGGCTGAGATAGTGAGTAAGCTACTTGGCTATAAGAGCGTAGATGAGATGCTCGACCAGGCAAAGGAAAGCTATGTTAAGTCTGAGATCGATAGACTGGTGAATGAGAAAGTTCATCCGACTATTGCGAGAGACACTGTAAACCGCAGAGTCAAAGAACTTGAAGACCAGGCTATGAAAGACAGAAAGCCTTTTACTCCGGAGAATGAAGAAGAGACTGAAGAATGGCCTACTCCACCGGAGAGAGATTTTAAACCGGAAGTTGCGGAACTGTTATCCGTTTATCCGGAGCTTAAAGGTAAGACTCTCCCGGACGAGGTTGTTCAATCTACGGTATCCGGCGGTATGTCACTGACAGCAGCGTATACGAAGTATCTGCAAAAGCAGACCAAAGCCGAAAACGAACGTCTCCAGAAGGAGAATAAAACTCTTAAACAAAATGCGGAGGCGGCTAGGCGCGCACCTGTCAGAGGCGTCGCCAAGAGCGGCGCTACGAACATTGGAGCAGAGGACCCGTTCCTTAAAGGCTTCAATATGTAAAACTTAATCCTGACAGTTCGCGTGAACTGTCGTTCCGCATAGCCATATAATGAAAGGAATGATAAGATTATGGCAGGCGGAATTAATCTCGCTACCAAATATTCTAGCGTTGTAGATGAACGCTGGACTCGCGAATCCCAGGCCCAGATGGCCCTCAACAACAAATATGACTTCACCGGAGAAAAGACGATCAAGGTTTACAGTATTCCTATCTCCGTGATGAAAGACTACAGCCGCAGCGGCATTGCCCGTTATGGCTCTCCCGATGATCTGACCCGTAATGTTCAGACCATGACGATCACCAAGGACAGGGCATTCAACTTCATCATTGATAAAGGTGATAAGATCCAGTCCGAGATGGTCTCCGACGCTGGCCAGGCTCTTGCCCGTCAGCTCCGCGAAGTGGTTGTGCCGGAATTCGACACCTATTGCTTTGCTAAGTTCGCTGCTGCAGCTCAGGAAGCTGGCGGCTATGCAACGACCGCTATCACCGCAAGCAACGCTTATGCTTGCTTCCTCGCAGGCCAGGAATACCTGGGCGACCACAATGTTCCTGATGCAGGCCGTGTAGCATTCTGCTCCTATAAGTTTGCGAACTACATGATGCAGGACCCGGCATTTGTCAAGTATTCTGACAAGTCCCAGGATATGGTTATCAAAGGCATCCTTGGTGAAATCGATGGATGCAAAATCGTAAAAGTTCCTTCCACCAGACTGCCTGCAGGCGCGGCATTCATCATTGCTCATGCCGAAGCAGCTGTCGGTCCGAAGCAGCTTGAAGACTATCGTATCCACGATGATCCTCCTGGAATCTCCGGTTGGCTCGTTGAAGGTCGTACCATTTATGACTGCTTTGTTCTCAATGAGAAGCGTCGCGCACTGTACTATCATGGCGGTCAGAGCGTATTCAAAGCTTTGGATGTCATGACTGCTGCAACTGATACCGGTAAGACCACGATCCTTATCAATGGTGTTAAGGAAGCTTCTGCCAATAAGTGGTACTACATGACCGCAACTTCTGCTGCAGGTCTGACGGCTATCACTTATGGCTCCGCTATTACCACTGGTAACTGGACTGAGCTCACCGCTAATGCTACGGAGATCACTCCGACCGCATCCCACACTGTGGCTCGTGTTGTTGAAGTAGACTCCAGCGACTACCCGATCGCATTCTGCGATACTCTGCTGAACATCGGCTAATTAAACTTTTTGAAGGGATGTCTTTTATAGGCATCCCTTCTCATTTTAAGAAGTGAAGGAGAAGAACGATATTGACATACGGTGAATTAAAGAAAAGAGTACTCCAGCTCATCTTCTCCTACAGTATTGCTGGAGACGAGATCGAACTTACCTATAATAACCAGGAGGACTATGTTAAGCAGATCCCTGGGTTATTGAATTCTGCTCAGACATATGTCTATCAGGTAAAGAAATTCCAGGACTGTGTTGCTCTTTCTCATCTGGATAAGCAGGACTATGGAACGGAAGAGATGTTCTTCCTTCCTGATGACTGTCTGAAAATGAAGCCCGGTCTTATTCAGCCGGGTATTGATGAATACGGTTATCCGTTTAAACGGTATAATCGTTATCGTCTGTTTGGTGGAAACAGACTTCTTCTTCCGACAGGCGACGCTGAAAAGTATAATCTTCTGTTGGAGTATGAACGGCGCGGAGTTCCTGCTCCCGAGAATGCACCGGACAATTACGTGCTGAAAAATACGGATGAAGTTAATGAGATTCTTCCGTTCTACATTGCGGCGTTTGTTGTGATGTACGATGACGCATTCCGGTATTCCGCTTTATATAACGAGTTTGAAACCAGACTACAGCGGCTTGAGCCGAATCCGACTTATGTGGAACTGAATGCAGTAGATGACCTCTACGGTGGTTTTTATAATGGGTGGTGCATCTAAGATATGGCTTATGTTAATCTTAAGAAGATGCCCGATCCGAAGAGGGAATATTCTGTAAGCTTTGATACTTTATCCGGTGGTCTGAATTTACAGGAATTGGACTACAGGATAAACAACAATGAGAGTCCGGAGATGAAGAACCTCATGTGGAAAGAGGGCGTCCTAACCTGCCGAGATGGCCAGGTGTGGGTGAAAACCTGCTGTCATGGGGAACCTATTTCTCTTGGTAACTTTCATTCTGTTTATAACAGAGTGTGGAACGGCGCGATTATTGTTCATGCAGGGAATTCACTTTATAAGGTAGACCCTGAAACAGGAGACTCTGAGGTTTTGTATATGTCTATATCGGAGTCCGCCGGTAGGGGTTCTTTCTTTCCTTATAATGAAAAGCTTTACTATAAAGCTAAAGGATACTACATGGTCATCGAATATGACTATCAAACAGAATCCTTTTTTGCATCGAACGTAGAAGGGTATACTCCGGTAACTTATATTAACTGTACGCCGATGAACGGCTCCGGTACTGTGTATCAACCGGAAAACAGATTAAGTCCGAGCAAGACTCTTTGGTACAATGCCGCATTTACACTTTCCGCTACTCCGTCTTCCGGTCTTTCTGTTTCACTTGAGGGGTCATATTTCCGAATGAGGATACTTGTTCCGGGGGTATATACCTTCAGTTATGATGGAACTGACTGGACACTTGATGGTAATGTGGTTGATCTTCTTGACTACGGCATCACGCTTGGCGGTACTCCGACAAACGGCGATACTATAGTTGTTACATATAAGTTTGTTAATGAGTATTATCTTCCAATCTCTGCGGATGAGATCGAGAAGATTACGGTCGATGGATATGTTCAGAAAGAAGAGCAGGTAAGTATAACGAGTTCCAGAGTTGGTATTGTTCCATCTTTGGATGCGAGAATATGGCGTGTAACCGTAACTGAGACCGGTACATATGAGTTTGTTTATGACATTGACGCTGTTCCGTCTGCTACATGGGAACTTGATGGTGTTGCAGTAGATCTTAATGACTATGGCATTACCTATACCGGTGTAGCAGCGAACGATGATAAGATAACTGTGGATTATGTTCGAAACGAATATTGGCTTGATGGAGATAAGGTTGTCTTCTTTACTGCTCCTCCTGTAACTTATCCGGAGACGAACAATACCGTTCACATAACATACACGAAAGCAAATGAAGACGCAATGAACGCTATTATGGATTGCCCATATGCGATAGTCTATGGTGGAACCGGGTCTTTGTGTATTGTCGTGGCGGGCTGTCCTGCACAGCCAAATGCGTATTTCTGGAATGGGCAGACGGATATTGCAATGGATGCTTCTTATTTCCCAATGACTCAGTATCAGTTCGCGGGTGATGCTACCGATCCTATTACAGGGTTTGGTAAGCAGCAGGGATATCTTATCATCTTTAAAGAGGGGTCAGTAGGGAGAACATCACTTAGTACAGCCACGGTAAATGACCGATTGACTATTGATCTTCCGTACACAGGCATAAACGCAAAGATAGGATGCGATCTTCCGCATACGATACAGCTTATAGAAAACAACCTTGTGTGGTGCAATACAGACAACGGTGTTCATTTCTTGGCTAATACTTCGTCTGCATATGAAAACAACGTGGTTTGTATTTCTGATAAAGTAAATTACTCCGGAGCAAACTGGAATGCCGGTCTTATTTATGATATTCGGAAAGCAGATTCGGAGATGGTAGCTTCGCACGATGACGAGAAGCGCTATTGGCTGGTTGTAAACGGACACGCTTGGTTGTGGGATTATTACATAAGTAATTATAAGAACCCATCGTGGTTCTTTTTTGATAATATCAATGGACTTGGCTTTGTGCAGGAGCTGAGTAATATATGGCACTTTGATAATCAGGGTAGATTTACTCATTTTGAGCGGGTCTATTACGATTATGACGCAGATAATGGTGCGATAGATAAGGTGCTTCGATTTGCTACGCAGTTCTTCGGAACGTATGACAATTATAAAACGGTTAATTCTGTAATTATTAATACCAGGTCGGATACAAATTCAGAACTTGAACTTACTTATCTGACGGACTATGAGATCAGAAAAGACCTTACTCCGCTTATTACAAGAGCGTGGAGGCTGGTTCCGAGGAATCTTACTTACAGAGATCTTTCCGGTTGCGGATTTGCCCGAGTGTTTCGGCGTAAACCTCATTGCCGAAGGGTACAGTATTTTACAATGAAAGTTGAGAACAATACTCCGGGAACAGATATGTCTGTAGTATCTGCACAAATATTTTACACATATCAGGGGAGGCAAAGATAAATGGCTTTTACCCCAATGCGATTTGACAAAGACTGGACGAAGCCTGAAGATTTTCCTACGCATGAAATTCATGAAGCGCAGGTTCGGGCAGATATCCAGTATTTATTTAATAGTATAAGAGATCAATACAACAGCTTCCTTGCGAATGAGCTGTCCGCTGAAAGACTGCCGTTTACGCCAATCCCTGGGGATTTACAGGATACGACTGTTCAGGAGGCGATTGAAGACTTGGCTGCTCAAGTCCGGGCTCTTGTTCTTCCTGAGCTTGTTTTGCCAGACTATTCAATTACAGATATAAAGCTTCATGAAGATGCTGTTATTACAGAGAAGATTAAGGATCTTGCTGTTACTACGGCAAAGCTTGCCGATGAATCTGTAACTCCAGAGAAGTTAGCACCTAACGCTTTTACAGGAGCTATTTTTGAAGACGGTTCTATTCCTGTGGGTAAGCTTGATATTAACTCCGTAGATACGGATAACATCATCAATAATAAGATTACTTATGATAAGCTTGCACCGGATTCGGTTTATGGTAATCGAATTAAAGATCTTGGTATAGGTACGACAAAGCTTGTTGATGGTGCAGTAACAACAGCAAAACTCGGAGCGAATGCGGTTACTGCTGCGAAGATCAAAGACGGGGAAGTTAAGACCGCGAAGATCGCAGCAGGCGCTGTAACTCTTGCGAAGATGGCCGCAGATAGTGTAGATACGTCTCAGCTTGTTAATGGGAGTGTTACAGAGGCGAAGCTTCATACTGATCTCGCTTCGAAGATAAATGGAAAGCAGAAGCAGCATACAACTCTTGAATGCACTCTTGCTTCCGGCAATACGACGTGGACAATAACAGGGCTTACCGGTATTACGGCTACGAATGATATCCAAGCTACTTTTAAAGCTGATCCTGACCACGATGAGTATTTTGAGCAGTGGGGCAACTGCGGTGTTCGTGTTGTATCGCAGGGCGTTGGAACACTTACATTTAAAGCGCGGTCTGCTACTACAGCGGATATCGTTGTAAGCATTATGATTTGGGATTAAGGAGGGAAGTATAGATGGCGCATTTTGCATTTGCAGTTTCAGGTCAGGTACTGGACCTCCTTACACCTATGAAAGGTATTTCAGATGAGCTATATGTAAACTCCTGTGAGTTTGACTTTAGAAGTCATGACTGGGATAACCTTGATAAGTGGGCGCATTTTTCTAATGCCGATTATAATAATGGAGAATCTTACGATTACAATCTGGTTGGCGACAGCATTTCACCTGAAAGAGGACTGAATCTTCCCGCCGGTATTTGGGAAGTATATCTTACTGGAAATCTTATTCTGA
>Ga0310786_10010574_pt1 | contig 11591 bp, 9 predicted proteins | sample AusTroGonzalo_MG_FD_203881 | JGI IMG/M metagenome (GOLD analysis project Ga0310786, IMG submission 203881) | Bovine rumen microbial communities from tropical cattle in Woodstock, Queensland, Australia - Gonzalo_03 (v2) (version 2) | ecosystem: Host-associated > Mammals > Digestive system >... | reverse complement strand
ACTCAAAACCATGCCGGTAACGGCAGGGTTGGACATTTCGGCAAAAGTTCCGGAATGCTCCAGGAGAAGCACCTGCACCTTATCCACGCTTATTAGCCTGAATGCGGTCCTGGCAGCGTAAGCTGCTGAAGGCTGAGTTCCCGCTGTATGGTGGAAAGGAAGTCCGGGGGATAACCCCCTGGAAGCACGCGACTTTAGTCGTGTGAGGCTTCACACAATGGATTCCAGAGGGCAGGAACAGGAGGAGCATATGATCAACTACAAAATGATCGATTTGCCGAAAACAGCGATTATCGGCAGGGAAGGCTTATGCACGAAAGAAAAGAACGTGGTCCAGGGGCTTTGGCAGCAGGCCAATGCCAATTTCAGCGATGTGGCGGAGCTGGGCATGAAAAACGCTGACGGCTCTTATGTGGGATTCTGGGGAGCCATGAGCGACGTAACGAGGTCCTTTCAGCCATGGGAGGACGGATTCACCAGGGGACTGTACCTGGCCGGCGTGGAAGTAAATGAGGACGCGCCGGTTCCGGACGGATGGGTCAAGTGGGTTCTGCCGGCAAGGAAATATCTCGTGACCGATGTGGCGATGGAAAGCTACGGGGAGACATTCCGGTATGTGATGGACAGCCTGATCCCGGAACTGGGGATGAAGCTTGCCGGCGCCGTCTGCGATTTTACCGAACCGGCAACCGGGCAGAACAAACTGTTTTTCCCCGTGGCGTAAAATCAGTGTACGCATCGGAGAATATGCGCCTTATTTTTTGCTTTTCGGATGAAAAACCAATATCAGTACAGCGGCGCTTCCCCTGTAAAGAGCGAGGGGCGGAACGGGCCCGGTTTTTCTGTTTTACGCCGGGGCGCTCACATGCTGGCGGGCAACGAGATCGGCGAAGAGGCCCTTCTTCGCGATCAGCTCCTCATAGGTGCCGTCCTCCGCGATGCGGCCCTGGTCCAGGACGATGATCCGGCTGCAGTTCCGGATGGTGGACAGCCGGTGGGCGATGACGATCCGGGTGCAGTTCAGGGAATCCAGGGAATCGGACACGATTTTCTGCGTAATGTTATCCAGGGCGCTGGTGGCCTCGTCAAACATCAGCACCTGGGGCTTGGCGGCGATGGCCCGGGCGATCATCAGCCGCTGCCGCTGGCCGCCGGAAATGCCGCCGGAGCCTTCCGTGATCAGGGAATGCATGCCCAGGGGCATCTGGCGGATGGTATCCGCGATGCCGGCCATCTCCGCGGCTTCCCAGGCTTCATCCAGCGTAATCCAGGGGGCGGCAATGGAAATATTCGAAAAGATATCGCCGGCAAAAAGCTTGCCTTCCTGCAGGACCGAACCGATATTGCGGCGCAGGGAGCCCGGGTCCAGGTCCTCAATATTGATGCTGTCATAGCAGACCGTCCCTTCCTCCGGCTGCTCAAAGCCCATCAGGAGGCGCAGGAGGGTGGATTTGCCGCAGCCGCTGCGGCCGACGATCGCCACATACTCCCCCGGATCGATCTTCAGGCTGATGCCGTTGAGCACCAGGGGATCGTTGGCGTTGTAGCGGAAGGAAACGTTGTTCAGTTCAATCTCGCCCCGCAGCTTGGTCACGTACTTCATGCCGGAGGTGGTTTCCGGCATGCAGCGCAGGACGGGTTCCACCATCTCGAGGATCGGCTTGATGTAAGCGAGCTGGAGCCCGGTCTGGGAGAAGGACAGCAGGTTCGCGGTGACAATGCTGAAGGCGGACAGGAAGGAGGCGAACTGGGCCACGCTGATGCCCGCCCGCACGCCGCTGGCATAGACCCACAGCGTACCGAGCAGGGAGATGGCCATCACCAGCTCGTTCTGGATCAGGGACGGATAACGCACGTGATAGGCCGCCCGCGCCTTATGCTTGTACCGCTCCGCCCAGAGCGCCACGGCGCGTTTCTCGCTGCCGGAGAGGCGGATGCGCTGGATGCCGGTAAAGAGGGGATAAACAAAACCCTGCAGGTCCATATCCGCGGCCAGTTCCTTCTGGACGAGGCGGTTCTTCTGGCGGATGGAGAAAAAGATGGTCAGGCCCTGGGCCAGCACCGTGCAGAAGGCCGGAAGCGCCAGCGCCGGGGCGAAGAGCAGGATTTCCACCACATAGGCGACGGACAGGATGGCCGTAATGCCGGGGCCGAGGACCGAGTCCGTCAGGATCATGGGCAGGCTGCGCAGGGCCACCATGCTCTGGGCGATACTGCCGGAGCTTTTCCCATGGAAAAACTTCGCCGGAAGATGAATGAGGCGCCCCATGACCGCGTTTTCGCAGACGATGTCCATCCGCTGGCGGATCCTGTTCTGCAGGCCGCTGCGCACGACGGAAATCATATAGACGGCGGCCGCCGAGGCCAGGAGCAGGATGAAAATGGTCAGGATCAGGAAGGTGGAACCGGTGGGGATAATCCGCCGGAAGATAATGCTGGTAGCGAAAGGCGGGATCATCCCGATCACGGTAATGAGGACGGAGGCCACCAGCATCTGCAGGTAATCCGAGCGCGGAATGGCACGGGCCAGGAAGCGGACCAGCCCGCGCCCGTCCATTTCCTCCTGGGGAAGGGGCCGGTAAAAGCAGACGGCTTCCAGGGCGAAATCATGGCAGTTTTTCGCGGTGATGCGGACGGTGTTTCCGCTGTCGTCCGTATACGTGTAGCCCGAAAAAAGGCCCGGCAGGATCGCCCGGAGGCGCCCGTCGCTTTTCAGCTCCGCCAGCAGCGGGCCTTCCCCGTCCTTCCACCAGTTATCCTTGAGCTCGACCCGCCGGTGGGTGATTCCCGAAGGCGCTGTCAGGTAATCGATAATCTCCGGAACGGTTTTTACGGCCGGCGGCACATCCGGCATTTCCGCCTCGAAATAATTGCAGATGCGGCCCACTTCCCGCAGGAGGTTTTCCACGGAATGCTCCTTGGGGTGGAAGCGCTCTTTGCCGCGCAGGGCATCCGCCACGTCCTCCAGGGACTCGCCCATCATGCGGTTATCCCGCCGCCTTCTTTCGTGCAGCTGTTCCCCGAAAAGGGTGTTTTTCTTTTCCATCCGCTGTTCCCTCACTCCGTTATCACAAGCTGACGGTACAGGCCTTCCTGTTGCAGCAGTTCCTCATGCTTTCCGCACTGGACCACCTTCCCCCGGTCCAGGACCAGGATCCGGTCGCAGTCCCGGATGGTCGAAAGCCGGTGGGCCACGATGATGGAAGTGATTCCCCGGTCCTTGATGGCTTTCAGGGTGTTGTATTCCGTCTGGGCGTCCAGGGCGCTGGTGGCCTCATCCATGATGACGATGGAGGGATCCCCGGCCAGGGCCCGGGCGATCTCAAGGCGCTGCCGCTGGCCGCCGGAAATGTTGTGGCCGCCTTCCTGCAGTTCGAAATAGACGCCCTTCTTGCGGCGGTTGACCTCCTCATAGATATCCGCGTCCTTCATGGCGAGGATTACGTCGTAATCGGTGATCGAATCGTCCCACATGCGGATATTGCGGTCAATCGTATCCGCGAACATGACCACATCCTGGTCCATCATGGAAAGGGATCCGGTAAACAGCTCCCGGGGGATTTCCCGGCGGGTTTTCCCGTCGTAGGTGATGGTGCCCTCCCAGGGCTCATAGAGGCCGGCGATCAGCTTTCCGATGGTGGATTTGCCGGAACCGGAACCGCCGACCAGCGCGATGCAGTCCCCCGGGTGCACGGTCAGGGAAAAATCCTCCAGCAGCGGCTCCGCCAGGGGGGAATAGCCGAATTTCACATGGCTGATTTCAATCAGCCCGCTCAGCTTCCGGGCCTGCAGGACGGAGCTGTCCTCCGGCGTGTCCGGATGGATGCCATCATCCTCCGGATACTGCATCACGTCGTCAATCCGCTCCATGGAGGAGCGCATTTCCTGGATCTTCGCCCCGGCGGCCAGGAGAAGGTTCACCGGGTTGTAAAACGCGCTGAGCATTCCCTGGAAGGCGAGGAAAATGCCGGCGGTCATGTTGGTTTTTGTGACGATCAGCCAGGCGCCCATGCCCAGCACAATGGCGGAGGAAACCTGCTGCACAAGGGCCGGCAGCGGCCCCAGCTTCTCATTGACCCGGTCAAAGGCCACAGCGCTCCGGTTGGCGGAGGCCTGGTAGCCGGACCAGCGCTCCATGAACCCGGACTCCGCGCCGGCGGCCTTGATGGTCTCGATCATATCCACGCCGGAAACGGTATGCGCCGTCAGGATGCTGGCGTCCCGCATCTGGGTGCGGGAGATCTCCATCCGCTTCCGGGCAATGATCCGGGTGATGACCAGATTCACAAATACCGTGGCGACGCCCACGGCGGACAGCAGGGGGGAGTAGCGGATCATGACGGTCAGGTAAAACACCAGGAGGACGATCTGGATCACCACAGGAACCAGCTGGCCCACCAGGGTTTTCGCCACGTTGTCGTTTTCCGTCTGCCGCGAGGACAGGTCGCCCGCCAGCCGCTGGCCGAAAAAGTTCATGGGCATATGCAGGATGTGATGCAGGAAGGTGGTATTGGATACCGCCGCCATTTTCCCGGTGGCACGCCGGATCATGACAGCGCTGAAAATGCTGCAGGCCAGCTGGAAGAGGATCATGAAGCCGAAGAGCAGCAGGAAATCCCCGAGCCAGTCCGGATTCCTGCCGGAAAGGATACGGTCGGAAAAGACCAGGGAGAAGGCGGGAAGCGCCACCCCGGCCAGCACCGCCAGCCCCGAACCGAGCATGACCAGGGCCAGGTCCTTTTCGCTGCCGCGGATCCGCTCCCGGAAGAACCGCAGGACGCTCTTCGGTTCCCCGCCCTTTTCAAACTTTTCCCCGGGCGTAAACTGCAGGGCCAGCCCGGAAAAGCTGCGTTCCAGCTCCTCCGGGGAAACCGTGATCCGCCCCACCGCCGGATCGTTGATGACGGCCCGGCCCCGGTCGTATCCTGCCATGACCACAAAGTGGCAGTGGTTCCACCAGAGGATGCAGGGAAACTTTCCGATTTTTTTCAGCAGGACGGGCCCGAATTGTTTTGCCCGGACTTCCAGCCCGTAGTTTTCCGCCGCGGCGGCGATCTGGGCGGCATTGACGCCGTCCCGGGAAACGCCGCAGTCCGCCCGCACCTTCTCCAGCGGAACCCACTTGCCGTAATACGCGAGGATCATATCCAGGGAGGCGGCGCCGCATTCCAGGGCTTCCATCTGCAGGACCACCGGCACTTTGACGGCTTTGGGGGCTTTATCGGGTTTCTTCTTTTTCTTCTTTGCTTCAGCCACCGGTTCATCACCCCCTAATTAAACAGAAAGCTGATGGGCTGCACCTGGTCCACCACCACCTCAATATCGCAGGTGTCGGTCCAGTACAGGTAGCTGACCGTCTCCGCCAGGTCAATCTTCACCAGGTAATGGTAGGTGCCTCCGCCCATCCGGTACATGGTCCAGGCGGTATCCACATCGAGGCTCTGCAGGAGCCGGTCCACATCCTCATCGTCGAGGACATTGGGATTCACATGCACCCCGGCGGCCCTGACCTTGCGCCCGTCGTGGAAGGTGACGATGGCTTCCGCGGCCTCCAGCTCCATGGGGGATATGTCCATCGCTTCCGGGAGGCAGATGACCTGGTCCACCAGGTATTCCGTGTCCTTCAGCTCGGCCTCAAAGGTGGCATAGTCCGTGTAATTGCTGATGACGGCAATGCCTGTGAAGGACCTGTTCACCGGAATCCTGCCGAAAAGGCCCCAGAAAAGAAGGCCGCCGAGAATCAGGGCCAGGGCAGCGAGAACAATCCATGCCCGGGGCGTCGAAACCCGGATATATTCATTCATTTTTTCCGCGGACGCGGTATTGTCCGGTGATTCGGGGTCAAAAATCCCGCGGATGGACTTGCTGTCTTCATTCCTGTTTTCGCTCATGGTTTCGCCTCCTCCGTCGGCAGCCCCAGGAAGGATGCCACCCGGATCCGCTGGGTCTCCTCTTTCGCTTCCGCGGCGATCTCTTCGGAAATTTCCGGGTGATTCAGGATCGCCCGGCAGATTTCACAGCTCAGGGAGTAGTTCTCCCGGAAGCACATGCCCTTTTCCTTCGCCCGGGTAATAAACCACTGCAGGTCGCGCCGGCCCATCATCTCCAGCACCGGATCCCGGTTCAGCCGGTCCACCGCCTCCGCCACAGGGGTTTCCGGAAACCGGCCCAGGCGGAGCCGCGGGATCTCAAAGGAAAGCTGGGAACAGCAGGGATAGAAATTCCCGTCCCAGAACAGTCCCAGGGAATCCAGCCCCCAGCAGCGGGCCTCCGAAAGCGGGAAGGTCTGCAGGATATCTTCGGCCGCCACGGGGCTGTCCTCCCGGGCGGCAACACAGTCCGGCAGCACCGTCGGGTAGTAAATGATATCGTCGCAGAAGTAAATCTCCGGCCGGAGCGCCTCCACCGTCTCCCGGATGACCCGCCGGTCCTTCGTCTCCATGATGGACATGGAGGGCCGCAGGCCCGTCTCCATGATGGCCCGCAGGGCGTTGCGCACGGAGGCCGCCGGCACATAGCGCTGGTGCCAGATATCCGCGCTCAGGCGGATTTCCTTCATGCCCGCGTCCTTCAGGCGCTGGGCCAGGAGGTTCGCCTTTTCCGCGTCCGCTCCCCAGAAGCCGTTGGAAACCAGGGAGAAGGGGATCCCGAACTCACGGAAGCCGTAGCCGCCCAGCTCCAGGACCAGGTCCGGATACATCAGCGGTTCCCCGCCGGTAAAGCTGAACTGCTTCACTGTCCCCAGCCCCGCCGCCTGTTTCATGCAGCTCCGGATGATTTCCGGATCCTGCACGAAGGTTTTCCGGGGGGAGCACTGGAAACAGCAGACCTCACAGGATGCGGTGCACCGGTCTGTAAGGAAAAAGGTGATATTTTTGATCTTCATGGTTCAGCCTCTTTCAGGGCAGTTTCTTTTTCGGGGGGATTGAAAAAGTAATCCAGCACCATCTTCTGGTAGATGGCGTCGATTCCCGGTTCCAGGGATTCCAGCCGCTCCTGGCTGCGGAAAACCCGGTAGCACAGCTCGCAGGCGCTGGTCATCTGCTCCGGGATTTCGATCTTCAGCTCTCCCGCGGCCCATTCCATCAATTCCCGGAAATACTTCGGATCCTGGAGGATCCGCAGCCTTTTGATGCCCCGTGAATTGGACAGCAGGTCCTGCAGGGAATGCTCCTGCAGGCTGCCCAGGGAAAAGTCCGTATCGAAGATGCCGGGATTGCAGCAGGGGAAGACCCTTCCGTCATACATCACGGAGATCAGGCCGCCCGCGGGGCAGCCCCATTCATCCTCCCGGGAAAGGGTTTTGACAAAGAGCTCCTCCGGCAGGTTTTCCGCGTTCCCGATCCGCTCCAGGGGATACAGGGAATAGGAATGCTTCAGCGCCTTTTCGCTCAGGGAAGCCAGGTACGGCCCGGCGCCCCGCTCCCCGCAGACATCCGCCACGGAAAAAGAAACCCGGATTCCGTGCTCGGCCGCGGCCGTGGCCGCGTTCCAGACGGACTGCTCCGGAACGTATTCCGCGTGGAAGGAATCCATGCTGAAACAGATCAGGTTACAGTTTTTTTCAATGAGCGACAGCATCTGATCGATCTTTTCCCGGGGCCAGGCGCCCCAGAATCCGTTGGACGCGATACTGCTGGCCTGGAAACCCGCACTCTTCCCGTAAGAAAGGATTTCCGCCACCAGTTCCGGATACAGGAGCGCTTCCCCGCCCGTCAGGCCGAGGCGCTGCCGGATGCCGAGGGCGGCAGCCTGGTCCATGGCGGATTTCGCCAGTTCCAGGGGGATCACCCCGCGGTTGCGCGGACTGCACCGCCAGCCGCAGAATTTACACGCGGCGCTGCACCGGTCCGTCACGATGATGCCGAATTGCTGATATTTCATCGGGTAGCCTTCTTTATGAGAAAAAATAAGAGGGGGCGGGACGCATCCCGCCCCCGATGGGGTCTGTCCGGTCAGGAGCAGACGATGGCATAGTCCGTCCAGGCGAGGACGTTGATGCCGCCGGCCGCCTTCTTCAGATCGCCGACCGCGTCGGTCAGCTTCTCGATTTCCGCGGCATCCAGCTCAAAGCCCAGTTCACTGGCCTTGGCTACCAGCTCATCCACGGATTTGATCCCCTTGAACTGCTTCGCCAGTTCGGCATCGTTTGCGAGTTTCTCCTGAAGTTCTTTTGCTGTCATGTTGTTTGTCTCCTTTCATCTTGTAAAGATTGATATGCTTAACCGGTCCGTTTTGAGGATGCCGGTTGAGACGCGCTGGGACAAGCTATTCATTTCTACTGAGTCTGTACCCGGATTCTATCACATCGGTGATGGCAGTGTAAACCATTTTTTTGTTCTTTGTTCGTTTCACGCCGGCTGTGAAAGCGGACAGTTTTTTTGCTCCGCCTTCCGGGCGCGCCCGGAGGGCTTTGCAACAGTATATACGCAGCAGGACGGCAGGCGGCAGCGGAAGATATATTTTTGATATATACGGCCTGGAAGCAGAATGATACCGGACCGGCCTGCCTGCCGGTGAACCGGGCCTTCCGAATCAGATGGCTTCGGGCGGCATCGGCGGTTTGGGGCCGAAGTATTTCTCCATTTCCTTATTGCTCAGGCTGAAGGCTTTTTTCGTAAAATCCCACAGCCGTGTCGGCCGTTTCCGGATCACGTTCCGGAGGCGTTCCACCCGCTTCTGCCAGTATTTGTAAGCGCCTTCCGCCGTCGTCGGCACTTCGGAAATGACGTTTTTGTCGTTTTCCGGCCCCCATCGGGTCCAGTGCCGCTCCATCTCCGGCTCAATCAGCGCCACCAGTTCTTCCAGTACTTCCATCATCGTGTCCGTTGTCAGCTTCCGGTAGATTTCGCCGTATACGGTCAGGTACCGGTCCTTGTATTCCGGAACAGACAGCAGCTTCAGGAAGATCGTATTATCGAAATTCAGCTGGCCCATGCCGCTCTTCTTGGTATAACTCTTCGGACTGTTAAATCCGGAGTCCCACAGGCCGTAATCCAGGTCGTTGATCAGCCATTTCCACTTGCTGCCGGGCGTGTTCAGGCGGTAGATGCGGAAATTGCCGATATCGCTGTTGCCGAAGAACATCTCGAAAGCCATAAACTCGAAATAACTGTCCACGTCGATATTGTCCAGGATATACTGCAGATCCGCCTGTTTTTTGGCCGGGTTACCGGCTTTGATCTTTTTGATCATGGCCTTGTATTCCGTATTGGACCCGTTTTTTACCGCACTGCTTGCCGTGAGCAGGTCCAGCTGATCCGCATCCTCCAGGTCTACCCCTTCAAACTGGGCGACCATATACTCGTCCACCCGTTCCCGCAGGTTCATATGGCCCCAGTACCGGCCGTTCAGGTATACCGCATAAGGTTTCCATGCCTGGTGGGCCACGATGCTCCCGCACAGGTCCATCAGCCGGCTCTGGAACCCGTCCTGCAGCCGGGTCCACATGCTGTCATTCCCGCTGTTCCGCAGCACGAAGCTTTTATATTCCTCATAATCCCGGTCCGGGAACAGTTTTGCTTTGAACGTTTTTTCACCGTATTTGCTTTTCGCCTTGAATTTGAAGCTCTTCTGGGGCATGTCCAGGGAATAGTCGCCGTTCAGGGAGATATCCGCGCCCTGGCTGAGGATCCTTTTTCCGGCGTCGTCGTACATCTCCACATAGCTTTCATATTTGACCCCGGAGTTCTTCACTTTCCGGTAAACCGTATTTTTGAAGGGCAGGCCGTTCTTTTTGTTGACGCCCTTTCCGACGGTCAGCATTCCCCGCTCGGGATCCCACAGGTCGTCCGGATCCACCGTGACGGATACGACCGGCAGGCTGTGATCCGCACGGATAAAGAACGTACCGGTGAGAATATCGCCGGGCCGGATCATCCCCCCTGCGAATGCCCGGGCCCGGATCACGGTTGTAGCAGTGATCTCCAACGTTTCCCCGCCGTAAGGCGTGGATTCCTGCGTCGGCTCCGATCCGTCAAGGGTATAAAACACCTGTGTGCCTACCGGGACGATGATCTGTAAATACTGGGCCGAATCATAAAACCCGGGCTCCGTCGAGAACAACGGCGCCGCGGTATATCCCATAAAGCCGCCGCTGTTTGCCGCAAAAGGCGTGGGCGGGTCATAAAAGTACAGGCCGCCGTCCTCCGGATTCCGGCCGAAGGAGATATCCGTCTTCATTTCAGGAAGCGTGATCCGGTCATGCACGGCGCCTGCCGCGTCCGTCAGGGTAATCACCTCTCCGCCTTCCCGGCTGATCGTGAAGGACGCGTGCAGCTCCGTGGTTCCGTTCTTTTCCGTGTCCTTGTCGCACAGAATGACCCTGTATTCCCCGGGACGAATCGTCGTTCCGGCGGGAAACTGCCATTTCCGCGGCTTTTCCGGATTGTCGCTCAGCCCCCATCCGCTCAGGTCCACGGCAGTATCTCCGGAATTGAAGATCTCGACCCAGTCGGCATATCCAGCTTTCGGATAAGTAGCGACCGAATCATTGCTGGCCATCACTTCGCTGATCATAACCACCGGGTGAAGCGCTTCTTCCGCGGCTGCCGCATTCCAGGCCATCGCTGCCAGAAGCAGAACCGCGGCCATCATGATGAGACGTTTCATCCTTTGTTTCCTCCGATCATCGGTTTTCTGCCCGAATGAATTTATACTGCAGTGCAGACAGCGCTCTTTTCATACGGGCTGATTATATCACAATCACAGGATTTTCAGAAGCAAACGCCATATTGCATAATGGCCAACGGCAGAAAGGATTTCCGCAGACGGGGAGTTCAATATGATTGCACGGGTTTTCTTTTTATGGTATTCTATGTCCAGAAAGAAACGGCTTCCAGGATATAAAACAAACTGCAATACAATTCCGTTCCCGGAAGCCAGGAGTTTTTCAGGCGGGAGATTGAGAAGGCAGTCAAAGCGTGTGTAATCCCGGGACGCAGGGAAGATGGCAGGGAGCATTCACTTAATCACACAGTTTTCATGCAAGATCCGGAATTTTGCTCCAAAATGCAATTTGAACTGCCATCCCTGTCCGGTGTTGCGTATCAACAGACAGCACGGGCATTTTATACCAAATCATATAGGAGGAAAAAACAATGGCAGACAAGACGAGGGAACTGAACATGGAAGACATGGAAAAGGTGAACGGCGGCAAGATCATTGAGATCATTGGTATCGACAGAAGGCCGGATATCGAGGGAATAATTACGGGACCGGAGATCGAGGGGAAAAATAAAAATAAGGGACCGAAGATCGACAGTCGCATAAGCAGACCGAAGATCAACGGATAATAAAGCAAAACAGAAAAAGTGATCAGGAGGAAAAACAATAGCGGACAAGACGAAAGAACTGAACATGGAAGACATGGAAAAGGTGAATGGCGGACAAAGCTCAACCTACTTTGGTTTCCGTAAGCATGATGAGAAGAAGAAAGAAGACCAGAATCAAAACGGTACAAACACTACGATCACAGGCCCTGACATTATCGCCGGCCTTTGATAAAACGTTCAGCCAGGCCCCTGATTCACACCTGTGGATCAGGGGTATATTTTTTGGCTGCCGGGTGATCCTCAAAGTGAAAAAATCTT
>Ga0310786_10010573_pt1 | contig 11591 bp, 13 predicted proteins | sample AusTroGonzalo_MG_FD_203881 | JGI IMG/M metagenome (GOLD analysis project Ga0310786, IMG submission 203881) | Bovine rumen microbial communities from tropical cattle in Woodstock, Queensland, Australia - Gonzalo_03 (v2) (version 2) | ecosystem: Host-associated > Mammals > Digestive system >... | reverse complement strand
ACGGGGATATGACGTTGCGACTGCGAGAAACAGGATCGCAAGGAAAGCCATGGAGCTGGAAACGGACTATGTGCTTTCCGTCGATAACGACATTACCCTGCCGAAGGACGCACTGAAACTTCTGCTTGAAGAAGCACGGGAAGTCAACCTTGGGTTTTATGCCCACAGGGACGCGGACAACCTTTACCGTGGACGGACGTGTATCTGCAAACTGAAGGACGAGAACGGCAAGGAGTATTACAACTATCCGCTGGAGTCCGAGTACACAGCGGAAGAGATGCACAGCATGGCTGAAGCCGGGGAAACCAAGATTGTGGTACACGGCGGCGGAATGGGATGCTCCCTGATAAAGACAGAGGTATTCCGCAGACTGTCGTATCCGTGGTACGACTGGGTGAACTACGGCGACGCCAACAAAGGTATGTTGTCTGAAGACCTCTACTTCTGCGCGCTGTGCAGAACATCCGGCATCGACATCCATGCGGACGTTCGTGTCGGATGCGGTCATCTGTTACGGCATGTACAGTGGCCGGTATGACAAACCAATCAAATGAATTATGAAAGGAGAAAACAACTATGCTGTTTGATGGACTGTTTAGTCCGGCCGCCATCGGAGCGAACTGGACTGAGAATGTCAGCAATCGTATCCCCTACCTGGGCGAAGGTCTGTTCCCCGCCCGCAAGCAGGCTGGTCTTGACCTGAAGTGGATTAAGGGCAGCAAGGGCATTCCGGTTTCCCTGATGCCTTCTGCTTTCGATGCCAAGGCCACCTTCCGTGATCGGATCGGCGTTGCAAAGGTTGAAACTGAAATGCCTTTTTTCCGTGAAGGCTTCAAGATCAAAGAGCGCGACCGGCAGGATATTCTCCGTGCCCAGAGTGCGAATGATCCCTATGTGACCGCCGCCATCGCCCGCGTCTTTGACGATGCGAACGAACTGATCGAAGGCGCGCTGGTCGTCAGCGAACGTCAGCGGATGCAGCTTCTGTTCCCCCTGAACGGCAACGTGGGCATCTCCATCCAGGCGAACGGTGTTGACTACACCTACAACTACGACCCGGATGGCGCGTGGAAGGCTTCCAACTACTTTGAGCTGCAGGACGGCGCGAAGTGGGATGCTCCTACCACCGCGGATCCCTTCGCCGACATTCAGACCGTGAAGGATGCCATCGCTGCCAAGACCGGCTCCGACCTGCGCATCCTGATCATGAACAAGGCGACCTTCGCCAAACTGCGGAACAACGCCGCCATCAAGAACCGCTACCTGACCAAGTCCGGCTCTGCCTTCGGCTATCTGACTGATTCCGAAATCATCCAGATCCTGAAGGACACCTCCGACCTGGATGGCATCGTCCTGTACGACAAGCAGTTCAGGAACGAAAGCAAGGTCGCGTCCAAGTTCGTCCCGGATGGCTACGTTGCCCTGATCCCCGCAGGCGCGCTGGGTGAAACCTGCTACGGCACGACTCCCGAAGAAGCCGACCTGATGGGCAAGAGCATTGCTGCGGTTCAGATCGTGAACAGCGGTATCGCCATCACCCAGGAAGCCACGGTCAACCCCGTGAACCTGAACACCTTCGCTTCCGAAATCGTGCTGCCCAGCTACGAGCGGATGGACGAGGTTGCCCTGCTGAAGGTCTTCTGATAAAGACCGTTATTTGCCTGGTGTACATCGTGGGGTGTACACCAAGGCAAGATTTCAACTGAAAGGGGATTCACCATGATTGCTACCCATAATATCAAGGTGAACGGCAGGTGGTACATGGCTGGTGAAGAATACGAGGTTGAAGAACCACGTGCGGTCGAAGAAGCAAACGTTGCAGAAACGACCGCCGTAGCACAGGAAGAACCTGTCGCTGCTCCTTCGGAAGAACCGAAGGCTTCTCCCAAGCCAAGGACCGCATCCACAAGGCGCAAAGCCAGTAAGTAAAGGAGGTGACCCACGGATGACCCGTGAACAGAAAATCAAATATCTGTCAAGGATGATCGACGACGATACAGAAGAAGAGGACATCCTGGGCATCTACCTTGACCTTGCGGGCGACAAGATACTCAACCGCATGTATCCGTTCCTGACTGACTACACCGGTCTTGAAGTGCCGGACAGGTACGTTATGATCCAGCTGAACATCAGCGTTTACCTACTCAACAAACGCGGCGCGGAAGGCGAAATTCAGCACATCGAAAATGGTATCCACCGCAACTACGGTTCTGCGGACGTGCCTGACAGTATGCTGAAGGACATCGTTCCGTACTGCCAGGCGATAAGGTAAGGCGGTGTGTGAATGATCATTCTGAAGCGGAACAGCACTGAGTTCAAGTATTATGCCTATACTGGGCTTGACTCTGATTTAAACAACGATGGTCTTCACACTGGCATATGGAAGCCAGTATATGCTGAACCTGTAATATACAAAGGAAACATCTCCGCACCGAGCGGAGCGGCTATACAGGCTTTTGAAGGTCTTGAAATACGCTATACGCATGTTCTTCTTATGGACAACCCAAATGTGGATATCCATGAAACAGGGTATATTGAGTGGAGAGGACGGCAGTATGACATAACAGCAGTCCGGCCGAGCCTTAATGTAATGTCCATTGCATTGCGTGAGCGTATAAAAGACAACGGTGATCAGTATGAAGAGCTGGAGAGTGATGACTGATGTCAATGATTACTCTTCTCGATTTGGATATGACATTGGAGCCATCATCAATCGAACATGCAATCAGAGAAGTGCATGCTTTACGGACAACGATTAAAGACATGCTTGACAAAATATGTGAGGAGCTGCTCATTGAAGGCGTAGATATCGCACGAAAGAAGCTGCTTTTATACAATGTCAAAGACGGTCCGCTTATGCAGAGCATCAAAATGATTGCATTTGATAAGCAGAAGGGCGTCGGGTTTATCACAGCTGGTGAAGGTTTGGAATCAGGAATCCAAGGAATGAGTTACGCTATCTTTGTTGAAAAGGGAACAGGGAAAGCAAAAACTCCGAAAAAGCATGTTGATATCTGGTCTCCGAAACTGAAGCTTGTAAATGCAAAGCAGAAAACGGAAGAGCCAGAACAAATGTCAGACGGGAAAGACAGTTGGGTGTATTGTGTGAAAGATGAAGACGGAACGCTTCACTATTACACAACATCCGGGCAACCGCCAAAGCCTTTTATGACTGATACTTATAATCAGTTGAAATGGAAAGCGGAAACTCTTGGACGAAAGTATGTTGCGGAATACATTTTCCTTGGAGAGTGACGGGCAATGATAGACTTTGAAGTTCAGATTTTTAACAGCGTTTATCAGACCGTTGCACCAATGTGTGCAAAAGGAAAGGTTTCCAACATATATATTCCTTCACCTACAGCGTTTCCAGCGGCATCATTGTTTGAACTGACAAGCGTTACAGTGCGTGACAAACAGAGTTCAACGCCAAAGGAAAACTTTTCACAGGTTATCTATCAGCTTGACTGCTATGCAAAGAACAAACCTGACTGCAGGGCATTGTTCAAGGCGGCAGATGATAAGATGATATCACTCGGCTTTACGCGAATCAGCGGGACATACCTTGATAACTATGACAGTACGGATGTTTTCAGGTATACAGCAACGTATGAAGCTGTTATCGATGAAAACGGAGTGATATACAGATAACACTGTGACTTAGTTCAATATCATTGAAACGCATGATTGCGGGTATGGATTTTTATCCACGCTTTCATGCGTTTTTTGTATCCAATATCACTATGAAAGGAGTCTACGAATATGGCAACAGTTAAAGGTATTTCCACTTACCAGACTTACCTTATGTACCGTACGACCACGGCCGGCAGCTATGCCAAACTGATCGACATCACTTCCTTCCCGGATCTGATTCCCCCGAAGGAAAGGATTGACATTACCAGCCTGTCTGACTACATGAGGACCTACATCAACGGTATCGGCGACACGTCCGAGTTCCAGTTCGGCGCGAACTACACTCCCGAAAACTACAGTGCGGTTACCGCTCTGGAGAACCATGTGTATGACTACGCGGTGTGGTTCGGTGCTTCCGGTGCGCAGGGTTCCGAAATCCCGGACGGCCACATGGGCAAGTTTGAGTGGTCCGGCGATATCTCTGCGGGTATCTCCGGCGGTGGCGTGAACGAAGCGGTTGGCATGACCGTCAACTGCACTCCGTCCACGGTTATCATCTACAAGTCTGCCTGATGATTAACAGGGCACGGGGAGAGGAACTGTTCTTCTCCCCGCCCTGACATCATAACAAGGAGGCATTTTTATGCCGAGAACAAAAAAGATTCCTGAAACACAGGAGAGAAAGGTAGGCAAGCCAATGGCTGCGAAAGAACAGGAATTCACCAAGGTAATCATCGCCGATAAGGACGGCACCAAGTACACGCTGGAGTTCAATGCCCGCGTTGTCAAAAACATGGAGCGGCGTGGTTTCAAAATCGACACCGACTACCCGCACACTATGATCGAGGACCTGTTCCTGGGTGCGTTCCAGATGCACCACAAGGGCATTCCGCCTGAAAAGGTCAAGGAAATCTGGAAAGCCCAGGGCAAGAAGGACGACCTGCTGGGCGTCCTGACAAAACTGTACATGAAACCGCTGGAGGATCTGATGGCAGAACCTGAAGGCGACGAGGAGAACGAGAACCCTACGTGGGAGACCGTCTGACAGAGGAATCAAAACCAAAACAGACGAGTCCGACACCGTATGGTGATATATTTGACGAACTGTTTCCGCACTATATTCTGATGGGCATGACGCCTGAACAGTATTGGGACGGCGAAGGTTTTCTGAAAAGAGCGTATATGAAAGCCTATCAGATGCGGATGGAAAACGAACAGAAGGTTGCTGACAGGAACTATTGGTTAATGGGCCAGTACATTATGTATGTACTCAATGCCACGCCACTGCTTGTCGCCGGTCTGAATGTAAAGCCATCCACAAAACTGCCAGAGTATCCGGACAGGCCGTTGCTTGAAAAGGCAGAGGTTCAGAAGAACGAGGAAGCAAAGCGGAAGCAGGAAGAAGACCAGACGAGGCTGATGATGGCCATGTTCCAGGCCGGTATTGCGAAGTTCAATAAACGGTTTGAAAAGGAACATAAGCAGTCAGCAGAGTCCGGGCAGCAAGAATAGTGGAGCGTCTGCGAGGAGGACAAGACCATGGCTGATATTGGTGTACTGAATCTTACTATACAGGACAATGCGTCTGAAGCAGCTAATGGGCTTGGACAACTTGAACGCAAACTGAAAGGTGTCAAGACCGCTGCTGAAGGTTATAATCTGTCCCCTGTTAAACGGCAGATAGAATCTGTTGTTAATGCTGTAAAGGGCAGTGAAAAAACAGCAGCGGCTCTTGGCACTCTTTTTAATGCTATTGCAAACTATGCCAAGATAAAGATTCCGAAGATAGATCTGACTCCTATTAAGGAACTCCAGGAAGCCTTTGGGGAAGGAATCAAAATCGGGAATACAGGTTCGCAGCTCAACCAGCTTCGTGTAGCCCTCCAGGGTGAATGGAACGAGGAAAAGGCGAGAACCGCTGGTGATGTCTTGAAGACTATTGCCGAAGGTGTTCTTGCATTTAAGGGATCGAACATAGGAACTGTAGCAAACGGTATTTCAAAACTTGCAACTGCACTAAATGAATACGCGGACGCTGCAGAACGCCTTAAAAAAGTATTTGGTTCATCAGGAACGGTACAGGAAAGCGTTCAGGATACAGTCGGTCAGGCCACAAAAGCATATGGCGGTGCAGTTGGCGGATGGTCCAGATGGGCATTCATGGGAAGCAGTCCTCAAAATGGATCTGGAGGAAGAAAAACATCATCGGCAGAAGGCGTTCTTGAAAGACCAATCATGCAGCAGTATGAACTTCTAGAGCGACTGCAAAAGGCACAGGATGCATTCTTTGCAAAAAAACCAGAAGAGATTATTCCGGATACTAAGCAATCTGAAAGCGTTGCAGCTATTCAGAAAACAGAAGAAACCATTCAGTCTGCGAAGGCTGCTCAAAGTGATTTTCTTGTAACCACAGAACGTATAACAAGACAGGAAGAACGTACAAACGAAACAATTGAAGAACAACTCAGGCTTCGCAGGGAGATGCTTGATGCGGAAAACCAGCAAAGGCTTGAGAGAAGTTATTCTCAATACAGGGAACTGTTTTTAAGCAAGGAAGGCGATTGGGAAAAGCAAGTCCCGGAAATGTACGGGTTTACGCCTGCTGCAATAGAGCAAGGGGAAACATATGCCGAAGCATTGGCAATTACAATGCGCGAGGTAGATGAATACGTTGACAATTTCATAGATCAGATGAATACACCTGTAGGTGAATTGCTTCGTGATACTATCGATCAGGCGAATGAAGCAAAACTTTCATATAAAGATGCGGCTGAAAGTGCTGCTACATTGAAGTATGCTCCTGAACTTGACACAGGGATGCAGAATGTGCAATCAACGGTCCAAACCATGAGCTCTTCTTTGGAAGGCGCAAAAACAGCAACGCGTGTCCTTACGGAAAGCATGGAAGACCTTGATACAGAACTGAAGCAGAAAAAGACGGACATGAGTAATGTATCAGAAGAAACGAAAAGTTTGAAGGCAAGGTTCGATTCACTCATGGCCAGTACAAAAGGGCTTAAAGGAGCATTTACCAAATTATTCCCGAAGACAAGCGGTTTGTTAAAGCATTTTGCCGGAACGATAGTTTCAAGATCCATTCGTTATACTATTAGGACACTTGCATCTGCACTTAACGAAGGCATCAAAAATGTATATGAATATAGCAAAGCGGTAGGAACAAACTTTTCTCCTGCAATGGATGAAGCTGCATCTTCTCTTTTGAAAATGAAAAACTCGATTGGTGCAGCTCTTGCTCCTGCAATTGTATCTCTTGTTCCTGTTTTACAGACTGTTGTTAATTGGTTTGTTAATTTGATAAATTATGTGAATCAGTTTTTCGCCCTGTTGAATGGTCAGGCAACATGGACAAAGGCTCTTGAAACGCAAACGGAAGCATACAAAGAAACCGCAAAGAGTGCGAAGGCTGCTTCAGATGCAACAAAGGATTTGCTTGCCGACTGGGACGAACTGAATATTATTCAAAGCTCAAATAATGGATCGGGCAGTTCACCGTCAAGTTCTGCTGTTGACTATACTACAATGTTTGAGGAAGTCAGTGAGTATGATCAAGGCGTTAGGGACTTTGTAAAGTTTGTCAAGGATAACTTTGTGGGTATCCTTACATCTGTTCTTGGCATTAAAACTGCACTCAAAGCGTGGAAACTTTCGTCTGCTCTGACAAAGTATTTCCCGTTCCTGAGCAAACTTGCTGAAGGTGTTGCTCTTGGAGCAACTATTGCATTAACAGTAACACTGACAGACCTTACCGGAAAAGCATTTATTGACACAGGGAATCCTGCGTATTTTATTGCAGACGCACTTACAGGAGCGGTTGGTTCATATCTTGCAAGAAGGATTGCAACGAAATTGGCTGGCGCACCATTCGGAACAGTGACACAAGGGTTCACTCTGATTCTTGCTGGCGCTGTAAACATAAAGAATGCTATTGATGCTGTGACCCAAGAAAAAGAGTCTGAAGCATGGATGCTTGGCGTCCTTGGGAGCATTGAATCAGGAATCGGTGCTGGCCTTGTTGCTGCTGGATTTGGCGCTGCAACAGGTGTTTCAATTGCGGCTGGTGTTGCAACATTTGGATTCACCCTGTTAATTACGGCAGCGTTAATCATTGATGCAAAAAAGAAAGCAACGTACAGGAAAATGGCGATTGATGCTTTCCGGCAGACTGGCGAAAACGGAATAAGTGCAGAAGAATATCTGACGGCCCTTCAGACAAGACTTGACGAACTTACTTCCGACTCTGAACTTGTCGTCAATGCATCACTAGGACTTGACGAGCATAGTGAGTCATTCAAATCGACAATTGAATCATTGAAAGCGCTTAATGCACTTGTTTCAGGCGGGGAAGCATTAAGTGAGGATGACGCAAATAAGTTTAAAAACGCATGGGAAATTGTATTGAACGAACTTAGTGAGATCAGTGAAATTTCTTACGCAACAATATACGCAGGTCTTGATGAAGCAATCGCAAACGGATCTGAAAAAATCAAAAATGAGGCACTTGAACTAAGGGCCGAGGCAATCCGTGCGGCCGGTATTATGGGTGGTGCAGAGGAAGCATTAAAGAAAGAAATGGAGTTCCTTGAAAACGAAATCCTTATGGGGCGAAAAGGAAACGACAATTACGACGAAGCACTCAAGCGGTACAAGGAAATCTATTCTGAACTATCCGGAACAACAGAAACCGGACTGAACGAATTTAAAGCCGCATTGCAGGAAGGCGCAAGGTTTGATTTTACCGGAGAAGAAAACCCTGTACAGGCTGCCGTGGATTTCATTGGAAAAATCGGAACTGACTTGCTGACACCAGCTCTTGAAAAGGCACAGGAACAGTATGATGCGGAAATAAAAGGTATTGAAGAAAGTCAGAAAACGCTTGAAAAATACCATAACCTGAAGCTTATCGGCGACGACGAATACAACGAGCTTAATAAATATTACAACGATCAGATCGACTTCTTTACTCGTCGCCTTGAAGAGCAGAAGAGAGAAATCCAGTCTTCCACTCAGGAAGCAATTAACGCTATTGCTTCTCAGTCTCTTGAAGGATACTTTGCGCTTGACGAAGACGAGGATGCATTGAAAGCATATGTTGACAATGTTCTGGTTCCGCTGAAAAAAGCAATAGAAGAATCTGGAAACGAAGTTCCGAAAGAACTTGCGGCGGTTATTGCAAGAAATGGTAGGACAGCAGTGTTTGCTGATGCAGCAGACCAGCTCAGAGAGTCATCAAGGGAGGCAATTTATCAATCGTTTATAGATGATTATCAAGCGGGAAATATCGATGACCCCGTTAAATTTGCAATTGCGTATGAAATAGACCTGGTTAATTCGGGTAAAAATGTACTTGCAGACCCAGAGGAAGAAAAGCGAGACATCATTAATTCTCTGTATAACACATTTGGCGATCCGGATATATTCGATATGCTTAACAAAGCGTTTGGATGGGATTATCAAGACATGATAAATGCCATTGATATATCCGGTTATACGGACGAAGAACTTGCGGATCTTCAGGAAACGATTGATATTCTTAACAGGTTTGATAACCTTGACTTAAAGATGCCTGAGATCGACAACAATACGGTTCTTGAACAAACTGATAACGCCGCTAAAATGTACGAAGATATGGCGTCAAGAATGCAGGCAGCGTGCGAAACGGTTAACGGCCTTGAATATAACATGAACACGCCAGGAATTAACGGCATAAGGATGCCAACGGCTGCCGGATTCCGCGCTGCCGGAATGACAACGTCGGACGTTGGCTGGGCACAGTACAATCCGAACGGCGGGAACAGCACAGAGGTCGAGGTTGTCAACCAGGAAACGGACGAGCAGAAACGGACGAACATCTCGCAGGGTACAAGCAGTCTGCTTGAGGCACTGAACAGCATCCTGCGGGTTGCGGAAGCGATCAACAGAAAAGAGTTCGTGGTCAATGTCAACCCGTCCACGGGACTGGCACAGACGGTTGAGAAGAGCGATTACCGGCTTGAACGGGTAAGGGGATAAGGAGGCGCAGCAGATGATATTCCCGTACAAAGAGAAGATGGGCATACAGATCATATCCAACGGAAATACCTATACGCTTCCTGACCCCGGAAGCTGGACATACCAGGTCGGCGACCTGGACACGTCCGGCAGCCGGGACGCTACGGGGCTGCTCCACAGGGCATACGTGACGACGAAGATCAATTATGAATTCAGCTGGAACGCTATCGAGTGGGAGAAACTGTCGGAGATCCTGGCGGCCGTGCAGAGTCCGCAGTTTACGCTGATTGCGCCGGACCCCAGGTCGTTCAACGACACGTACACGGGAACGTATTACGTTGGTGACCGGACGGGGAAGAACCATTACTTTATCCCGGAAAGGCCGAACGTTGCGGTGTTCGACCTGAAACTGAAGTTTATCGAGTACTGATGGTATGGGTGGTGTGCAGGGCGGTAAAACCATCAGGAAGGGGGAAGGACGATGTACGAAGCAAGCCAGGCGTTTCATGACGGCGTGGCGAACGGAAACCATCAGATGGCATTGCTCATCTTCAGCAACGCGGTGTTCACGAACGAGGACATCAACGTCACAAAGGGGATTCAGTTCAGCGATTACTTTAACCTTGAGGAAGACATGGCCATCGGCCAGACTCCTTCCAATGAAATCAGTTTCGGACTGTTCAATGACGCGCGGCTGCTGAACGACTACGGGTTCGGCGAGTTCCTGGCGACCATCGGCGTGCATATCGGCACGGACAAATACCAACAGTTCGCACCGGTCATGCTGACAACGAACTACGCCAGCTGGACGGCATATGACACCTACCCGTACCTGAAGCGGAATAACGTTGCCGTGTCGGCACAGCCTGGTTTCGTCGTGAAGAGCATGCTCGGATACGACGGGAAACTGTGGGCATTCAGCAATGACGGAAGGTGCGTCGTGTACAACGATAAAGACGGCACGAACATCACGAACCAGTTTACGCTGATTCCGTTCATGGCGGAGAAGAGCAAGGGATGGAACGGACGGAGTTTCTTCTACAACAAGGACTCCAGAATCCTGTTCATTTACGACGCGGGCGACAGGTACAGGTATGAGTTTGTCCCGCTCGGATGGTTCGTTGCGGAACGGCCAAAGGCGCCGGACGTGATCGAGATCGACATGACCTGCTACGACTTCATGCAGAAGTTTGAGGAAGATATGCCGGACAGTCAGGCACTGAAAATCACGTACCCGGCGACGATCAAAACACTGCTTGAGAAGATGTGCGCGTATGTCGGCGTGCCGTGCAAGGCAACGTCGTTCATCAACAGCGGGGCGAAGATCACGAAGGAACCGGACGAGTTCAATAATTCGACGATGCGTGACGTGCTGAAGTGGATTGGCGAAGCGGCGTGCGGGAACATCCGGTTTGACAGGGACGGCAACCTGATCATCGACTGGATACGGCAGACGGGACAGAGCATGACGCCGACGGAGTACGCCACGTTTGACCCGTACTGGTATGAAACGAAGACGGTCACGAAACTGTACAACAGGGGATCTGACGGGAGTTACGACAACACACAGGGGACGGGCGACGAAGGATACCTGATACAGGATAATCCGCTGCTGGAGGGGGTGAAATAATGGCGAACGTAACGGGTGCTTCCCTTACGCCAATTTATGAACGGCTGCGGGATATGCCGACTCACCACCCTGTCAGTGCGGAAACATTCTCGGACTGGTCGCTTGAAGCCGGAGACACGGTCACCATCAGCAGGGACGGAAAGGCATACAGAAGTCCCGTGCATACAAGCACGCTGACATGGAAGGGAAAGACACCAACCATTACGGTGAATAGCACGGGGAACGAACGGCGCGACGCAGTATCCAAGGTCAGCAGAAAAAAGTACAACAGCGGTGCTGCCGGAATGCGGAACAACCAGGGGTTGTACAATGACGTCTG
>Ga0310786_10010571_pt1 | contig 11592 bp, 9 predicted proteins | sample AusTroGonzalo_MG_FD_203881 | JGI IMG/M metagenome (GOLD analysis project Ga0310786, IMG submission 203881) | Bovine rumen microbial communities from tropical cattle in Woodstock, Queensland, Australia - Gonzalo_03 (v2) (version 2) | ecosystem: Host-associated > Mammals > Digestive system >... | reverse complement strand
CATCAACCGTGCAGCCCTTCCCGCCATTTTCAATCCAGAGGACCTCAATGCCTTGGAGCAGGCCCTCCGTTTGAAAGACGCCTTCCCTGGCTCTACGGTGACCATGCTCACCATGGGTCCTGGTCGCGCTGCGGAAATCATTCGTCAAGGTCTGTATCGTGGTGCTGACGATGGTGTACTCCTGACCGACCGTGCCTTCGCTGGTGCCGACACGCTGGCTACTTCGTATGCCATAGCTACTGCCATCAAGAAGATTGGCGACTATGACGTGATTCTTGGTGGCCGTCAGGCTATCGATGGAGATACCGCACAAGTAGGCCCTCAAGTGGCTCAGAAATTGGGGCTCACCCAAGTGACCTATGCCGAGGAAATCCTCTCTCTCGATGAAAAGACCCGCCGCATCACTATCCGCCGCCACATCGACGGAGGTATTGAGGTGGTAGAAGCACCTCTGCCTGTGGTGATTACCGTGAATGGCAGTGCAGCCCCCTGCCGCCCTTGTAACACCAAGTTGGTGATGAAGTACAAACGTGCCATGGGAGGTTTGGAGAAAGCAGAGCTGGCCAAGCAAGGCAAGGAATTGCCGTACGCAGCACTCTATGAGGAACGTCCTTACCTGAACCTGAAGGAATGGACTGTGGCCGACATCGACGGTGATGTACAGCAATGCGGCATGAGCGGCTCACCTACCAAGGTGAAGACCGTGCAGAACATTGTGTTCCAAGCCAAAGAGAGCAAGACCCTCACCGCTGCTGACTGCGACGTGGAGGAGTTGGTTAAAGAATTGTTGGACAAGAAGATTATCGGCTAAGGATTATGAACAACGTATTTGTATATTGCGAGATAGAAGGCACCACTGTGGCCGAAGTATCTCAGGAGTTGCTGACCAAAGGTCGCAAACTTGCCAACCAACTGAATGTTGAGCTTCATGCCGTGGTAGCAGGTACCGATATCCGCGGAAAGGTGGAAGACCAGATTCTGCCTTACGGCGTAGATAAACTGTTTGTATTCGATGCTCCCGATTTGTTCCCCTACACCTCGGCTCCGCATACCGATATTCTGGTGAACCTCTTCAAGGAAGAGCAGCCACAGATAGCCCTGATGGGTGCTACTGTGATTGGCCGAGACCTGGGTCCACGTGTATCTTCTTCACTCACCAGTGGTCTGACTGCCGATTGTACGCAATTAGAGATTGGCGACCATACCGATGTGAAGACGGGCACTGTATATAAGGATTTGCTTTACCAGATCCGTCCTGCCTTTGGTGGCAACATTGTGGCCACGATTGTCAATCCCGACCATCGTCCACAGATGGCTACCGTGCGCAGCGGCGTGATGCAGAAAGCCATCTACGAAGGTGAGTTCCGCAAAGAGGTAGTTTATCCCGAAGTGAGCAAGTATGTAGGCCCAGAGGCATTTATCGTGAAGGTGCTCGACCACCATGTGGAGGCCGCCAAGCACAACCTCAAGGGTGCCAAGATAGTGGTAGCTGGTGGCTATGGCATGGGCAGCAAGGAAGGTTTCGACCAGCTGTTTGAGCTTGCCAAAGTGCTTCATGGTGAGGTAGGTGCCAGTCGTGCCGCCGTAGATGCAGGTTTCTGCGACCACGACCGTCAGATTGGTCAGACAGGTGTCACCGTTCATCCCAAAGTTTATATTGCCTGCGGCATCAGCGGTCAGATTCAGCACATTGCCGGTATGCAGGATTCAGACATCATCATCTCTGTGAACAACGACCCTGATGCGCCCATCAACCGCATTGCCGATTATGTGATCAACGGCACTGTGGAGGAAGTAGTTCCCAAATTGATTAAGTATTACAAACAAAATTCGAAGTAACTATGGCAAATTTCTATACTGATAATCCTGAACTTAAATTCCACCTCACTCATCCGCTGATGGAGCGCGTAGTGGAACTGAAGGAACGCGGCTATGCCGACAAAGATACTTACGAAGATGCCCCTGTGGACTATAACGATGCCATCGAGAACTACGACCGCGTGATGGAAATCGCTGGCGATATCGCAGCCAATGTGATAGAGCCCAACAGCGAGAGCGTGGACATAGAAGGTCCGCACCTCGTGAACGGTCGCATGGTATATGCCGAGAAGACCAAGGAAAACCTCGCCACCACCATCAAGGCTGGTCTCAACGGTGTGCCAATGCCTCGCCGCTACGGAGGTCTCAACTTCCCTACTGTACCTTACTCCATGATTTCGGAAATCATCTCTGCCGCCGATGCCGGATTCCAGAATATCTGGTCACTGCAAGACTGCATCGAGACACTTTATGAGTTTGGCTCCGAGGAGCAGCGTCAGCGCTACATCCCTCGCGTATGCCAAGGCGAGACTATGTCTATGGACCTCACGGAGCCTGATGCTGGTTCAGACCTGCAGCGCGTGATGCTCAAGGCTACCTACGATGAGAAGGAAGACTGCTGGCGCCTCAACGGTGTGAAGCGCTTCATCACCAACGGCGACTCTGACATCCACCTGGTATTGGCACGTTCAGAGGAAGGTACACGCGACGGTCGTGGCCTCTCTATGTTCATCTACGACAAGCGTCAAGGCGGTGTGACCGTGCGCCACATAGAGCACAAGCTCGGTATCCACGGCTCTCCTACCTGCGAATTGGTCTATAAGAATGCCAAGGCCGAGCTTTGTGGTGACCGCAAGTTGGGTCTTATCAAATATGTGATGGCATTGATGAACGGTGCACGCTTAGGCATAGGCGCACAGAGCACTGGTGTGAGCCAAGCTGCTTACGACGAGGCACTGAAGTATGCCAAGGAACGCAAACAGTTTGACAAGGCTATCATCGAGTTCCCTGCCGTATATGACATGCTGGCTCGTATGAAGGCCAAGCTCGATGCAGGTCGCAGCATCCTCTACATGACATCCCGCTATGTGGATATCTACAAGGCTCTGAACGACATCAGCCGCGAGCGCAAGCTCACGCCTGAGGAGCGCCAGGAGCAGAAGAAGTACAGCCGTCTGGCCGATGCCTTCACCCCGCTGACCAAGGGTATGACCTCAGAATATGCCAACCAGAATGCCTACGACTGTATCCAGATTCATGGTGGTTCTGGCTTTATCATGGAGTACAAGTGCCAGCGTCTATACCGCGATGCCCGTATCCTGTCTATCTATGAGGGTACCACACAGCTGCAGGTAGTGGCTGCCATCCGCTATATCACCAACGGTACTTACCTCAGCATCATTCGCGAGATGCTGCAGAGCGAAGTGGCCCCTGAGTTCCAGGGCCTGCAGGAGCGTCTGCGTGTGTTGACCGACACCTACGAGGCAGCCATCAACCTCGTGAAGGAGCATGGCAATCAGGAGGTGCAGGACATTCTGGCCCGTCGTCTCTACGAGATGACTGGTACTATCGTGATGAGTCTGCTGTTGCTCGATGATGCGACACGTGCGCCTGAACTCTTTGGCAAGAGTGCTCAAGTGTATGTACGTATGATTGAGGCCGAAGTAAATGGTCACTTCGCCTTCATTCAGAATTTTAAGGCTGAAGACATCGCTTATTACCGTGCTTTGGAGCCTGCTGCTCCTGTGGCTGAGTAATACTAAAATCTTTATTTAAACAAAAAGGCAGAGTTTTATCTCTGCCTTTTTGTTTTTCGTTAAATGGATTTATCAATCTACCAAGCACTTATCGAGAGCAGCAGCAATCGCTTCTTTATCGAGATGCTGTCCAATGAACACCAACTTTTGCATGCGGTCGCCATAGCGCTCGTCCCAGTCGCGTCGAAGACCTGGCTCTCGCTCCATGAGGCGGTAAAGTTCCTCTTCGGGCATGGTGGCATACCACTGTCCTGCATTGCGGAGAGATACTTGCTTGCCTGCTTGCTCGAAGACATAGCAAGTCTCACGCTCTTCACTGAAATAACACAAGCCCTTGGCACGAATCACGCTCTTAGGCCAGAAACGCGCCACAAACTCATCAAAACGGGATAAGTCGAAGGCCTTGCGACGATAATATACATAGGTACCAATGCCATATTCCTCGGCTTCTCCCTCGTCGTGATGATGATGGTGGTGGTGATGCCCGTGCTCCTCGTGGTCGTTATCCTCATGGTCGTGATGATGGTGATGCTCATGCTCGTCTTCGTCATCCTCGTCATCGTGGTGATGATGGTGCTCTTCTTCCTCTTGATACTCTCCCTCCACCGCACTGATCCATGTAGCTGAGGTAGCCACCTTCTCAAAATCAAAGAGGTGAGTGTTGAGAATCTTATCAAGCTCCACATCGCCAAAATTGCAGGGGATGATTTCTGCCTTTGGCTGCAAGGCATGTACTATCTGCGACAGGCGTTCCAAGTCTTCCGGAGCCACTTCACGAGCCTTGTTCAGCAGTACAATGTTGCAAAACTCTATCTGCTGGATCACCAGGTTTTCGATATCTTCCTCATCGATATTCTGTTTCAGGAGATCGAGGCCACCAGCAAACTCATCCTTCATACGCAAGGCATCCACCACAGTCACGATGCAGTCGAGCCTCGGCTGTCCGTCGGGTTTGAACTCAGGCACCAGGGTTGTCATAGAGCAGATAGTCTGTGCAATGGGGGCTGGCTCGCAGATACCGCTGGCTTCTATCACTATATAGTCGAAACGCTGCATGCGCATGATGTCGTGCAGTTGCTCCACAAGATCCATCTTGAGGGTACAACAGATGCATCCGTTTTGCAGTGCCACGAGGCTGTCGTCTTTCTGTCCCACTACACCGCCCTTCTCAATGAGGTCGGCATCGATGTTTACCTCCCCAATATCGTTCACAATCACGGCAAACTTGATGCCACGCTCATTGGTCAGTATGCGGTTGAGCAGCGTAGTCTTCCCGCTACCCAGATATCCTGTGAGCAGAAGCACAGGCACTTCGTCTTTCAGTCTTATTTCCATAATTCTCTACAAATTGGGACGACAAAGATACTACTTTTTTTCGAAAAGAACGAGGAAATAATTCTCTGATTGCAATACAAAGGCCTAACTCTTCTTCTCAATGCGTTTGGCCGCGCCAATGGCACCAGTAGGACAAACAAGGCGGCAGAGATGACAACCTACACAACGAGAGCCAACGATGCGGGGCTGGCGTGTATCGGCATCGAAGCTGATAGCTTGATGACCACCATCCTGACAAGAGGTATAGCAGCGACCACATCCTATACACTTGGTACGGTCTATCTTCGGATAGACGATGGTGGTGCGATCGAGATTGCTTGGTGACACAAAATTGGGGACCTCCTCACCCACCAAGTCGGCCAGATTCTGGATGCCACGACTACGCATGTAGGCTTGCAAACCTGTAATCAGGTCGTCAATGATGCGGTAGCCATACTGCATCACAGCCGTACACACCTGCACATTGCGGCAGCCCAACTGGATGTACTCCAGCGCATCACGCCAAGTCTCAATGCCTCCGATGCCGCTCAGCTGGATGTCCTTCATCACAGGGCTTTGTGCCATCTCCAGAATATAACGCTGTGCAATAGGTTTCACAGCACGACCAGAATAGCCCGAAATAGTCTTCTTCTCCGACACCTTAGCACGACTGTTCATGGTCACACTCTTGATGGTATTGATGGCAGAAATGGCATCAGCTCCAGCAAAGTAAGCCCCCATGGCTGGCTGAGTGATATGGGTGATGTTGGGAGTCATCTTGGGAATGACAGGGATGCTCACGCTCCGCTTCACATAGGCAGTGAAGAATGTCACCAACTCAGGATTCTGTCCTACATCAGAGCCCATGCCCGCCAAGCGCATCTGTGGACAAGAGAAGTTCAGTTCCACAGCATCCACACCAGCACGCTCTGCCATCTTGGCAAGGGCTATCCACTGCTTCTCCGTCTGTCCCATGATGGAAGCCACCACCACTTTATTAGGATAGTTTTTCTTCAATCGCTTGAGAATGTCAAAATCCAAACGCATGGGATTCTCACTGAGCTGCTCCATGTTGCGGAAACCATAGAAGTCGCCCGCCTCATCTTGCTGCATGGCGTCGAAGCGAGGCGACACTTCTTTAATATCCTGTGTGCAGATGGTCTTGTAAAACACGCCGCCCCACCCTGCTTCAAAGGCTCGTGCCACCATTTCGTAGTTGGTGCTCACGGCAGAGGATGCCAGGAAGAAAGGATTCTCGCACTTGATGCCACAGAATTCAATGGAGAGGTCGGGCAAGTAAGCAGTAGATTCACTCTCGCCCGTTACTTTCTTCAACTCGCGAAGGCGTATGGGGCGGTCGTAGTGGATACAGGCCTGTTCGGCGGCCTCCAATTCAGCATCAGAGCACTGTGCCACCCAGCGAGCCGCAAAAGCCTTGTTGTCGAACCTCAATGCTCGTACAAAGCGGGCGGGATCGCCGTGCTGGCAAGCTTTGGTGCAAGGGGCGTCTGCGCATAGCAGACACCTCGATGCTTCTTCTTTGATGTGTATGGTTTTCATGGTATTCTCACAAAGTTACAACTCCGTAAGTTTATCCTCAGTAAAGTAGTTGAGGTGGTTCTTTGCGATGACCTCGCTTGCTCCCTCCGTATTATTGGTACGGAAGATAAGAATGCCTTTGCCGTTGAACAGGAAAGAATAGAGGTAGGTCACGCTGATGTCTGCATCGCTGAAAACACTGATGGCATCAGCGGCACAACCAGGCTTATTATCCAGTTCGATGGCGAAAACGTCAGAGAGAGCCACAGCTACTCCAGCCTCTTGCAGTTCCACAAAGGCACGTTTAGGTTCAGTACAGATGATGCGCAGGATACCATACTCTGCCGTATCGGCAATGGTAATGGCCACAAGCTGGATTTGAGACTTCTTTATTTGCTCCAATACCTTGCTTAGCGTACCAGAACGATTCTCCAGAAAAATAGAAAGTTGTTTAATTGTCATAGCTATAATATTTTTTAGTTTGTACTTTTCAGAATAGTTTTCGCATATCTTTCACACGCACGGCCTTCTTCTCATCGCTGGTCTTCAGCGTGCCCTTAGGCACGATGCGTACCTTTGGCGTGATGAGAATTTCGTCTTTCAGCTGGCGGGTGATTTCCCTTTCGAGCGACTTCAAGCGACTGTAGTCATCAGTAAACATCTGACTGATTTCCACTTCTACTGTCATCACATCGCCTTCTTCCTTGGTCTCGATGGTGATGAAGTAATCGGTACTCAGTTCCTTGAATTTCAGCAGAATCTTCTCTATCTGAATTGGGAAGATATTCACGCCCTTGAGGATAATCATATCATCGCTACGTCCCTGCAGGCGATCCAAGCGCAGGTGATGGCGTCCGCATGGGCAATCACCAGGAAGGATGCGCGTAAGGTCGCGAGTGCGATAGCGCAGCAGTGGCATGGCTTCACGGTTGATGGTAGTAAGCACCAATTCACCAAGCTCGCCATCAGGCACAGGCTCCAGCGTCACAGGATCTATGATTTCCACGATGAAGTAGTCCTCCCAGATGTGCAATCCGTTTTGTTCAGGACACTCAAAGGCCACACCAGGACCCATCATCTCAGAGATGCCGTATGAATTGTATGCTTTCACGCCCAACTGCTGCTCAATGCGCTGACGCTGTTCCTCGCTGTGAGGCTCAGCTCCAATACAGAGAACACGTAATTTGGTGTCACGCTGAGGATCAACGCCTTGCTCCAGCATCACCTCATTGATACGAGAGGCATAGCTGGGGATAGCGTGAAGCACAGTGGTTCCAAAGTCGCGGATAAACTTAATCTGGCGCAAGGTGTTTCCTGCAGCAGCAGGAACAGTAAGCATACCCACCTTCTCGGCACCATACTGGAAACCAAGTCCGGCAGTGAACATGCCATAGCCGGCTGAGTTCTGGAACACATCTTCTGGACGCGAACCAACCATCCACAGACAACGTGCCACAGCATTGGCCCATTCCTCAAGGTCACGCTGAGAGTGCAACACCACGGTAGGATTGCCCGTAGTACCGCTGGAGGAGTGAAGGCGCACACAATCTTTCAGAGGAACGCAAGCCAATCCGAAGGGGTAGTTTTCACGCAAGTCGTCTTTCGACGTAAAAGGAAGCTTACGTACATCGTCCAAACTTTTGATGTCATCGGGAGTGATACCGAGTTGCTGAAACTTGTCACGGTAGAACTGTGCATTCATACAATGACGAACTGTTTGCTGCAAACGCTCCAATTGAAGCTTCTGCAACTCAGGACGAGACATGGTCTCGATTTCAGGATTAAAATAATTACTATATTCCATATTTATTTGATATTTCTCTTGTCTATCACATGAGCACTCTTGCCCTGGCTGCGCTCAATGGTATTCGGAGCCTTGAGCTTCACCTTGGCAGCAATGCTAAGTACACTCTTGAGTTTGTTGGCCAGACGCTTCTCGAGTTCGTCGATGGCGGCAGGTGTATCGAAGGTTGCAGTAAATACCTCCTGACGAAGCTCTACCTGCACCTCTAATGTATCGAGGTTCTTCACGCGATCCACCACCAGCATGTAGCGCGGTGCAAACTCCTTCATGCTGAGTACTACGCTCTCCACCTGTGAAGGGAATACGTTGATGCCTCGGATGATGAGCATATCGTCGCTGCGCCCCTGAATGGCACTCATACGTACACTGGTACGGCCGCAAGAGCATTCGCCAGGGAGCAGTGAACAGAGGTCGCGTGTGCGATAGCGCAAAACTGGCATACCCTCTTTGGTCAAAGTTGTGAACACCAGTTCGCCTGTCTGTCCAGCAGGCAATGGCTCCAGTGTCACTGGGTCGATGATTTCAGGATAGAAGTGGTCTTCATTGATGTGCGAGCCATTTTGAGCCTCGCACTCGTAGCTCACACTCGGACCCATAATCTCACTGAGGCCATAGAGGTTGAAACCTTTCAAGCCCAGACGTTCCTGTATCTCGTGGCGCATATCTTCCGTCCAAGGCTCAGCGCCGAAGGCACCTACACGCAACTTGATCTGATCTTTGGTGATACCCATCTTCTCCATGGTTTCAGCCAGGTAGAGGGCATAGGATGGAGTACAGGCAATGCCCGTGATGCCCAGGTCACGGATGAGTTTGGCATGTTTCTCCGTATTGCCCGTAGAGGCAGGTACTACCGAGGCCCCCAACAGCTCTACACCGTTGTGTGCCCCCAACCCACCAGTAAACAATCCGTAGCCGTAAGATACCGAGAACACATCGTCGCGAGTCACGCCATAAGCAGTCAAACAGCGGGCCATACACTCGCTCCACACACCAATGTCCTTGCGGGTATAGCCCACAATGGTAGGATTGCCTGTAGTGCCACTGGAGGCATGAATGCGTATAATCTCGCTTTGTGGAGCCGCCTGCAGGCCAAAAGGATAATTGTCACGAAGATCTTTCTTCGTGGTAAAAGGCAACTTGCGGATATCCTCGATGGTCTGGATATCATCGGGGGTAATGTCCATCTCCTGCAGTTTGTTACGATAGAACGGCACATTGTGATATACATATTCCACAATCTTGTGCAGTCTTTTTCCCTGAAGCGCGCTCCTCTCGTCGCTACTCATACATTCTTTGTTAGGATTCCAAATCATTGTATTTGAATTATGAATTATAAATTATAAATGTTCAATGTTTAATGTTCAATGTTTAATGCTCAATGCTCAATGTTCAATGTTCAATGTTCAATGTTCAATGTTCATCAATGGTCTTTATTAAACTCTCTCATTCGCTCTTCCATCACTGGATAGAGTTCATCCCTCATGCGACTGGTACAGCCACGTACCCCTTGCTGCTCGCTACCAGTGGTAGAGAGTGAGATGCAGCTCACACCATAATAGAGCAGTTCCTTGAGCAGCTGGCCACCCGTCATGTCCTTATAGCCAATGGTGAAGAAGAAGCCATCACCTACAGGCTGTGTCACATCACGGTCATAAACCACATGGAAGCCATTATCAGTGAAAATCTTCTTCATTTTATGGGCTCTGCGTTCATACTCACGAGTATCTTCCACAAAGTTGATCTTACCCTCGCACGACAGGCGTAGCATCTCGGCATAGCCATACTGAGTAGAAGCCGTACATCCGCTAGTTATCATGTAGAGAATAGAAGCAATCAACGTGGGGCCAAAAACGCCCGAATCGTGGTAGCGCTCTGCCAAGGCAGGGAAGTGACGGTCGAACAATGCATCGCTGATGCACACCAACGCCATGCGCTGACCAGCATAGCTGAAAATCTTCGATGAAGAAAGCATCAGAATGTAGTTGTCGGTATAGTGGGCCACAGTAGGTACATAAGGCGGCTGGTACGGATGACTGAGGTCGCGACGGTAATCCATGCAGAAATAAGCCAGATCTTCCATCACCACAGCATCGTACTTGGTGGCCAACTCGCCGATAATCTTCAGTTCCGATTCTTCCAGGCATATCCAAGCAGGATTGTTGGGATTGGAATAGACGATAGCAGCCACATCACCAGCCTCCATCTCCTCTTCCAACTTCGCACGCAATTTCTCCCCACGGAAATGATAGATGTCAAACTCCTTCCACTGGATGCCCAAGATGCGCAATTGAGATTTCTGAATGGGGAAGCCAGGGTCAATGAAAAGCACCTTGTCCTTACCAGGGATGCGCTGTGTACAGCCAATGAACGAGCCAAACGAGCCAGCAACAGAACCAGTGGTAGGTACGCACGCACGCGCACTCACCTCTACATTAATGAATGCCTTGACAAACTCATGTGCTGCTTCCTTCAGTTCCTTGATGCCTGCAGCAGCGGGGTACTGGGAACCCACCCCCCTCTCAAGCGCAGCTTTCTCGGCTTCAATACCATAGCGATTGGCAGGAAGTCCAGGACTTCCTTGATCCATGCGGATGAAAGGTATGCCCGTCTTTTGCTCCAAATATTGCGCTACCAGAAGCACTTCGCCAATGGTAGCTGTAGAAAGGTCGGCCACATGGTTTTTCACGCGAGCCTCTTCCACTAACTCCTCACTGAATATCTTCATAGCCTAAATCAAAAGCCTTGAGGTTATCATTTACTACCTGCTCACCCTTGCGAGCAAAGATATGCCTGATGGCACTACGCATCTGCTCAGGAGTCAGAATCTCAATATAGCGCGTAGCCATGCCCAAGAGAATCATGTTGGCACTCTTGGGTACCAGGTTTTCCTTGGCCAGTTGCTCAATATCCAACTTGGCCACATGTGGCAGTGCGTCAAGTTCGGCTTGCAAAGCTGCCTCATCAGGATAGTTGGGGATATTGACAAAAGGCTTGGAGGAAGTCACTATCACTCCATCGCTGCTCAAATAAGGCAGATAGCGCAGGGCTTCCATAGGCTCCATCGACACAATGAGGTCGGCCTTACCCAGAGCTATCTGGTCGCTGAAGATTTCCTCTGTACTCAGACGAAGGTCACTCTGCACATCTCCTCCTCGCTGGCTCATGCCATGTACTTCGGCCTGTTTCAGTTGCAAGCCAGCCTCCGTAGCGGCCTCACCAATGACGGTAGCGATGGAAAGAATGCCCTGACCGCCTACTCCGGAAAGTTTGATATCTTTTTTCATTTAGCGTTCTTTTTTTGGCGAAGTTTACGACTCAGTGTCTGCATGCACTCACGTTGTGGAATGATGACGGACACCC
>Ga0310786_10010570_pt1 | contig 11594 bp, 9 predicted proteins | sample AusTroGonzalo_MG_FD_203881 | JGI IMG/M metagenome (GOLD analysis project Ga0310786, IMG submission 203881) | Bovine rumen microbial communities from tropical cattle in Woodstock, Queensland, Australia - Gonzalo_03 (v2) (version 2) | ecosystem: Host-associated > Mammals > Digestive system >... | reverse complement strand
TGCCGGTACCGATGTTTTATCCTTAAAAACTTTGCCGAGTTGGTCGGGGTCGGGTATAAACTTTTCATCCGAGGTTAAAAGCGATTCAACTTTTGCCGTCCACGCATCCGAAAATTTATCGCCGTTACGGTCAATCAATTTAATGCCGTTATCCTTATACGGATTATGCGATGCGGTAATCATAATGCCCATATCCACATCCAAATCCATAATTTGCGCCGTCATCAAAGGTGTCGGCACAACGCGCATTTTAACCACATCAACGCCCATCGCCGTAAAACCGGCAATCATCGAAGCTTCAAGCATATAGCTTGAAACGCGCGTATCTTTGGCAATCGCAACGCGGTGCGTGTTCAAGCACACAAGCTTTGCAAGCACTTCCGCCAACCGAAACGCAAATTCGCCCGTCATCGGAAATTTATTTGCCACCCCTCTGATACCGTCTGTTCCGAAAAGTCTTGCCGCCATTTTTTATCCTCCGTTTTTTTTAATTTTTCTCTGGTTTTTACCGTTATTGCAAAGCGATTTTAATCGCCGTGGCAATCCCTTAAAAAAGCATTCTCGATTCTCTTTTTAATATCACACATAACGCGCATTTAATCAAACAAAATAATCTTTTTTTACAAAAAGAGAGCTTTTTATCGTTAAAAAGCTCTCTTAACATTTTTTTCCAAACGTTTCGACTAGAAAACGTAGCGGATACCGCCATAAATTTCCTGAGCCTTAACTTTGTATGTTTTTCCCGGACGTTTCGGGCTACCTAAATTATAGTAGCGATAGCCGGCATCAATATTCCAACGATTCGTAACTTTAAGTGACAAACCGCCGCCCAAAGCCCACGTAAATTTCGTTGTTGCCCATTCTTCGTTAACCAAACCGGTCACACTGTGCTTATCCAAATATCTGATTTTTGTAAAACCGATACCGGCACCGACATACGGTGTCCACCAGTTGTAAGGCAAAATATCATAATATGCATTCCACATATAAGAATATGTTTTCAACAAACCGATTGAAGGCGGTGTGCTTCTGTCTCTGTTATATTTACGCCAAACGTATTCGAGTTCCGTTCTGAAATATTCCCAGCGATAACCCAAAGCACCGCTCATCATAAAACGTCTGTCTTCAAAGTTGCCCTGCAATTTATCGGCGCTATGTTTCACATAGCCGGCACGAATCGCGCCGTAAATACCGTCACATTCTGCTTTTGCGGCAAAACTCGTCAAAAGCACGGCGGCAGACGTTGCTAAAAGTAATTTTTTCATTTGAGGTTTACTCCTTAAAAAATTAAATTAATGTCTGCTCTTATCTTTCATTAAAATATTTAAAATATGCTTAACATCTCGGCTCAAAACTGATAAAAATTATTGCATTGTTTTCTTTCTTTGTGTAAAATTGCTTCGAGCAGGTGGCCGGGTAGCTGCGCCGCGGAAAGGAAAATCCGTCGGTGAGGAAAGTCCGGGCTTCATGGAAACAAAATACCGGATAACGTCCGGCCGGAGCAATCCGAGGGAAAGCGCCACAGAAAATTACCGCCGAAAACTTGTCGGTAAGGTTGAAAAGGCGAGGTAAGAGCTCACCGCTGTTTTAGCAATAAAACAGGCAAGGCAAGCCCTATTTGACGTAAGACCAAATAAGGATTATCGGGTTTACCCCGACAGAGCGTTTCCAATCTGTCCAAAGGTAGGTCGCTTCAATTAAACCGGTAACGGTTTTTTTAGATGAATAGCTATCGGTGTCGCATTGCGACATATACAAAACCCGGCTTACAGGCCACCTGCTTTAATAAAAAAAATGATGAGGTATTTTTTAAAAATGCAACAACAAACCCTAAAAGAAAAAATCACTCTTGAAGGCGTCGGTCTTCACAGCGGCCTTAAAAGCCTGATTACCGTTCATCCCGCTGCCGAAAACACGGGCATTGTTTTTTTCAAAAACGGGGCTCAAATCAAGGCGCTATACACCGAAGTCAAAGACACCACAAATTGCACCTGCCTTCAAAATGACAATCTCAAAGTTTCAACAATCGAGCATTTAATGGCGGCTTTGTATATTGTCGGCATAGACAATGCTTTAATTGAAATTTCAAACCCCGAAATGCCGATTATGGACGGCAGCGCCCAAGTGTTCTTAAACGCACTTGAAAGCGTCCCTTCGGTTAAGCAAAATGCTCCCCGCAAAATCTTAAAAGTCCTCAAACCCGTTCGTTTTGAAGATGACAAAGGCAATTTTGTTGAGCTTTCCCCTAAAAAAAGCGATGGTTTGCACATATATTTCAAAATAGAGTTTCCCTCAAAAATTGTCGGCACCCAAATTTTTGATGACGATATCACGCCCCTTATTTTCAAAAACCAAATTGCACCGGCGCGCACTTTTTGCGAAAAATATCAAATCGACTATTTGCGCTCCGTCGGGCTCATCAAAGGGGGCAGTTTGGAAAATGCCGTTGTGCTTGATGGCGAAAATATCTTGAATCCCGAAGGATTTCGGGTTAAAAACGAATGTGTCAGTCACAAAGTTTTAGACCTTATCGGTGATTTATATACATCGGGCTTTTTCATCAATGCCGATGTCAACGCTTTCAGAAGCGGGCACTTTCACAACAATATGGTCTTAAAAAAACTTTTTGAAAACAAAGAAAATTTTGAAATTTTATAAGGAATAAAAATGAAAAAACTTTTGATTACCTGTTTGGCTTTAAGTCTTGTGGCGGCCTGTGCTTCCAAAAAAGAAGATTTAAGCACATTTTCGGCCGAAGATATTTATACAAAGGCATACAATCAATTTCAAAAAACGCACTACCAAAAATCTGCCGAATATTTCGAAAAAGTAGAAACGGAGCATCCTTATTCCAAATGGGCGGTCAAATCCAAATTGATGGCGGCTTATGCCTACTACAAAGACGCAAAATATGATGATGCGCTCATTGCTTTGGACCGTTTCATCAAATATCACCCCGGCAACAAAGACATTGCTTATGCTTACTATTTGCGCGCCATTTGTTTTTATGACCAAATTTCACCGGCCACCAAAAGCCAGCAAGACACCCAGCAGGCTTTTTCTGCTCTAAACGATGTCATTTTGCTCTTCCCCGACACCGATTACGCCAAAGACGCCGCAAACAAGCTTAAACTTGTGCTCGATCACGAAGCCGCGCACGAAATGAACATCGGGCGTTATTATTTAAGAAATAAAAACTATTTGTCGGCCTTAAATCGTTTCAACACGGTTGTTGAAAAATACCAAACCACGGCCCATATTGAAGAAGCGCTTTACCGCGAGGTCGAAATTTACAAATCCATCGGTCTTGAAAACGAAGCTGCTCGCGCCGCAAAAGTTCTTAACTTAAATTATCCCGACAGTTCATGGAACAAAAAAGCGCTTAAATTGATGAAGTAGTTCTTAAATGCTGACCGGCCTTTTTATAAATAACGTTGTTTTAATCGAAAAGCTTCAGCTTGATTTTTCAAACGGACTTACGATTTTTTCGGGCGAAACCGGCGCCGGAAAATCCGTTTTGCTCGACAGCTTGGCGCTTATTTCGGGCGCCCGAAGCGACACAAGCCTTATCCGCCCCGGCCATGACAGCCTTTGCGTTTCGGCTTCTTTTGAAATTAAAAACAAAAAATCACCGCTTTTTGACGTCTTAAAAGAAAACGGCCTTACCCCGTCAAGCGAAATTATCATTCGCCGCATTTTAACCGCCGACGGCAAGAGCAAAATTTTCTTTAATGACGAACCCGTCAGTCTCAAGCTTCTTAAAACACTCGGTTCTTATCTTTTTGAAATCCACGGACAATTTGATAATCAGGGGCTTTTTAACGACAAAACGCATATTGATTTTTTAGATTCTTTCGGTGTTTACGAAAAAGAGCTTGAACAAACCTCTCAAGCCCACAAAAAATACAAAACCCTTCAAAAAAACTTAAATGATGCGCTTGCCGCAGCCGAAAAAAACGCCCGCGAAGAAGAAATCCTTACGCATTTTGCTCAAGAGCTTGAAAACATGAGTATCCGTGTCGGCGAAGAAAAAGAGCTTACCGACAAAAGAACCGAAATGCTCAATGCCTCCAAGCTGCTTGAAAACCTAAACACCGCTTATCAGGCTTTGCAGGGCGAAGGAATTGCCTCAAACATTCGCCACGCTTTAAGTGCCATAGACAAAGCCAATCGCCTGACCGAAAACAAATATCAGGATATCTTAAAAATTTTAGACTCGGCGCTCGTTGAGTTAGATGAAGCGGTCGGCGAAATCGAAGCCGCTTCCGAAAACATTCGTGTCAACGCAAACGACATCGGCACCGTTGAAGAGCGCTTTTTAGCCTTAAAAGCCCTTGCTCGCAAGCACCAATGCGCCATAGATGATTTGCCGGCCGTTTTAGAAAACATCAAAAACAAGCTTGCAAGCATTCAGCAAACAAATAACGACATCATTTACCTCAAAAAAGAGTTACAAACAGCCAAAGACACCTATTATCAAAATGCTTTGCGCGTGCACGAATGCCGCGTTCAGACTGCCGAAGCATTAAAAAATGCCGTTACCGCCGAATTATCGTTTTTAAGGATGAACAAAGCCGAATTTCGCGTTCAAATCGAAAAACTCGAGTCGGAAAATTGGCACGACAAAGGCATAGACAACGTTTATTTTGAGGTTAAGACCAACGCGGGTTCGCCGTTCGGTGCGCTTTCAAAAATAGCATCCGGTGGTGAGTTGGCGCGTTTTATGCTTGCCCTAAAGGTCAATCTTGCTTCCAAAACGGGCATTGAAACCCTTATTTTTGATGAGGTAGACAGCGGCATCGGCGGCGGCACGGCCGAAGCGGTCGGAAACCGCCTTTACAAACTCGCTCAAAATGTGCAGGTCATGGCTGTCACGCATTCACCGCAAGTTGCATCATTTGGCACCACAAACTTTAAGGTTTCAAAAGAAACAATAGGCAACATCACCACATCAAAAGTTCAAAGACTTTCCGAAACGGAGAAAAAAGAAGAAATCGCGCGCATGCTCTCGGGTGAAATTATTTCGGATGAAGCCCGCGCCGCCGCCGACAAACTCATTTCCCAAACGGCTTAAAAATACGCCGTTTTACTTTTTTAAAACAATTAATAAAAATATTTGACTTTTTTTATATTTCTATGCTATCCTAACTTTGGCGCAGAGTTCTGCGTCAGGGTGTCAGAAACCCTTTGTAAACCTGTCGAGAAGCATGCGACTTTTCATGCTTGTCTGTTCTTTTGGGCGGATGTCGGCGTCATAAGGCTTTTATAAAGCTCAAAACGTCGAGCCGCTGAGGTTTACACGGTTTTCTGATCATCCGCCCGCTTTTTTAAGGTCGGGTTTTTTGTTGACTGAATGCGAAACAAGGAGCCGAGAGATGAAGAACACGCTTTTAATTTTATTTGTTATCACCCTTTTTTCTTTTAATGCTTATGCTCAAGAAAACACTGTGCCGACAAGCGGCAACGATTGCGGTGAACATTGTTCATGGAAAATTGAAGGCGGTGTTTTAACCGTAACGGGCTATGGAGACATAGCCGATTTTCCGCGCAACTGCGAAGGCGGCTGCCACAACACGGCACCTTGGGCGGCAAGTGTCGGCACAATTACCAAAGTTGTGATTGAAAACGAATCGGGCACCGCCGGTTTTAACTCTGTCGGCCAATGGGCTTTTACTGCTATGAGAAAACTTCAGGAAGTGGTTTTACCTGATGGATTAAAAAAAATCGGACACGGCGCCTTTCTTGGCGACAACAAACTAACAACCGTTAATTTACCGTCTTCTCTCACTTCCATCGGCGGTTTCGCTTTTGACGATACGCGTTTAACTTCCGTTGAAATACCGCCGCTTGTCACAACACTTGATGGTTGTTCTTTTGGTAACATTCGGGCAACCGAAGTTGTTATTCCAGAAAATGTCACAACAATTGCGCCCCATGCTTTTACAATCTCAGACGGCACATCCGATATGCCGCTTGAAAAACTTTATTGCCCCGAACATCTTCAGGCTCAATGTGCCGAAGCCATTAAATTCCGCACCGATAACGGCTTAAAAACCGAAATTATATCTTATCAAAAAAACAATGACGGTTCGATTTTATACCAAAACAAATGGTATAAAACCGCCAACGATATTTTAAGCGGCAATCATATTCACAAGCGCATTTATACGGTTGATGAAGCCAATAAAATATCCGGCAAATCAAACACGTTTAAAATTCGCTATAAATAATTCTGCGGTTTTATTTAATCAAATCCAAAAATTCTTGTTCGGAGAGCATTTTAACGCCGAGCTCTTGGGCTTTTTTGGCTTTTGAGCCGGCATCTGCGCCAACAACAACATAATCGGTGTTTGCCGAAACCGAGCCTGCAACCTTCGCGCCCATCGAGGCCGCTTTGGCTTTAGCTTCCGCGCGCGTCAATGTTTCAAGCGTGCCCGTAAACACAACCGTTTTGCCGCCAAGCGGTGAAGAATAATCACTCGTATCAACAAAATCTTCAATTGTTACGTAGCGCTTTAGGGCAGAAATCACATTCAGGTTATGCGGTTCATCAAAAAAGGCCGTTATATCTTTAACCATCGCTTCCCCGATACCATCGATAGCCATCAGTTTTGAGGTATCTTGCGTGCGCATTGCCTCTAAAAACGAATCGAATTTTCCGTAATTTTTAGCAATTAAAAGCGCCGTTGCAGCCCCGACCTGTCGAATACCCAAGGCATAAATAAATCGCGGCAGGCTTATTTTTTTGCGCTCTCTGATGGAATGAAAAAGGTTTTGCACCGATTTTAAGCCCCAACCTTCCCTGTTTTCAAGGTGCAAACCCGAAGCGTTTGAAAACAAGTCATCGCCGCCGTTTCTTTCTTCCAATGTAAAAATATCATCGGGGCGCGTAATGATTTTTTCTTTATAAAAATCCTCAATGATTTTGGCGCCCAATCCTTCAATATTAAACGCCTCACGCGAAACAAAGTGTTTAAGGCGCTCCACCGCCTGCGCCGGACACGAAAGACCGCCCGTGCAACGTCTCACAGCCTCATCTTCTTCCCTGATGGCGTGCGCCCCGCATTCGGGACAAACCGTCGGAAAATCAAACGGCTTTGCATCAGGCGTTCTCTTTTCAATAACCACACCTAAAATCTGCGGTATAACATCGCCTGCGCGCTGAATAATCACATAATCACCGATTCGGATGTCTTTACGCTTAATTTCATCTTCGTTGTGCAGCGTTGCGTGCGAAACCATCACCCCGCCCACATTCACGGGCTCCAAATCGGCCACCGGCGTCAACGCCCCCGTGCGCCCAACCTGAATGCGGATATTTTCAAGTTTTGTAATTGCTTTTTCGGCCTCAAATTTATGCGCAATCGCCCAACGCGGCGTGCGCGTTAAAAAGCCCAATCTGTTTTGCAGCGCCAAAGAATTAACCTTATAAACAATCCCGTCAATATCATAGGGCAAATCGGCGCGCGTGGCGGCCAAATTTTCAAAACATCTGATAATATCTTCTTCGTTGTGGCAAAGCTTGTTATACGGATTAACTTCAAAGCCCCATTCTTTCACTTTGGCCAAAAATTCGTCCTGCGTTTTCCAAAAAACATTCGAAACTTCGCCCCATGTATAAACAAGCAAGCTTAATTTTCGGCTTTTGGTCACGTTCGGGTCAAGCTGCCGAAGCGAACCGGCCGCCGCATTGCGCGGGTTGGCAAAAGTCTTTTTGTTTTCGGTGGTCTGCTTTTCGTTTAAGGCAAAAAAGTCGGCTTTAGACATATAAACTTCGCCTCTGAGCTCAATCACCTCGGGAAAGTCCGGCGCCGTCACCACAAAGGGCAAACCCGATATGGTTTTAATATTTTCGGTAATATCTTCGCCGGTTTTGCCGTCGCCGCGCGTAGCTGCCGAAACAAGCCGCCCGTGTTCGTAGCGCGCGCTGAAAGACAAACCGTCCATTTTCGGCTCAGCCGTAAAGTCAATATTATCATCCGTGTTTAAAAAACGTCTGATTGAGCCCACAAACTCTTTTAATTCCTCAACCGAAAAAATATCCCCGAGTGAAAGCATCGGCACTTTGTGGCTTATTTTCTTAAATTCGCCCAAAAGCGGCGCACCGATTTTTTTAGACGGGCTGTCTTCGCGCACCAAATGCGGAAAGCGCTTTTCGATTTGCTCATTTCGAAGTTTTAAGGCGTCATACGCCCCGTCCGTTAAATACGGGTCATCTTTTTGGTAATACGCAACATCCGCCTTTGCCATCTCAACGGCAATTCTTTTAAGTTCTTCGGCGGCCTCTGTTTCGGTCAGCTCTAAAACGTTTTTCATGTTTTTATTTCCTTTGTTTTTAGTATAAACCAAAACAAACAAAACACAAAAAGAAAATCAAAACTGTAAACGGCTTTTATTTATCTTGCGCACGCCGAATATTTGCGCGTCACATATTCTTCCAAAACGGCAATTTTATCTAATGTTTTTTGAAGTCTTTCTTTGTTTTTATCCGCCGAATTTTCAAACTCGCGTTGCGCTTCTCCATACATTTGCTTAAACAAATCGGCCGAAATCAAAGAAAGCATCTCTTTTGTCTGCGCAAAATGTGTTTCATACGTCCAGGTCATCAAATGCACCATCACATCCAACAAATGCCCGCCTTTGGGGCTTAAATATTTGCCTTCCAAAGCCGTTTTCAAATATTCGTCCGTTATGTCATAATCATGCACATAATACGGATTAAAAAATTCGGCACTTTTTTTAATTCCGAAAGCGCTGCGTTCTTGCAAATTTGCCGTTTTATCCATATCCTGCAAAACCCTTATATAAAAATCGGCAAGTTCTTTCCTTTTGGCCGACAAGCAAATATATCTTTCATCGTTTTTTGCTTCGGCCAAACCCCAAAACTCGTGATATCTGACGGCAAGCAAAATTTCGGGCTTAATCTTAAGTGTTTTCAGCATTTCATAACCTAAAAGCGCATGGCTTTTGCGCAACCCGTAAGGAACAACTTCAACACCGCTACCCGACAAATCAACCTCACAAAGCCGCCCGATATCATGAAGCAAAGCGGCCATACAAATATCTTTTTTGATTTGCCTGTAATCAAGCGGCAAATTTTTGATGATATCCGTATTTTTCATCTTTGAAAGCAGCTTTTGGGCGCATTTTTCGACCCAACGCGGGTGCGTCACCGTTTTTTTGATGACCCATGCTTTTGTTTTCACATATTGTGCGCGCCGTTTCTTATCTTTTTCGTTTTTAATTAAATCCGAAAGCGCCGGAAACAATTTTCGCCCCAATCTTTTGGCCAAAATTTTTGCATCCCAAACACTTTCGATTGAAATCCGCGGCAATTTAAAAACCGTAAATTCATGTTCAATTTTTTTGCCGTTTAATTCTTCCGATGTTTTGAGATTCTCCGTCTTAATGTTAAAAAACAATACTTCCGTCAATGGCATTTTTATATCCTTTATTATTGCACACTGCCGTCCATCGGATTAAATTTCACAACGAGCGTATTCCACATTCTGTATTTATCGCCGTATTTTTCGGGGAAAACCTTATAAATATTCACATTTTTATGGTTTTGACATATCAAAACAGCGCGAAGCGCGCTTAAGGCAACCGGATTATTTTTAAGCGCCCTGTCCACAATTTCGGCCGAACGCACCGTGCCGTCCTGCGTCAAATAAACCCTGATTTCAATAATCATGTTTTCAATATTTTGTGCGCCCGGATCAACAAACCAGCATTCGCGCAACTTGCCCGCAATCATATCCGTTTCCGTAATTGTCAAATCCGAAAAATATGAACCGCTCGTGCCGCCCTCAACCCCCATATTGTTAACTTCGGTGCCGGTTTTAATCACGGCCGGACTGTTTTCGCTTGCAAGTTCTTTTTCATAAGCATCCACCCTATCCATCAAGCTCTTTAACGGATTTGTCAGTGTTTTAATTTCTTTTTTGGGTTCTTCTTTAGGTGCCGGCTTTTGCGGTGTTTTGGGTGCGGGCTTCGGCGCCGGTTTCGGTGCCGGTTTTTTCGGCGGCACAGGAACCGGTTTCGGTGTCGGTTTCGGCGTTGGTTTCGGCTCCGGTTTCGATGCCGGCTTTTGTTCTTTCTTGGGTTCGGGCTTTAAGTTTGTATCCGCAAAATCCGTTTTCGGTTCTTCGGGGGCTTTGACTTCCGGTTTCGGCGTCGGTTTCGGTGCCGGTGCTTCTTTTGTGTATTTCGGCGGCGTTTTTTCCTGAACCGTTGCCTTTTTTTCTTCTTCGCCAAACACGGCTTTCGGCGGCAAGTTCGTCATTTCACCCAATTTCACATCTTTTAAGTCAACAATAATCGGCGCCTGACCGATGGTCGGTTTCGGCTTAAAAAGCATCGGCAAATCCATCACGAATATAACAAATACCGCGATATGCAAAAAAAGTGATCTGTACAAATACTTTTTCATCAGCCTTTTGTTTTCCTTATTTGCTCAAAGGTCTCGGCTCTGTTTTAAGGCCGACTTTTTCAAAGCCGGCATCTTTTAAGAGTGCCATTAAGTTAATCACTCTGCCGTAGGCCGATTCGGTATCGCCCGAAATCGTGATTGTGGCCTCATTGTTTTCGCCTCTGATGGCTTTCACTTTCGCCACGATTTTATCGGCAGGCACTTCGGTTTTACCGATATAGTAATAGCCTTCTTTATCCACACTGATGTTAATTGATGTTTCTTTGCCCTCAAAGGCTTTACCGCCGACTTTCGGCAGATTTAAGGCAATGCCCGAAGTCATCAAGGGGGCGGCCACCATAAACACCACCAAAAGCACCATCATCACATCCATCAAGTTTGTAATGTTGATGTTTGCGTTGCGTTTTGAAGGGCGGCGCGCCGAATAACGAAAAGAATTTTGCATTTTTATTCTCCGGCAATTTCGGCGCGAATCGTCGTGTCATCAATTTCACGCGATAAAATCGAAGAAAATTCGGCAATAAAGTTTTCCAATCTTTGGGCATATCTGTCATTGGCAGATGATATCGAGTTATAAGCAAGCACGGCCGGAATGGCGGCAATCAAACCGAATGCCGTTGTAAACAAAGCTTCGGCAATACCGGGAGCCATGGCCGAAAGAGAGTTGCTTTGCGTTATGGCGATGGCATTAAAGCTGTTGATAATGCCCCAAACGGTTCCAAACAAACCAACCAAAGGCGCCACCGAACCGGTTGAAGCCAAAAAGCCGAGACGTCTATCTAAATCATCCAATTCCTTATCCATGGTCACGCCCATCGCTTTTTCGATACGCTGTTGAAGCGACACACCTCTTAAGCCGCGGTCTGTTTTAGATTTCATAATGTTTGTCCGGCGCCATTCTTTCATTGCCGCCACAAACATGGCCGACATCGGGTCGCGCGGCGCATTGCCGATTGCCTCATAAAGTCTGTCAAGCGAGCCGCCGGACCAAAAGGCCTCTTCAAATTTTTTGGTGGTGCGTTTCACGCGCCGTAATGCGGCATATTTTTCAAAAATAATTGCCCAAGACCAAATAGAGGCGGCAATCAAACCTATCATCACAATTTTGGTCACCGAATCCGATGCCCAAACCATATCCCAAAGCGATGGATTTGTCGCGGCA
>Ga0310786_10010569_pt1 | contig 11594 bp, 9 predicted proteins | sample AusTroGonzalo_MG_FD_203881 | JGI IMG/M metagenome (GOLD analysis project Ga0310786, IMG submission 203881) | Bovine rumen microbial communities from tropical cattle in Woodstock, Queensland, Australia - Gonzalo_03 (v2) (version 2) | ecosystem: Host-associated > Mammals > Digestive system >... | reverse complement strand
TCGAAATAGACGGAATCATAGGCACTGATCTTCGCACCTGCCGTTTCCAGTGCCCGGTAGCCCGCCCGTTCCGCGTCGGCCAGTACCTGCACCAGAGTAGTTTCGTCGGTGAGGTACTTGGTGTCGAAGCGGTTCATCAGCTTGACGGCATCCATCTCTTCGAGCGAGATGGGCGCAATGCCTTCGAGCGAGGCTGCCAGGGATATGTGCTCAAACGATGCCATATCAATGCCATCCGGGTCCGCCGGGTCCGCCGCCAGGACTCTGGCCGCCCCCACCGGAATAAGTACTCAGGGAGACGGACGAACCGCCCGAGATGCCAGATGTTGCCCAAACACCGTTACAATAGGTAGTGCTACCCACATTCACGCCCTTGTAGCCGCTCTTGAGCGACGGGGCCGAAACGGCCACGGACGAGACACCCGCCGGCGCCTTGAAGGCAGCGATATAAGAACTGCCGTTGTGAAGGGCGTTCCAACTGCCGGCCGTGCAACTCATGGTATAGACGCTCTGGGAAGCGGAATAGCCGCTTTCCAGGCCGCCGTAGGCCACGACGACACCGCCGGTGATGTACAATTTGTAGCGTTCCTCGGTATTGGCGTCGATGGCCACTTCCGGAGATCCCTTGGTCGTGACGGCAAAGACATAGCCACCCGAAATCTTCAGGTCGTGGTTAGCGTCCATGGCGTCGTTAGCCGTTGAATAGGCGTAGACATAGCCGCCGGTGATATTCATTTCAGCCTGACAGTTGATGGCATCGTCGCCCGTAGAATACACGTAGGTCTCACCACCCTTGAACGTCAGGTTGCCCTTGGCTTCGAAGCCCTCGGATTTCGCACAGTTGATGACAATCAGGCCGCCGCTCACCGTCATGTTTCCCGCATAGGCAGTGACCTTGTTGCCGCTCTTGGTGACCCAGCCGATCTTGATGCCCTTGCAGGACACGTCGTTCGATTCGCTGCCGCTCGTGGTAATCTTGAGCGTTCCGCCGGAGATGTAGCTGTCCGCAACGGCATGCGTCGAGCTGTCGTAATCGTAGCTGCCCGCGCTGATACCCTTGCCACCATTGCCGGTATTGGTGATGGTCACCATGCCGCCTGTCATGGCGAAGTAGTTGTCGGCCTTGATGCCGGCCGAGCCTTTGTACTCCTTGTCGTCATCATCGTAGGCCACGCCGCCCGAGACATTGATGGTAGTGGTACCTCCCTCCACAAGCACGTAGTCATCGGAGCCGATACCCTTTTTCATGGCCGCTTTCGTCGTTACGTTCAGTACTCCGTTGGAGAGCTGGACGTATTCTTTGCCGCGGACGCCATGTCCGGCATTGCTACCGGCTGTCACTGTGACAGTTGGACTTGCCATCATTCGCACGTAATCGTCAGATACGACGCCCGACTTCGACTGCTTGTTGTTGGCCGTTACGCTCAGCGAGCCGCTGCCGCTGAAAATCAGCTGGCCTTCGGAGAAAAAGACGGCCTTCATGTCCTCGTCACCGGTGGTCGAATAAGCGGCAGAGGCTCCGTCAGCCAGGGTATTGGTCCCCTCCACGTAGACGAAGGTGCGCTTGCCACTTTGATTGTTGATGGCCGCGCCGGCGCTGTTGGTAATGCTCACGCCGCTCAGCCAGATCGCCTGCTTCTTGGAGCTATACAATTTGAAGAAGCCGTCGGATGCCGTACCGGTCAGTTTGTAGGCTACGTTCTCGGAACCGGTGTACTTGATGATCACCTGGTTGCCGCTCGTTGTCACCGTGAACTGGTCGGAAACGGCGCTGTAACCTCTCACTGTCGCGCCGGAAGATGAATACACCACTGTCACCAAGCGTGTGAAGGTCGTATTGGCAATATCGTCATCCGACGAGCTGTCACCCGCCGATGTAAAGTTCGTCGTCACAGCTCCGTCGTCGGCAGTGCTCTTGACGGTCAGCGTATAGGAGGCCGAGGCGGATTTATAGCTTGCGTTGCCCGCGAACGAGGCAGAAATGGTTGTCGTTCCCGCCGCCTTCGGCGTAACGGTGCCGTCGGTGGCGACTGTCGCCACGGATGTGTTCGTGGATGCATAGGAGATGGTCAGACCCGCATCAGACGGATCGACGGAGAGCGTGGGATACGTACCACCGTCTTCCAGCGAGACCGAACAGGTACTAGCGCTCCAGGACAGGGTCAGATCGTGCTTGATCACCTTCAACGTATAGTAGACACTGCCGGCTTCGTAGACCGCAGTAGCCTCGCTCGTAGCGTAGATGGCCGTCGTACCGGCGCCCACCAGGGTGATGGTGCCGTCGGAAGCAACGGTGGCCACGGATTCGTCACCCGAGGCATAGCTGACAGCCAGGCCATGACTGTTGGCCAGGGTCGGATAACTGTTGACAGAGGCCATCGTGGCGTTGCAGCTGCTGGCACTCCAGGCTAAACCGGCAGCGACGCGGCTCACCGTCAGCGTATAGGATGCGCTGCCGGCATAATACGCCTCGGTCTCGGCGGAAGAAGCCGTGATGGTGGCGGTACCTGCACCCACGAGGGTCACAGTGCCGTCGGAAGCGACAGTGGCCACACCGGTATCGCTGGAAGCATAGCTGATGGCCAGCCCATGCGGATTGGTCAGCGAAGGGAAAGAATTGCCACCCCCCATTGAGGCGCTGAAGGTACTCGCACTCCAGGCCAGGCCTGCGCTCTGCTGCGTGCTTTCCGGCTTGACCACGGTCAGTGAATAGAATGCGCTGCAGGCATCATGCGCATCCGTTGCAGCAGAAGCAGCCAGAATGGTCGTCGTACCTGCGCCGACCAGAGTGACGGCACCCGCCGCATCGATGGTCGCCACGCTCTCGTTGCTGGAAGTGTAGCTTACGCTCAGGCCAGCCGGGTTGCTTAGTGTCGGAAAACTGTTCGTTTCGCCCAGCGTAGCCGTACAAGTATCCTGCGACCAGGTGATCGATACGGTGGCCTTCTTCACGGTCAGAGCATAGGAGGCGCTCCCGGCTTCATACTGGCTGCTGGCAGCAGCCGTCGCGGTAATCGTCGTGCTGCCGGATGAGACCAGGGTAACCACTCCGTCGGAAGCGATGGTCGCTACCGCTTCATTGCTGGAAGCGTAAGTAATGGACTGGCTGCCGGGGTTGCTTAGAGTCGGGAAACTGTTCTCGCCACCAATGGTCGCTTCACAGCTCTCAGCGGACCACGTCAGGGTGGAAGAAGCCTTCAGTACGGTCAGCGTGTAGAAAACACTGGACGCGGAGTATTCCGTCGTAGCCTCGGATGAGGCCGTGATGATTGCTGTTCCGCTGGCCGACAGCGTTATGGAGCCGTTGGAATCGATGGTTGCGACGCCGGTATCACTCGACGTATAATTCACGGAAACACCGTAAGTGTTGGTCAAAGCTGGGAAACTATTGGAAGCTCCGATCGTCGCTTCGTACGACGCGGCGCTCCATTTCAAGGCAGGATCGGTCAGGGTGGTCTCTTCCCCACCTCCGGTGTCGTCGACGGGATCGATGACCTCGATGATGTCGCTGATGCAGTTCCCTGCAAGCAGCGCCGTCAACGAAAGTGTGATGATCAACAAAAATCGTTTCATATCATTGTTCCTCCATCAAATATTCATATTGTTTGGTAGAAATCAGTTTTCCTTTCGCATCATAGGTATAGGTCATCTTTTTTCGCCCGAACTCGTTGTATTCAAACTTCTTCATGTTCACGAGCCGGTTGCGCTCGTCGTAAACGAGCTCCTTGACCTGCTTGCCGGCGGCGTCATATTCATAACGCTTGCGCCATTTCTGCGTCTTTCCGCTGTACTCTGTTTCTTCGATTTTCTTGCCGTCTGCATTGTAGGTGGTTACGTGGTCGAGAAGCTTGGTATTGCTCCTGACATCCGTGTTCCACTCCTTGATAACAAGGTTCTTCTTGTTGATGGTCTTCTCCTGGGCCTGGAGCGCAGGCAGGACGGCCACCAGCATGATGGCAACCGTGAGCATATGTTGTATCGTTCTCATGGAAAGCGGGAATTTAACAAACCGGATAACTTTCAATTACTTCGCCAGTTTCAATGCGTTTCAACGAATCCCCGGTTTTCTTCAACGAACCGGCGGGGGCATTGAAGAATTATCTGTAAATTTGCAATGTGAACGTAATCCTGAAGATACTCCCCTTCCTGGCGCTGGTGCTGGTACACCACTTCCTGCTGGAGCCCTTGTCCCAAAAAAAGAACAAGCTGTGGTACCTGCTGCTCACGCTCATCCTGCTCACGGCTTTCGGCATCTTCTGCTTCTATCCGGACCGGCGGCCTGACAGACGCGGAGATGGGATTCCCGCTCCACCGCCCGATGAATGGCGGATGGACCGTCCCGGTCTGCCGCCGGTCGACGGACGGGGACCGATCCGTCCGGAGACACAGGAACTGATCATCGGTATCCTGCTGGTAGCCGTCGACTTGGGCCTGACCGCCCTCTACCGCTCGCGGAAACACGAAGCCGAGCTGAAGGAACTGCAGGCCGCCAACGTAAGCCGGCAGCTGGAGGCCCTCCGCTACCAGATCAACCCGCATTTCTTCATGAACACGCTCAACAATATCCAGTCGCTGATCTACACAGATCCGGACAAGGCCACCGAAGCTGTGAGCGAGTTCTCGAAGCTGATGCGCATCGTACTCTACGAGGGAGATGCGCCTACCATTCCCCTATCCCATGAGCTGGAATATCTCCGCCACTACCTGTCCCTGATGCGGCTGCGTTATCCCGAATCCGTGCAGATCGAGGATACGTTGCCCGCCGACGCGGGAAGTGCCGTAGTCCCTCCGCTGCTGATGGCCTCTTTCGTAGAAAATGCCTTCAAGCACGGTATCAGTTACGAAGCTCCCTCCTTTGTCCGGCTTTCGCTCGAGATGACACAGCGCCGCATCCTCTTCTCCTGCGCCAACTCCCTCCACCCAGCCCGGCAGACGGAAGCACACGGTCTCGGAATGGAGAACATCCGCAAGCGCCTGGACCTGCTCTATGGCAGTGATTACGCCCTGCATATCGACGAACAGCCCGACAGCTATCGCGTGTTGCTCGACATCCCCCTCACCCCGAAAAACGAACAGGCATGATCAGGCTCCTGGCCATCGATGACGAACCGCTCGCCCTGCAACTGCTGGAAGTCTATATCAAAAAGATACCCGGACTCCAGCTGCTGGCCACCTGCACAAGCCCGCGCGAAGCGCAGCCCTGGCTCGACCAGGCAGACGCGCTGCTGGTCGACATCAACATGCCCGACATCAACGGCATGGACTTCGTCCGCTCGCTCGAGGATCCGCCCTTGGTAATCTTTACGACGGCCTATGCGGAATATGCTGTGGACGGCTTTCGGGTCAATGCGGTGGACTATCTACTGAAACCCTTCAGCTTCAACGAGTTCCTGGATTCCATCAAAAAACTGGAAGACAGGCTCTCGATGAAGCGTGCCCTGGACGAATCGAAAGGGAACTTCCTCTGTTTCAATACGGCCAACCATGGTCTCCGCATCGACACGCGGCGCATCCGCTACATCGAAGGCATGGGCGAATACTTGAAAATCCATCTGGACGGAGAAGAAGCTCCGGTCATCGTGCTTTACCGCATGAAAAACATCGCGGAAGAATTGCCACAGGAACGCTTCTTCCGCATCCACCGCTCCTATATCATCGCACTCGACCGGGTACTGGAGGCACGGCGCAACGAAGTCACACTCGATGACAAAACAAAACTCCCGGTGGGAGAATCCTACAGGGAATCCTGGTGGGAAAAGATGGGACGAATCTAAGGTGCAGGCCTTTTCGAAAATAAAAGAAAAAAACGTATCTTTGCAAACTTATTTTTAGATAAGGTACTGATACTGACCTGAACCTGAATGAAGATACTCTTTGTTATCAATAATATGTACGTCCGCGGGAACGGACTCGACGCCGCTACGAGAAGAACGGTTCATGAGCTGAAAGCGGCCGGCGAAGATGTCCGTGTCCTTTCCGGATGCGACCCTTCCAAACCCGGACAGCATCCCGAATTCCCGTTGAAAGAGTTTAAATTCCCCTTTTTCCAGGGCATCATCGAAGCCAACGGCTATTCCTATGCCGACGGCGACCCCAAGGTAATCGAAGAAGCCGTCCGTTGGGCCGAAGTCGTCCATATGCAGGAGGCCTTTGTCCTGGATTTGAAGACTGTCCGCATCGCCAAGAAGTTGGGTAAACCGCTGACTGCTTCGTTCCACCTGTATCCGGAGAACATTTTCGGTTCATTGAGCCTGTGCCTGCTCCGTTGGCGATGGCCCAACCAGACCCTGCTGAATTATTGGAGGAAACATGTCTACAATGCCTGCTCCATCATCCACTGTCCTTCGGAAAGAGTCCGGCAGCGGCTGCAGGAAAACAACTTTTCTTCCGAGTTACGGGTTATCTCCAATGGCCTGATTCCGGAAACCTGTCTCAAGCCGGCCAACCCGCCCGAAAACTATCTTGACCCCGAACGTCCGCTTGAAGTGATATACATCGGCCGCCTGGCCGGCGAGAAAGACCAGATCACCCTGATCCGGGCCATGCGCCACAGCGCGTTTGCCAAACGCATCCATCTGACTTTTGCCGGTAACGGACCGGATGCCAAAAAAATCAAGAAACAGGCGCACAAGCTTTACCGCGACGGCGTCGTCCAGATCGAGCCTTCGTTCGTCTTCCTGAGTCACGACGACCTCCGCCGCCTTTCCGCAAAAGCAGATCTGTGCGTCCATTGCGCTGTCATTGAAATCGAGGGGCTCTCTATCCTGGAAGCCATGCAGCAAGGTGCGGTTCCCGTCATTGCCGACGGTCCTTACACCGGTTCCTCGCAATTCGCCCTCGATGAGCGCAGCCTCTTCCCCGCCCGTGATGCCAAGGCCCTGGCGGAACGCATGGACTACTGGCTCTCCCATCCGGAAGAACGCTGGGAAGCCGGCAAACTTTATGCGGCTTCCGTGAAACCCTACAGCATCGCCAACTCCGTCGAAAAGATGATTGCGATGTTCCGCGATGCCATCAACCGTCATAACGATGTGGAAGAAACCGCATAACTGGCTGATCGCCGCTGCAGCCCTACTGATCATCGTCCTTCTTGGGATGGACGTATGCCATGCCGTCAATCCGGAAACGGGCATTCTCTATACCGTCCGTTTCAAAGACAGGCTGATCTACATCATTTTCATCGTCCTGTCGTTCTTTATTTCCGACGTGGCGCTGCTCTCGGCCAAACAGCCTTTCTATCAGGTTTTTCTGTGCATTACAAATGCCATCGTCCTGCTGGGATTCCAGATTTGGATCTTCGTGGATTTCTTCACCACGAAGTTACCCTCCGGGCTGAAGATGTCGACGGTCTATTCGCTGTCCGTCGGCAGCATCTTCCCTTTGATCGCCATCGTCCTGCTGGTCGTCGCCGTTCGCTTCGCCGCCAATGAAGGCACCGCCCAGCGCATCGCAAAGGCTTTCAATCAGAAAGTCAAGTAAGCGAAAAGCTTAGCTCGCCAACACAAGGATAATCATCGCGGCCAGCAGGATCAGCAGGGCGAGACCCTTCGACTTGAGGTTCTTCTCCTTGAAGAAGATGGCTCCGCAGATGAAGGTGATGATTACCGAACTGCGGCGCAGGATCGAGACCACTGACAACAAGGCGCCTTCTCCGCTCAACGACAGGAAATACAGGAAATCCGACCAGGTGATGAACAAGGCGATCAGCAGGATCAGCCAGTCGTGCTTGTAGGGCTGGTACGAGGAACTGCCGCTGAATCTCATGACCAGCAGGATGACCATCAGGATGAGGGTGATGTAAAAGTTGCACCATCCCTGCACGAACATCGGCTGCATCGAGGACATCAAATGCTTGTCGAGCAGGGCGCTGGCAACGCCCGAGATCACCGACACCCACATGCAGAGGACCCATTTGTTACGCACGAAGTCGAAGCCTTCCCGCTTGCTGGTGTGTCCCAACATCCAGAGGGCGGTAAAAGCCAGGATGACGGCCACCCACTGCCAGAGGTTCAGGTGCTCGCCGAAGATCAGGATCGAGCCCAGGAGCACGAACACCGGCCGGGAAGTCTTGATGGTACCGGCGGTGGTGATGGGCAGGTTCTTGAGGCCCATCAGGCCCGTGATCCAGGAGATCGAGACGAAGAAAGCCTTGAGTACGACCAGCAGGTGGTCACGCGTCGATCCGGGCGAAGCATCGAACGTCGTCCCCTTCAACCACTCCCAGCCGAAGGCGGAGGTCAGGATGAAAGGAGAAAGGATCAAGGTGGAAAGCGCCGTACAATACAAGAGGATATGGAGCACGTCGTTGCGTGTCGACGCCTGCTTCTTGAATACGTCGTAGATACCCAGCAGAATTGCGGATCCAACCGCTGCCCAAAGCCACATGGTATTTATAATTCTTCTTCGGTTTTACAATATTTCTTGATGACGCTGTATGCGTCCTGGATGCCCAGCTCGCCTGCCGTACTCAGGTCGATGCAGCCTTTCTCCTTGTCTTTCAAATAGATCAGCACAAGTCCCCGGTTATAGAATGCCTCGCCGATATAGGGATAGAGGTCGATAGCCCTGCTGTATTGCACGATGGCCTCGGGCAGGTCGTTCGACAGGCAGTAGAGGTTGCCGAGATTATAGTAGGTATACGGAAATCCGGGATTGATGGCGGCCGCCTTCGTCATGTCGTGGATGGCGGGCGTGTAGTCGTAACTGCGGGTTACCTGGTCTTGCACGCGGGTCTTGACGGTCTTGTTGTTGTCGAGGGTCAGAACCTGCACGTTGTTTTCCATCGAGGAGATGAAATCGATCATTTCTGCCTGCAGGGCGCCGCGGTTGATGTAGTAGAAGAAGGTCTCCGGCGATTTTTCGATGGCCTCGTCGTAGCAGACCAGTGCGGTGTTGAACTGGTTGTTCTCCGCCTCCACCAGCGCACGGACGAAGAGATTGTCGCTGCTGCGGTCCTGCCGCATACGGCGGGTTACTTCTTCGCGGACACGGGCCGCGTCACGGATGCGCGTCCGTCCGTCGGCGGCGAACTTCACAGCCAGCGGGCTCTGGGCGATGAAGTTGTCGAGGACTTCATCTTCGTACTTCCGGGCGATGGACGAGTAGCCGCTCACCGAATCGGCGGGCTGCACCTTGTACAGCGGCTTGAGCCGGATGTCCACGTCACGGTACTGCAGCAGTTCGTTGTCAAAATCTTTCTTGGCGAATTCGGCGTCGAGCGCCAGCAGGCGGTCGTATTTGCGGGCGGTGTCGGCAAAGGCGGCATGGCCGGTGGAATCCGACGTGAGCGCCTGATACTCACGCACTTTCTTTTGCGCAATGTCGTAATCCTGCTTGGCCGAATTGTATTGCCCGAGCTGACTCTTGGCGTAGGACCGGTTCATGTAGGCCTTGGCAAAGTCAGGATACAGGTTGATGGCCTGGGAATAGTCGTCCATGGCCTCGCGGTAACGGCCCAGTTCCATAAAGACGGCGGCCCGGTTGAAATAGGCCAGCACGTTGTTCGGGTTGATGTTGAGCACGCGGTCGTAGTCGTCGAGTGCGGCCCGGTAGTCGCCGACCTGGGAATAGATGAGCGCCCGGTTGTACAGCGTCAGGGCGTTGCCGGGTTCTTCATCCAGCACCCGGTCGAGGTCGGTCAGGGCGCCGGCAATGTCTTTCTGATCGTATTTCAGGATGGCCCTGTTGAAGAAAGCGAAGGTATTGGTGCTGTCGATGCGGATGGCCGTATCCAGGTCTTCGATGGCTTCTTCCGGACGGTCCTGCATGGCATACACGCGGGAACGGCGGACGTAACCTTCCGGGTCATAGCGGTTGAGCGAGATGGCCTTGTTGTAGTCTTCCAGCGCCCGCACGGTGTCTTTCAGGTAAAGATAGCAGGCGCCGCGGTTCAGGTAGGCATTGGCTTCGCGGGGAGACTTGCGGATGAAGGTGTTGAAATCCTGCACCGCCTTTTCGAACTGCTGCGAGAGAAAATAGGTCACGCCGCGGCTGAAATACAGGTCGGTGTAGCTCGGGCGCAGGTCCACGGCCTCTTCGAGGTCCTTGAGCGCCTGGTCATATTTGCCGGTCCGGCTCAGGGCGATGGCCCGGTAGTGATAGGCCGGGGTGTAGATGGGATTGAAGTGCAGGGTGCGGTCGAAGTCGCGCTGGGCACCCACGAAGTCGCCCAGATTGTATTTGGCGATGCCACGGAAGAAATAGGCTTCGTACATGGTGCTGTCGAGGCGGGACAGCACGTTGAACTGTTCGATGGCCTGGGCATATTTGCCGTCAATGAGCAACTGCCGGCCGCTGTAATAAAAGTGGTCGAGGTCGTATTGTGCATGGGCCGCGGTCACAGAAAGCCACAGCAGCACAAGAAATGCGAAGCCGCGTTTGAACATCTTCGCAAAAATACTATTTTTGCAGGTCATTTGAAACTAAATGAGAAAAAGTTGTGCCATTCTGCTCCTGAGCTTCCTTTTTCTGTTCCTCGCCGGACAGGAAGATGCCGGGGCGCAGAGCCTCCGGCCCTATGAGAACCTGATCTCCACGCAGGACCAGAAGCAGATGCTCGAGCAACTGGCCGACGAATTGACGGAAGGCCGAGCATCCGGCACGAACGGAAAATTTCTGGCCGAACACTATCTGATCGAGCAGTTCCGGGAGATGGGGCTCAAGCCCCTGAACTGGGCCTATACGCAGAGTTTCCTTCATGAGGACTCCATTGCCATCCGCAACGTGGTGGGCCTGCTGCCTGCCAGCGTTCCCAGCGATGAATATATCGTCATCGGCGCACACTACGACCATCTGGGTCGGCTGGGCCACACTGTCTATCCTGGCGCGGACGACAATGCGTCCGGCGTGACGGCCCTGCTGTCGCTCGCACGGATGTTCTGTGCCATGAAAGCCGACGACGCCGGCCCGCGCAAGAACCTGGTTTTCGTGGCTTTCGACGGAAAGGAACTCGGCCTGGCCGGCAGCTCCTGGTTCGTACGGCACTGCCCCATTCCCAAAAGCAAGATCAAGGCGATGGTCAACATGGACATGCTGGGCACGGACCTGGTCCCGCCACACAGCAACCGGGAATATCTGTTCGCCATCGGGGAGAACACACTGCCGCAATCTTATCAGGGTTACCTTTCATATCTCTGCCGCCGGGCCGCCTACAAGCTCGACCTGGACCTGACGTTCTACGGCAGCCCCAAGTTCTCGAAGATGATGTACACGACCTCCGACCAGCATCCCTTCGCCCGTGCCGGCATCCCTGCGGTCCTCTTTACCTCCGCCTTTCACCAGCACACCCTCAAGAAGACCGACACGCCCGCCATCATCGACTATCCGCTCCTGCGCAAACGCACGCTGGTGATCTTCAACTTCATCAACCGGCTTTGCGCGGATAACTAGAATAACCATGAAACGCTTCCTTTTTTTATTTTGCCTGACGGTCCTGGCGGTTGCCTGCAAACCGCAGGAGCAGGTGGTGACGGTGCCGGATGGCATCGAAGACAATTTGTACCGCTTCGGGGTGAACACCAGCCCCTACGAGTATTTCCACGTGGCGGAAACGCCAGTTCCGGCCGGATACAAGCCTTTCTATATCAGCCACTACG
>Ga0310786_10010568_pt1 | contig 11594 bp, 11 predicted proteins | sample AusTroGonzalo_MG_FD_203881 | JGI IMG/M metagenome (GOLD analysis project Ga0310786, IMG submission 203881) | Bovine rumen microbial communities from tropical cattle in Woodstock, Queensland, Australia - Gonzalo_03 (v2) (version 2) | ecosystem: Host-associated > Mammals > Digestive system >... | reverse complement strand
CAATGCCGTGTTTTGCCAACACTTTGAAGTGATAAGGGATAAGGAATGGTTCTGCGCTGACGGAGAAAGAAAGGATGGTGAGCGCGATGGACGAACTGATTAAGGCGTTGCGGATATGTTGGAAATGTCCTTGTGATGATGATTGTCCACGATACGAAAGGGCATTTGACGCTTCGGAATGGAACATAGCAAAGTGCGCGATAAAACTGCAAAAGGATGCCGCTGACGCTATCGAGCGGCTGACCGCAGAGGTTGACCGAAAGGACAAGGCGTTGCAAGCGTGGTCGAAGACATGGGAGCAGAGAAAAGACAACGCGATCCGGCACATCTGCGAACATTGTGATACGCCGATTGAGGTACGGCTGAAAGAAGGCGCGTGTGAGGATTGCCCGATCAAGATTGTAGTGAAGGAGATCTTCGACGATTAATGGCGATAACACCGAAAAGGTCCGAATGACGGACCTTTTTTTATGCTTAAATGTGCCACAATGATAGCAGAGGTATTGTATGGCGCGAACCGATGGATTGAAGAAAACGCCGGGGATCACGAAAGCGAACGCACGTGAGTTGCAGAAGCGTTCGGTCGAGAAGCGGCAGCAGAACATAGCCGAGCGAAAAGTAATGCACGACATCGTGATTGAGCGTGTGTCGGAAGAGGATCGCGCGGCTATCTGTGATGCTCTGAAGGAGAAGGCAAAGAACGGCGATAAGGATGCGATAAAACTGCTGCTTCAGCTCATGGGCGAGATGCCGGACGATAAGCAAGTGATCGACCTGAAAGTGCCGACGATAACAGAAGCGGACGCGGCGTTGCTGAAGGCGGTGCAGAGCCGATATGAAGCTCAATGAAGTCCTGCGGAAAGCATGGGAAGAAGAGATCGAATATTGCCGTGATCACATCGAGTATTTCGTCGATACATACGGACACATCGAGAACAAGAACGCGCCGGGGATTATCGTACCGTTTCGTATGTGGAAAGAACAGCGCGATGCGTTGATATCCATGAATGAGCATCGGCTAAACATCGTCTTGAAGGCGCGGCAGTTGGGTCTGACATGGCTTGCGCTGCACATTGCGGCTCATACGATGCTGACAAAGCAAGGTTGCACCGTTATAGCATTGTCAAAACGCGAGGATGAAGCGAAGGAAATGATCCGACGCATCGTCATGATGTTTGACCATATGCCGCAGTTGGTGCGCAGAGAAGAATGGTACGGTGCAAGGCTGGAATCGACATCATCGGATGTAATGATCACGTTTCAGAACGGCTTGCAAAGCACCATAACGGCATTTACGGCATCGGAAGATGCAGGGCGATCATTCACCGCAAACCTTGTGATATTGGACGAGTGGGCGTTCCAACAGTTTGCGGAAAAGATTTGGAAGGCGGCATATCCGACGGTCAGCAGCCCCGAAGGCGGCAAGGTCATCGGGTTAAGCACGATCAAGCGTGGAACGCTGTTTGAACGGATATTCACGACAGAGGGGAACGGGTTTAATAAGCTGTTCATTCCGTGGTATGCGGACCCGAAGCGTGACGCAAAGTGGTACGCGGAAACAAAAGCAGCCATCGGTGATGATGGCATGATGGAAGAGTTTCCTGCGACCATTGAACAAGCATTGACGGTTCCCGGCGGTGCGTTCTTCCCCGAAGTGAAGGACTCGATCCACGTTACCGAATGGATGCCTGAAGAGCCGATACAGCGGTACATCAGCATTGACTACGGATTGGATGCGTTAGCGGCGTTATGGCACGCGGTGGACGCGAGAGGACGCGACACGGTGTACAGAGAGGTCTACAAGAGTGGATTGATCGTACATGACGCGGCGATGGCGATTATCACGGGAACAGCAGAACGTGTAGATGCGATATACGCACCGCCTGATCTGTGGAACAGAAACAGGGACACGGGACGAAGCACGGCAGAGATCTTCAACGAGATGTTTACGTCCGTCGGACTACCGCCAATGACGCGAACGAGCAATGACCGCGTGCAAGGATGGCTCGATGTGAAGGAATGGCTCCGTCCCGTAAAGGAAACGAACGAGCAGACAGGGCTGCAGAAGCTGACGGCACGGTTACAGATCCTGAAGGGCGCGGCACCGAACCTTCTCCGTTGTTTGAAAGCAATACAGAAGGACGAGAAACGTCCGAACGACGCGGCGAACGATCCGCACGAGCTGACGCATCTGCCGGACAGTTTACGAGCATTCTGCGCAGGTAGACCGCTGCCGCCGGAAGTGCCGAAAGTGCGCGATCCGTATGAGCCGAGGTCGTACAGCGAACAGATAAACGATTTTATGACATGGGGGACCTGACATGGGATATTTTATCAGCGTTTTGGTAGGTATCTGCTTGGTGCTGACGGTGGAGAACACGATCATACTGCACAGGAAGCCGAAAGCGGATGAGCCGCGTGAGCTGACGCAAGAAGAAAAGGACAAAGCGGAAGCGGAAAAGCGCGATGCAGAGGATTGGCAGAAGGTTATGGACTACCACGGAAGGGATAAATCATGATCGACCTGACGAAACCGAAAGAAATATGGAAGGCGTATGAAGCCGGACGCGATTACAAGAACAGCATCGACCTCTACAAGACCGTAGAGGAAAACGAGCGATTTTATATCGGTGATCAATGGCACGGGCTGGATGTTCCGAACATCATACTCCCGGTTCTGAACTACACGAAGCGCACGACCTCTATGCTCGTTGCGAAGATCTCCGCTGACGATATCGCGGCAAAGATCACGCCGTTCCTGACGGACGAGGAATCCGAGAACGTGGCGAAGATGTTGTCGCGTGAGTTGGACAAAGTGGTCGAATTGCAGGGCATCAAGAAGCTGTGCAAGCGCGGTGTGCGGAATTCTGCCGTTGACGGTGACGGATGCATCTACACGTATTGGGATGCCGACGCGCCGACTGGACAGGACAGTAAGGGCATGGTCGCTGCCGAGTTGATCGAGAACATAAACGTGTACTTTTCCAATCCGCATACGACGGACGTGCAGGAGCAGCGGTACATCATCATTGCGCGGCGAAAGACCGTCGATGATGTCAAGGACAGAGCCGAGCAAAACGGCGCGAAGAAAGACGATCTCGATAATATCACGCCGGACACGGATGCGAATCAGGGCGAGGACTACAGCGACGATACGCTGTGTACGCTTCTCACCGTTCTGTACAAGAAGGACGGTACGGTCCACGCGGTGGAATGCACCGAGAAAGTGATCGTGCGGAAAGAGTGGGACACCGAGCTGCGCAGGTATCCGATAGCATGGCTGCCGTGGGAGATGAAGCGGTCGTGCATGCACGGCGAAGCTGCGCTGACGCACATGATCCCAAACCAAATCGCCATCAACAAAGTGTGGGCAGGGCTTATCCGCACGATGGAGCGCATGGGATTCCCGGTTCTGATCCTCAACAGGACCTTCATGCAGAAGGACGAGAAAGGACGAGTAACGTGGACGGGACAGCCGGGAAGCGTATTGTCGGTCGAGGGATCGCCGGGTGATGTGCGGAACATTGCGTCGTACCTTGAGGGAGCACCGATCAATCCGAATATCACGACGATCACGGATAACCTGACCGCGCAGACGAGAGACACGATGGGAACGAACGACGCTACAAGCGGTAACGTGCGTCCCGACAACGCATCCGCGATCATTGCATTGCAGACGGCTGACACGGTGCCGCTGGAGCTGAACCGACAGGCGTACAACGATTGGATCGAAGAACTGTATCGCAACATCCTCGACATGATGTCCGTGAATTACGGATATCGAATGATCGAGTGGGAAGTGAACGATCCGATCACGGGCAAACCTCATAACGTGATGCAAGCGTATGACTTTGACACGCTTGACTATGAGAACCTGCGGATCTCCGTTGACATCGGTGCCGCGTCCATGTGGAGCGAAATCACGCAGATGGACACCATCAATTCGATCTTCACGTCGGGGATCATGGACGACCTGAACCGATTCAAGCTGTACCTTGAAACCGTACCCGATAAGTATCTGCCGGGCAAGGCGAAGATGCTTGCATACTGCGAAGAGCAGATGAACATGATCCAGCCGCAGGTACCGCAAGCGGATGCGGACATACTGAACGATCCATACGCGCAAGCGTTAGGAAATACACCAATAGCCCCAACCATAGGGCAGGAAGGATTACTGAATGTTTAACGACGAAACCAGTCTTGAACAGGAAGAAACGATGTTCGACGAGGATTTCGATTGGGGAGAAGATACCGACGAAACCGAAGCCGAAGACAGCGAAACCAATGCTGCCGATGAACAGGAAGATGATGGATTGACGGTCAAGTACAACGGCAAAGAAACGAAGGTCAAAAGGGACGATATCCCGACCTACGTGCAGAAGGGCATGAACTACGACCATGTGATGTCGGAGCTGGACAGCATGCGGTCGGGCAATATGTACAAAGCCCTGAAGAAAGCCGCTGACAAAGAAGGGATGTCCCCTGAACAGTACGCAAAGTTTGTACTGGATCAAGAGGACGCAAACGCGCTGACGGAAGCTGAAGCAGCCGTGCGCAAGGAATTCCCGAATATCCCGAACAACCTCATCAAGGAACTTGCCGAAGCGCGTGCCGCGAAGAAGGCGAACAACGCGAAGGCAGAAAAGGAAAGCGCGGAAGAAAAGGCATGGGCAGAAGCACTCGTGGAGTATCCCGACATGACAAAGGATTCGGTACCCAATGAAGTGCTGCAAGCCGTTGCAAACGGCAAGACCCCTCTGATCGCGCTGAAGGACTTTGAGATATCGCAGCTCAAAGCTGCACGACAAAAGGAAGCCATCGAATCAAAAAATCAAAAGAACAAGGAGAAATCCACGGGCAGTATGCGCGGCTCCGGCGGCGACGATGGCAGAGATGCGTTCTTGAAAGAATTCCTCTCGGACTGAACGTGTGACATGAAAACATAAATGGCAGTTATTCACCTTATGAAGGAATACGAGGGCAAGCCGCTTGAAGCTCTGCGCTACAACGACTTCCTCGCTGGCAAGGCATCCGACGAGTACAAGTGGAACGGCGTAGAGGGCATTTTCCTCACCTCGATCCGTACTCCCGAGATGGAAGACTACAATCGGGGGCAGAACCCGGTTACCGGCTCTCGTTACGGCACTCCGTATGAGGTCGAAGACGATCAGCAGTACCTGCCGCTGCGCAAAGACCGCAGCAAGCCGCTGACCGTTGACAAGGGCAACTTCCGTGAAGCGAAGTTTCAGAAGACCGTCGGTCGCGTCGTGAAGAAATTTCAGAACGACCGCGTGATCCCCGAAATGGTCCGCTACACGATGAATGAGTGGGCTACCAACGCAGGTCAGTACATGACCATCACCGACGATGATGACGGCGCGAAGATCCTGTTCGACCTGCTTCAGATCGAAGCGTTGTACACGAACGCGCACATTCCGCAGAGCAATCGCTTTGTCGGCGTGGACGCGAACCTGTTCCCGTACATCCGTTCGTCCCTCACGTCCCTCGACAACATCACCGACCGCATGCTGTTTAAGGGCGTTGTCGGTCGCATCGGAACGCTGAACATCATCGAGGTTCCGCACAACGACATGCCGTCCGGCTGCTGGATGCTTGCATGGTGGAAGGACGCGGTTCTGCATCCTGTCACGATCAAGACCCTCGACGTTCACGAAACGCCGGAAGGCATGGACGGTTCCCTCATCAACTACCACGTCCGTTACGACGCGTATGTCATCGGTGAGTACGCGAACGGCGTTGTCGCGGTTCTTGCGGCTTCCAGCCGTGCGACGGCGGTCACTCCGACGAGTGCGCGTGTGTTCGACCTGAACAGCGGCGATACCGTCAAGTACACGACCGACGGTTCCGATCCGCGCTACAGCGCAAGCGCAAAGACGCTTGTTGCAGACGCAACGATCTCTTCGACCGAAGCTCCTGTCGGTACGGTCATCAAAGCCGTAACGTACAATTCCAGCAAGGCGTATCCGTCCGATGTCAAGTCGGTCACGGTCGCGTCCTGACGAAACGAAAACAAGGGAGAGTAGTGTACAATGCTCTCCCTTGCATTAGAAAGGAGATTTCTCATGAGAAAAGATATGACCGTTGAATACGGTGAGAACTTCATTCGCGTCGCTGATCCCGTCGTGAGTGGTGTTATCAAAGCAAGCGGTTCAAGCGTTTCGCTTCCGTGTGATGCCGTTGACGGCAACGTTTTGATCACCCTCGACGTAAACGGCACGGCGGTAGCGCACCGCGAACTGTTTAAGATGGTCGAGGGGTCGGTTGATGTCGGTGATTACACCGTCGCGTATTCGGGCGGCGCGGTTACGATCTCGACCACGTCGAATAACGATGTGGTCAGCATCTGCATCGAACCCGTCGAGGTTGTGGTGTCCGACGCATTCCGCGCAGCCGTTGGCGAAGCCGCACCAGCCGCACCCACCGAGCTGCCTGCCGTAACTGCATCCGACGCAGGCAAAGTCCTCGCCGTTGACGATAGTGGAGTATGGGTAGCACAGACCCCCGCATCGGGCGGCGGCGCACTCGTGGTGACGGACACGGAGGGTACGCTTGATAAGACATGGACGGAGATTCACGATGCGATGCTGTCGGGTGGTGCGGTCATTAATGGTGAGAGCGTTCTCATGGTTACGAGCGCATACATCGGAAAGGGAACGTATATTATAGAAGCGGGCGGGTCTAACACTAACACATTGTATTCTACCGACTCCGCATCGGGTTATCCCGCGAACGGTGGTCAATAACACGCACACTATCTATCTTTTGTGAGCATCGAACTATAAGGAGAACACCATGACCGTACACGACATTATCCGCACGGCTCTTGCCGGGGAATACGAACATATCGAGGACGAGGAAACGGCGGTACCGCACCTGCTGACGTGGATGAACACGCTTCTCGCGGATTGCTTTGAAGCAGAGCAGAATAGCCGTGAGCGCGACGGAAAACCGCTGCTGACGGAGATCCCGGCCGTGACGGCGTTGACCGACGACGTGACGTACAACATGTTTATGCTTCGGTATGTTCTGCCGTATGGCATCGAGTGGAAGTATGCCGAGCAAGATCTCGACACGGAACGTGCGCTTCGTTATCAGAGCATGTACGAGGACGCAAAACACAGAGCAGGGGGAGCAGTATGGCTGTAACCGATGTAAAGACGTATCAAACCTTCAGGGGCGTGGACTATTCCGCGTCCCCTGCTGTCATTTCTGAAGACCACGCAAGTGACCTGCTGAACATGTACATCGGCGCGGACGGCGTGTTACAGAAGCGTCCGGGATGGCATATCCTGAAAACCTTCCAAGTTTCACCGAGTGATCCGACGCGGCTTCCCATCAACGGCATTCACTACATCAGCTTCGCGCCGGGCAACGGTACTCTTTTCATACACGCAGGGACGCGGCTGTATTCCGTCCTCATGGCGAATAGCTGGCGGCATGTTACGGGGCAAGACGCACCGTATTTCCAATACGAAGGCGATGTGCCGACCTTGGACGATGTGCGTCTGATCGAGGACTACATTGCCGGGAACGTTGAGAACCTTGACGCATGGCAAGTCAAGAACATGGACATCAACGGTGACGGCAAGGTCACCGAAGAGGACGCGAAGATCCTCAATGACTACATCGTCAATGTCGCGCATCCTGCATCGAACGGTGTATTGAGTACATCGTATCAGCTCATCAAGGACAAGAACGGCACGACCTTGGAGCTGTCGAATACGCGGTCGGTCGCGTTTGAGCATGACGGCAATCTGTATCTGCTCGACGGCAAGAAATACTACAAGATCGCGCCGAAGTACGCAGGGGTCGAGAACCTTTTAGATACATCCACGCAATATAGCGGAGTAATACAAGCGGACGGTACACTCGCATGAAAGAGTATTTGCTGACAGCATCATCGGTCTATAAAGGGTATTGGCAGGATCGCAGGACGCGGACGGAGTACACGAACGCAAGTCCTACGGCGTGGTCGCATACCTATTCCGAGCATGAGGACAATACAAATAACGAGATCAAGTATTCGCTGTCGCGGACGGAAACGCCTGTCACGGAAAAGGTCAAGAGCGTGGTCGAGGTCGAGAAGCGGTATCGGATCGCGGCAACGTTCGACCTGACAGGCATCGACACGACAAAGGTGCAGAGCGTCAAGCTGCGCATGAAACTGACGAACCGCAACAGCAAAAGCCCGTTGGGGTACAGAGTATCCGCATGCGAATCGAGCAGCAAGCTGACCAACGGAGCCACGCTTGGCGATATCGACCTTGGGTATCCTGCGGTTCCATACGAGCATGATGTCACGCTGACAGGGCTGTCACCGACAGGATGGTATCTTCTTTTCAACGGCAGCAGCACACCGTATGCACAGAGCGAAGACCTTACCTTCGATACCGCGAACATCGTGCTTGTTGTAACCACAGACGAGGAAGGCGGTCTTACCTACAAGACGAGCAAGGTCACGCTTGCGGCAGGGACATATACCGCATATTTCCCGAACGGTGAAGAGCATCCGATGGCGATGCTGCTTGATCCGACAGGAGCAGGTGACAGCACGTATTATGCTTTGGATGACAGGCAGAAGATAACCTTCACAATCGATGCGGAGAACGATGTGTGGGTTAGTACGACGAGCGATCTCATCACCAAGGTCATGATCGTCAAAGGTACGGACACCACGGAAGAATTTATTCCTTATGGAGAGAGCGCGTCAACCACGTATATCGAAGCGTTCGTCGCGGACGAGGTCGAAGGATACGTGCCGACCACAGGCATCAACGGTCACTACGAGTACGACGAACTTAATGCGGACGGAACAAACACGCCCGGATCGGAAGATAATCCCGGCTGGTGGGTTGCTCCTGAAAAATACGATGACCGAAACCTTCTGAATCCGAAGCAGATCAATACGTTCACATCCGACGGTATCCACGATACCTACTACCTGAATCAAAATAACTGCACGGTCAACAAGGTCGAGCAGCTCTTGAAGACGAAATGCTCCAACGTGAACGGACACGATGTCCCCGATTTGAACGGCACGTACTACGCCGAGGTATGGATCGATACCCCGGCGGCATACTACACGGTCACGCAAGCGGACGATGAAACGGAAGGCGTGTTTGCAACGAGCATCGAATTCAGTACCATGCCCGACGCTTCCGATAAAGTGAACATCAGGGTTACCTTCACGCCGCAAAGCACAAGCACCACGTTCGCGGTCGGCAGGGACAGAGCGTACATCGAGAAGAGTACCATCGTCACAAGATTCGGGTATTTCAATAATAATCGGTTTTGGTTCGCAGGAAATCCGAATTACAAGAACATGGATTTCATGAGTGGCGTGGACGATCCTACGTATTTCCCGGCAAACGGCTGGACGAAGATCGGCTCCGACATGACCGCGATACAAGGTTACCTGCACTACGGCACCGAGCTGGCGGTGATCAAAGAGGATAACAATCAGGACAGCACCATCTACATGCGGTCGGCTATTCTGACCGATGACAACGACATCCTGTTCCCGGTTCAGCAGGGTGCGCAGGGGCAGGGCGCGATCTCCAAGTATTGTCTGAAGACGCTGAAAGATGAACCGCTGTTCCTGTCGAAGGATGGAGTGTTCGCAATCGTCGGAACGGCTACATCGAACGAGAGAACCGTACCGAACAGGAGCTTCTTCATCGACAAGGTGCTGAAGCCGGAAGCATCGTCTGACCTTGTAGCCGAAACCTATAAGGACTACTACATCATCGCAAATCCTGTCACGGGGCATTGCTGGGTAGCGGACGCGCGATATCAATCCCTGCCGCCGGGAACGAACGACAGGCAGAGGATCTACGAGTGGTTCCCATGGGACAATATTCCTGCACGAGTGCTGTTCGCAACGGATGACTATCTGTTCTTCGGCACACAGGACGGTCGGCTCTGCGTGTTCAACACCGATTGGGACAATCCAAAGAGATGGAGCGACGGCGCGGAGTTTATCAACGGCTCGACCAAGTGGCACAAATGGCATCCCTACGATAACGGCTACGAGATTCACGCGCACTATGTAACCAAACGCGATCATCTGTCCACGCTGGATTTCAAAAAGACCATGCTGAACGACGGCGGCGTGATTATACTGCGTCCGCATGAGCAGAGCAGCGCAAGCATCACGGTCACGACGGACAAGGGTTCATGGTTCGTCGAGCAGATATTCACGGATTCCGACGAGCCGAGCGTGGTCATTCCTATTCGGAAGCGGTTCAAGAACTTTGATTCGATTGGAACACGGATCGAGAACAACGCGATCCGCGAAGGGCTGTCCATCCTTGGACTACAGTACAGATACGCGATCACTACAAACAGGAGATAAGCATGAATAATGAAGTCATTGAACGGTACAAGAAGTACCTGACGAATGCACAGGTCAAGGAGCTTGCAGCCAAGGCAGAACGCTACAAGCTCCTCAACGCGCAGAGCCGCGCGAACGCGCAGAACAGCATCCTTGCACAGCAGCGTCAGGCGCGGCGTGGCTTGCAAAACGTCGGTCTTGCAGGGCGTGAAGGGAAACTTTTCAGCGGCATGGAAACCGCCCGAAATGACGCGCTGGCGAAGGCATACGACACCTACAATCAACAGCTCCGCAAGGTCGAGGAAGCACAGACGGAAACCGAAGCTGTCCGCATGGCGAACGCTACGATCCGCGCAAGACAGAGAGCGCAACAGGACGCGTTGCTTGCGCAGCAGCAGGCACAGGCAGAAGCGATGGCGGCACAGCGCGAACGGAACGCGCTGCGGAATCAGGTGCGCGACAGGAATCAATGGAATCAGCAGATGACCGATACCGGGGACGCGCCGAGAAAACAGCCGACGCAGTACGAACAGGCAATGTCGTATGCGCTTCAGCAGGGCGCGAACAAAGCCGACGCGGTAGAGTTTGCGACGCAGTACGTTCAGCAGCAGAAGGCGTATGAACAAGCGAAGCTGAACGCAAGCACCGTGCAGAATTGGCAGCGGAGCATGACGGGCAAGGAGTGGGATCAGGAGCAGACCACGCCCGTGCCGCCTGTTCTGTACAAGGATTATAACGAGAAGCTCCCCGAATGGGAGCGATTGATCGCGTCCGAACCGCAGGGTGAGATTTCTCCGCGCGATTCTGTTGCAAAGGGGAACAGAAAGAAAGCAGAGCAAGCGCGGCGTGAGATGGCACAGGCACAATCCAAGATTGCCCGGTATTCGATCCTTCCGAAACTTCCGGCAGGTGTGGGTGAGCTTGTCGTGCTGTCGGACGATGATTTCGATGTGCGGTACGATGCTGCTGTAAAAGCGTACAATAGAGCAATGCAGGACGCGAAGATCGCGCGTCAGGACAATTCTTCCACAATGGAAGACATGAATCCGAACGGCATTGAACGTGAAGCAACGGAAGAGCTTGCAAAGTGGATACAGGCAAAGAAGATCCGTTCCGCGTATTCCGAAACGGCGTTCTATTATGACACGTTCAAGACCGTTGACGCGGCAAAAAAGTATGACAGCAAAGCAAAGGAAGGGGATTATTCCGTCGATGTCAAGGCGTATGACCGGGAACATGG
>Ga0310786_10010565_pt1 | contig 11595 bp, 6 predicted proteins | sample AusTroGonzalo_MG_FD_203881 | JGI IMG/M metagenome (GOLD analysis project Ga0310786, IMG submission 203881) | Bovine rumen microbial communities from tropical cattle in Woodstock, Queensland, Australia - Gonzalo_03 (v2) (version 2) | ecosystem: Host-associated > Mammals > Digestive system >... | reverse complement strand
TGGTAACGTCACGACGTACGTCATTCTTCTCGAAGTCATAATAGAGGGTCGGTACAATACCTACCGCCGAGTTGCTGGAACCGCCGCCGTTATTCTTCAGGCCCCCTACTGCATCCGACATCTTCGCACAGTTGTACTGCAGTACTTGTCCGCGGGATCCGTCCGCAAACGGAATCTCCCAGATTACCTCCGATTGGTAGTACTTGGTCTCGTCGGCACAGATTTTCTTGAAGATATCTTCATAGTTCGTCTGGAACTTGCTGTCCTCATTACCATTAATAATTATTTGCGCGCACGCCCACATGACCTCCGTGTTCAGTTCGGCACGCAGGGCAGCGTCTTCTACCAGGAACTCCGGTCCGTTCTTCCACGTAGCGGGGCGTACACCCTTGCCTGCGTAGATGAGGTCGGTACGAGCGAGCAGCGCCAATGCGGCTGCCTTGCTGGGACGACAGGTAGAGTTAGCCGCCGTTCCCGGACATTCACTGGACCAAGGCAGCAGGTCTGCCGCCTTCTTGAGGTCAATACGAAGTTGAGCGAGCACTTTCGTGCGATCATCCTTCTTCATCTTCATGCCTTCGGGATCCTTCGTGATGGACACAAAGCGCGGCGGTACGTCACCCCACAACTTGACCATCTCCAGGTACAAGAACGAGCGGAGGAAATAAGCCTCACCCAGGAAGTATTTCATCTTAACGCTGTTCAGGTTGCCATACTGCTCGATGCCCTCGATGATATTGTTACATTTCTCGATAGCCGAGTTGATATATCCCCAGGGATCCTTACCGTTAGAGGTAGAGAGGTCGCCGCTATTCGGCGTCATGGAATAGGTATTCCATTCTGCGCGGCCGGAGTTCTTCGTTCCGTGCTCTACATCGGTGTTCATTCCCTGATAGCCGCATGCCAGACGGTTACGGTAGGACTTGTCCTGACCGAACTGCTCATACACGCCGGCGATGACTTGCTCCGTGCTGCTCTCATTGGAAAAGACCGTCGCAGGATCCATTGCCGAAGGAGAAGCGGAGTCAAAGAAGTTGCACGCCGCCAAGCCGAGTGCGGCAAATGCTAATACGATATATTGACTTGTTTTCATAATCCTTGTAATTTATATCGATTGATGATTAGAACGAAAGGTTGATACCGAAGTTAAACGCACGGCTCTTGGGGAATGCCGAGAAGTCAACGCCCGTAGCCAGAGGATTGATCTTGGAACGCGTATCCACCTCCGGATCAGCACCGCTGTACTTGGTAGCACAGAAGAGGTTCGAGCCCGAGAAGAAGACGCGTGCAGTCTTGATGTATGCTTTCTTCAGCCATCGATCCGGCAGCGAGTAACCTACGGTGAGGGTAGAGAGGCGCAAGAAAGAACCGTCCTCTACGTACTTGTCGGTCAGAGCGATATTGTCGCTGATCGGATTCGCCGTCTTGGCGCCTGCGTTCGCGCTGGCCAACGCTGCGGTCATTGCGGCATAGTTCTCGCCGGAAACAGTACCGTCTGTTCCTACATAGCCGGACGGAATAAAACTACCGTCTGCCTGGAAGAGCGAGTAGCGCATGCCGTAAGCTACGTTGGAGGTGTTGTTACGCAGTTTCGATTTGTCGAAGATCGTTCCGTAATCGAGGGCGGAGAGGTTCAGCACCTTGTTGCCATAGCTGTACGTAAACTGTGCGCTGACATCAAACTTACCCCACTTTTCACCGCCGATGTGGAAGTTCAGACCAAAACCGCCCTGGATAATCGGCTGGGTGTTGCCCAGTACAACACGGTCGGCATCGTTGATCACGCCGTCACCGTTCTGGTCCACGATTTTTACCATACCCGGACGAGCCTCACCAAGGATGGTACTGATGGCCTTGCCGTCCGCAGCATACCAACGATAGTTGGACGGGTTGTACGAAACGAAGTCCTCCGCCGTGTACCAACCGGCTGTCTGATAGCCCCAGATATCACCTACCTTCGAGCCCGGCGTGAGTTTGAACTCATAGTCCGTATTCGCATAGTTGGACGAGAAGCAGGCAGAGGATACCAGGTACTCACTCATACCACCGAGGTCCACTACTTTGTTCACGTTGTGCGAGATATTGGCATTGAGGCTCAAGCCGTAGTTCAGGCTCTTGGATTTCTTATCCAGAATAACGCCGCTGATGGTAAACTCAACACCCTTGTTATCGGTCGAACCGATGTTACGATACTGGTAGTTATAACCACCCAGACCACCCAATGCATACTTGAGGATCAAGTCCTTGGTGTTGTTCCAATAGAGGTCCAGGGTTCCGCTCAAACGCTCGTTGAAGAAACCGAAGTCGAGACCGAGGTCACGGGTAATCGTGGTCTCCCATTTGAGTTTGTTGTTCGCTGCGATGACATCTGCGCCGCCATCCGTCAACTTGGTGTCGAACAAGCCGCTGTATGCAGCAGACGAAGCCAGATACTCCGAACGGAGATAACCGAGGTCCACGTTATTGTTACCTACTGTACCGTAAGAGAAACGCAACTTGAAGTTGGACATCACGTCCTGTGCAGGAGCCATCCATTCTTCATCGATGATACGCCATGCGATAGCGGCGGACGGGAAGTAACCCCACTGATTGCCTTTCTCAAAACGCGTCGAAGCATCTGCACGGAACGTAGCCGTGAGGTAGTAGCGGTTGAAGAGCACGTAGTTGGCACGAGCGAAGAAAGAGAGCATGTTATCCGTCGGATACACATAGGACTTCTCCGTGTAGGCCTTTGCAGAACCGATGTAACGGAATACGTCCTGCCCCTTCAGACTAGCGTCGTAGCCATATCCGTTGTTGGTGCGAAGCTCGCCCTTCATGATCTGCAACTCCTGACCGATCAAAATACCCAGATCGTGCTCCTCACCCCATTTCTTCTTGAACTCCAGGGTATTGGTGTTCTTCAGACGGCTCGAAGTCTCGTAGGTAGCTACCACGTGGCCGAAACCGGCACCACCGGCATAGGTGTATCCGTCACCGGCACGCGAATAATACGTCGTCGGGCCGTAGTAACGGTCTTGGTTCTGATAACGTCCTTCGTAACCTACCTCGGTCTTGAAGGTGAACATCTTCGCGAACTTATAACTTACATAACCCTGCAAGTTGTACTTGTTGTCCACTTTCTTGCGGTAGTTATGGTCAATGGTCGTGATCGGGTCGTAGAGCGAACCGAAGGACTCGTAGTCATCAAGACCGGCTACGTTGTCCTTTGCGAACAACTCAATCGGCGAATAAGCGATGGCGTTACGTACACGGCTCTCCGTCTTGGAGCCTGCATCTGTAGCAGTGTTTGTACCGGAACCGAGCACCTCCGTGTTGGAGAAACGCGCCGTGAAACTGATCGTCAAGTCTTTGATGGGTTTGAACTTCGACTTGAAGCTCAGGTTGTTACGGTTATAATCCGAGCCGTACATAATACCCTCATCATCAACGCGGTTGTACGAGAGAGAGAAATTAGCCGCCTTGTTACCGCCGCTTACCGTGAAGCTATGGTTGCTGTTAAGGCCGTGGAATCCGAACGTAGCGTCCTGCCAGTCCGTCACCTTCTCGCCATGCCAGTAATCCTGAATCTCAGGGATGGTCATCACCTGACTCTTGTCCTGCGTCTTTGCATATCTCGGGTCGAAATACTGGTTGAAGTTCGTCGGGATATTGGCAGTATTGCCTTTCGCCTTGTAGTGCGCATACTCATACTGCATCAGGATAAAGTCGTCCACGTTCAGCATGTCGTATTTCTTGGCCATCTCTTTCCATCCCATATAACCCGTGTAGTCAAAATGGATCTGCATCTTGTCATCCGCGGAGTTGTCAGCGTCCTTGGTGGTGATGATGATAACACCGTTAGCACCCTGTGCACCGTAGATAGCGGTAGCCGCTGCATCCTTCAGCACGTCCATCGACTGAATGTCACTCGGGTTGATATCCGAGATGCTGCTTACCTGGAATCCGTCCACGATATACAACGGATCACTGGACTGGGTCAGAGAGGTACCGCCACGAACACGGATCTTCACATCTGCATCCGGACTACCTTCCGTCGTCGTTACCGACACACCGGCCAACTTACCTTGCAGCGCCTCGCTGGCCGAAGCAACCGGGATATCCTTCAACTGGTCGGCATTGACCGAAGCCACCGAAGTCACCAAGTCACGTTTCTTGGTCGTACCGTAACCGGTAACGACTACCTCCTCCAGCACCTCGCTGTTCTCGGAAAGCACCACATTCATGGTGTTGCCCGTGATGGTCACTTCCTGCGTCTTCATACCGATGTAGGAGAAGATAAGCACTTTTGCATCATCCGGCGCATCGATGGTGTAGTTACCGTCAAAGTCCGTCACAGTACCGATTGTAGTACCCTTAACCACCACGGACGCAGAGATAATCGTCTCACCCGTCTGGTCCTTTACCGTTCCGCTGATCACACGCGCTTGAGCAGCCACACTCAACAGGAGTACAGCCGACAGCATCATGGTACGGAATACACTGAAATTCAGTTTCATAAAGAGAATTTGTTTGTTAGTAATATTAGATTAATTTTACAGTTTTTCTTTTACTCTCGTATAGAATAACCAATTCGGGCACAAAATTACACAAAAAGCGCCAATCTTTTGTGGAAAAATTGACGCAAATAGTACACAATCGTTATTTTTTGCTAACTGGACTTGTCAAAACAGCTCCGCGTAGGTGCATCCTTCGCGCCAACGGGAACATCCGTATCGCGTATTTCCGCGTATGATGAGGCCCTGCCGGCAGACAGGACAGAGCATGCCGGCTTTGTTGGACTTGACATCACGCACGACACCTGCCGTCATGTCCTTGAGTTCGTTCAGAAAATCCTGCGCCATGTATTCGCCGCGCTCTATCTCGCGCAGTTTCTTCTCCCACAAGCCCGTCAGTTCGGCGGATTTGAGAAGCGGGGAGATGATGATGTGAATCAGGTTGATGCCCGTCTCCGTGGCACGCAGCGACTTGCCCTGCTTGACGATATATTTACGCTGATAGAGTTTCTCTATGATCGCCGCACGGGTGGAAGGACGGCCTATTCCGTTCTCCTTCATCGCCTCGCGCAACTCGTCGTTCTCCACCGTCTTGCCGGCCGTCTCCATCGCACGGAGCAGCGTAGCTTCGGTATAGTATTTCGGGGGCGTGGTCGTCTTCTCTTTCAGCAAGGGTTCGTGCGGGCCGCTCTCGCCCTCCGTGAAGGCGGGAAGCGATTTGGCGTTCTCGGACTCGTCCGACTTGTCTGACGGGTCGGATGCATCAGGCATATCCGCCTGCTCTTTGTCGAACACCACGCGCCATCCCGGTTTCAGCACCTCACGGCCTGTGACCTTGAAATCGATCTCGCCGGCTTTGGCCAGCACGGTCGTGTTGCTCACTTGGCAGTCGGGATAGAAAACGGCTATGAAATGCAGCGCCACCAGATCATACACTTTTTTCTCATCCGCCGTCAGTCCCTCCGGACGCTGACCGGTCGGGATAATGGCATGGTGGTCCGTCACCTTACTGTTATCGAACACCTTCTTCGATTTCGGCAACTTGGCACCGATCAGCGGCGCCACCTGCGGGTAAAAGTCCTTGATACCGGCTAACGTACCCGGCACTTTCGGGTAGATGTCATCGCTCAGGTAGGTGGTGTCCACACGCGGATAAGTCGTCACGCGCTTCTCGTAGAGCGACTGAATGAGTTGCAGGGTCTGCTCGGCCGAGAACGAATATTTCTTGTTGCAATCGACCTGCAGAGAGGTCAGGTCATACAGTTTCGGAGCATACTCCGTGCCCTTCTTCTTTTCCACCGAAGTGATGGTCAGCGGCAGGTCCTTGATACTCTCTACCAGGGCTTCGCCCTGCTCGGCGCTCGTGATGGCATACTCGTCTTCCTCCACCGGAATCTGGGCATTGAACAGCGTGTCGCGGTACTTCGTCTTCAGTTCCCAATACGTACGTGGAACGAAGTTCTCTATCTCCGCCTGTCGTTTGACCACCAGTGCCAAGGTAGGCGTCTGCACACGGCCGACGGACAACACCTGACGGTCTTTTCCCGTCCCCCGCGCGTACCTTATTGTATACGCGCGCGTGGCGTTCATACCGAGCAACCAGTCTCCGATCGCCCGCATCATGCCCGCTTCGTACAAGTGTTGGTACTCCGATTGATCCTTGAGTTTCTGAAAGCCGTCCTTGATCGCCTCTTCCGTCAGCGAGTTCACCCACAGGCGCTTCACCGGACACTTGCATCCGGCCTGTTGGTACACCCAGCGCTGAATCAACTCTCCTTCCTGGCCGGCATCGCCGCAATTAATCACCTCATCGGCTTGGCTGATCAGATCTTTGATCACGTTGAATTGTTTGTGTACACCGGCATCGCCCGACACCTTGATGGAGAAACGCGGGGGAATCATCGGCAGCGAACCGAGGCTCCACGCCTTCCACTGCTCTGAATATTCCTGGGGGTCTAACAACGCACACAGGTGACCGAAAGTCCAGGTCACCTGATAGCCATTGCCTTCAAAATAGCCGTCTTTGCGCTGTTTGGCACCAAGCACATTGGCGATATACGCCCCCACAGACGGTTTCTCTGCTACACAAACGATCATGCGTTATCGCTTATTTTGCGCGCCGTAGCCGTAACCGTAACCATAGCCGTAGCCGGCACGGGCGGTCTTGACGTCATTGAGCACACATGCCACATTGTGCATCTTCTTCTGCTCGATTACCTCGTTGATATAATCGATCATCTCGGACGGCGTGTACTTATAGCGGCATACGAAGAGCACGACGTCTGCATGACGGTCGAGCAGATACGTGTCGCTGACCAGTGCAATAGGCGCCGTATCGACGATGATATACTCATAGCGCGAACGCAACTCCTTGAATAACAGCTCTATACGCTCCGTCTGCAGCAACTCGGCCGGGTTCGGCGGGATCGCACCGCAAGGCAGGATGTCGAGGTTCTTGTTCTCGCCGCTCGGCACGATAATATCGTCGAGTTCCATCTCCGGCTCTGCCAGATAATTGGTCAGGTGACCACGGGTGCTGAGATTGAAATAGTCTGCCAGCATAGGCTTGCGGATATCCATACCCACCAGAGCTACTTTCTTTCCTAACATCGCCAGGGACAGGGCCAGGTTGCTCGCCACATACGACTTACCGTCGCCATTGATACACGATGTAACCAGAATCACCGGAGCCTTGACATCTGCAGGAACGACGAAGCGCAAGTTCGTACGGATCAAACGGAACAACTCCGCCGAAACGGTAGATTCGCCTTCGCGGATAGCGATATGCGCATTGCGCGAGTTCTGAACCAATTTGCCCAACAACGGTGCATGTATGCGTTTCTCAAACTCCTTCTCGTCATCGATCTTGTCGTTGAACAGGATATAGAGGTACAGCAAGGCGGCCGGGATCATCAAGCCCATGACAAAGCACAGGAAGAGCAGTTTCAGGGGGTTCGGCTTTCTGCTGTTCACATCCCTTTGCGGCATATCGATCACCTTGGCCGGCATCGACGTGGCCGCTAACATCAAGGCGTTCTCCTCGCGTTTCTCGTAGAGATACAGATAGAGACGCTCCTTGATTTTCTGGTCGCGCACCACGCGCTCGTATTCACGCTGCTGCTCCGGCGCGTCCTTGATCTGGCGGTTGAATTTGGAGTCCTGCGACTGCAGGTTGCGCTGACGGATCTTCAGGCTCTCCCGCACCGAACCGATCGTGGCGATGATGTTCTGACGCATGGACGCCAACTGCGAACTCATCTGGTCCACTACCGGGTTGTCTTCCGTAGCGGTGCGCATGATGCGCATCCGCTGAAGTTGCAGGGCGTTGTATTCGGACAGGCTGCTGGCCAGGGCCGCATCCTCGATACCGATATTGGAGGGGATCAGATTGCTGCGCTTCGTCTCGTCACGCAGGAACTCATCGATATAGGCCACCAGGCTCAACTGGGTCTCTATCTCCTCCATCGCGCGCTGTTCGGCACTGCTGGCCTGCAGGAACAACTGTGCCTGCGTACCCAGGTCGGCGATATTGTTCTTCGACTTGTATTCAGCCACCGCATCTTCCGCCTCGCTCAACTCGGTCGTGATAATCGCCAGACGCTCCTCTATGAACGCGGCCGTGTTCGTGGCGATCATGTTCTTGTCCACGATGGCGTTCATGTTGTATTGCTCGATGATCTGACCGAGCAGCGCCTTGTCACGCTCCGGATTGGCAGAGACGGTGGACAGATTGATGATGTTGGACTCTTTCTTATGCTGCGACACCTTGATGGCTTTACGGTAACGAGCCACCACCGATTCGCGACGCATATGTACCACGCGATAGGTCGTGTCTGCGCTCAACTCGCGGGTGGGGTGAATAGCGATCGTTCCCACGCAGGTCTCGATCGGGCTGCCCAACTCGCTTACTCGCTTGGTGGAACGGTGCAGGCGTCCTATCTGGGTCGTCACTTTGTATCCCTTCCGGGTCGGCTTCACGATCACTTTGAAAGGCTTCTCCTTGGCTTTCGGAGTCAGATCCAGATAGTCAATCTTCATCGCCGGACTGCGGAACTCTTCCTTCCAACGGAGCCCTTCCTTCACATACGAACTCTCCCACAGGTCAAGGGCGTCAATCGCCTGATACAACAAGCCGCGCGAGGACAGTACCACCACCTCGTCCTCCGCCATCGTATTACCCGACAGGCCTAACATCGTCAGCGCCTCTACGCCTCCCATGCTGCCGTCGTTCTGGCGCAACATGATCGCGGCGTCCGTGGTCCAGATGGGAGACTTACGGAGCATGTACGCTACGCCCAGCAGGACGCAGAACACCACACCGATGGCAAACCACCACCAGTGCTCCAATACAACACGGACTATCTTACGTACGTCAATTTCGTTGATGTTTGTATTATTCTCCATAGCAGATTATTTCCTCGTTACATTAACAATCGTTACGATTACCGTCGCCGCACTCGCGAGAGTGGAGACGGTGCTCAACCATAGACTGACGTTCGCACTGTTGACCGCACGCACTTTGTTCGGGGAGACGTAGATCACGTCGTTTTGCTGCAGATAATAGTACGGGGATGTCAGCAGGTCGGGGCTCGTCATGTCGATACGGGCGAACTCCATCTTGCCGTCCACCTCACGGGATATCAACAGGTTGTCACGGCGGCCGTACGGCGTCATGTCACCTGCTGCCGCCAGAGCCTCCAGCACCGTCAGACGCCCATTGCTGATGCTCACCGTTCCCGGGCGGTTTACCTCACCCAGCACGGACACTTTAGCACTCACCAGGTTCACCTGCACCATCGGTTTCACAACATGTTTCTCCAGCGCCTCTTTGATCAGTTGCTCCGCCTCCGCACGCACCAGTCCGGCCACATGCAGTTTGCCCAACACGGGCATTTCGATATCGCCGTTCTCGTCCACACGGTAGGTCAGCAACATCGGCGTCGTCTTGACCACCGTGGAGGTCGGGTCGTTGAACGCCACCGTCGGCAGGTTATACGGCGCCACCGCCTCCTGATCCAACGCAGACACGAAGATCGTCAGCGCGTCAGCGGGCTTGATCGTGATCTCCGCGCTCGGCACAAAATGAGCGTTGACCGAGTCGGCCGACTGCGGCGTCACATCGCGCAAGTAAGTCATTTTTTTCTGCGTCACGCAACTCGCAGCCACCATTGCCACGAGCACTAACGCACACATCTGTTTAATCGTTCTATACATGATTTTTTGAATTTATTCATAGATAAAGCGTGCAAAGGTACACTTTTTTTTTGACATATGCAAATTTAAATACTTTTTTTCGCAAATTATTTGCATATATGCAAATTTCTTTGTACCTTTGCATGACATTTTGTCAGGTTATTATGACGCAACAGGAATTATTAGCAATCAAGCAGCGTTTCGGCATCATCGGCCAGAGTCCGCTACTCAACAGAGATATAGAGGTGGCCGTTCAGGTCGCCCGCACCGATTTGAGTGTGCTCATCACCGGAGAATCCGGTGTGGGCAAGGAGCATTTCCCGAAGATCATTCACGCCTTCTCGGCACGCAAGCACGGCCCGTATTTCGCCGTCAACTGCGGCGCCATACCCGAGGGCACCATTGACAGCGAACTCTTCGGCCACGAGAAAGGTGCCTTCACCGACGCCAAGAACGAGCACAAGGGATATTTCGAGATAGCCGACGGCGGTACGCTCTTCCTCGACGAAGTAGGCGAACTGCCCTTGCAGACACAGGTCAGACTGCTCCGTGTTCTGGAGACCGGCGAGTACCTGCGTATGGGTTCCAGCCAGGTACGCAAGACGAATGTGCGCGTCGTAGCCGCCACCAACCTCAACATGCGGCAGGCCATCGACGACGGACGCTTCCGCGAGGACCTATACTACCGTCTCAACACCGTGGAGATCCGCGTGCCCGCACTCCGCGAACGGAAGGAGGATATCCCCTTGCTCTTCCGCAAGTTCGCATTGGATTTCTGCAACCGCTACCAGATGCCGCCCTTGTCCCTCAACGAGGAAGCGACACGCCTGCTGCAGAACTCGTATTGGCGCGGTAACATCCGCCAACTCAAGAACCTCGCCGAGCAGATAGCCGTCATCGAGATGGACCATCAGATCAACGCCGAGACACTCCGCAAATACCTGCCCAAAGAGGAGAATCAGCAGGGCATCGTCCTACGGACGCCTACGCAGGAAGCCGGCAAAGACTACTCGCACGAGATCGGCATCCTCTACAACATGGTCATGCAGAACAAGAAAGACCTGGAGGCGCTCAAAGAGATGCTCCTCTCCGGCCGTGAGCCCGAGATAAGCGTGCCGCAGGACCTCGAAGAGATTGCCGCCCCCACCATCATCTCCGCACCCGTCGCCACGGCCGACAGCACGCTGCGCAAGCCGATTGATGCGGAAGATATAGAGGACAGTCTGCGCGTCGATGACACCGAGAAAGAACTCATCCGAAGGGCGTTGGAACTGACGGAAGGCAACCGGAAGGAAGCCGCCGCACGGCTCGGATTCTCAGAACGAACGCTCTACCGCAAAATCAAAGAGTATGGACTATAAGACGATCATTACCGGTCTGCTGTTATTGGTGTCCTCCGCTTGCAGCATCAGTTACAAGTTCAACGGAGCCAACATCAACTACCAGACCACCCACTCCATCTCCATCGCCGATTTCCCGAACAATGCGCCGATGGTCAATCCGAACTTGAGCAACAATCTCTCGGAGGGCATTCGGGATCTGTACATACGCCAGACACGCCTGCAGGTACTACCCAAAGGCGGGGATCTGGAACTCGAAGGCGAGATCATCGGCTACGATCTGACGCAAGGCGGCATCTCGGCCACCAGTTACGCCTCGGAGAGCCGGCTGACCATCCGCGTCATGGTGCATTTCACCAACAATATCAATCCGGAAGAGTCGTTTGACAAGACCTACTCGGCTTATCAGACATTCGATGCGAGCCGCTTGCTCACCGACGTGCAAGATGAGTTATGCGCGCTCATGATAAAGGAAATCGCAGAGAGTATATACAACGAAACTGTGGCTCGATGGTAAGCCGCAGTTTCTTTTTATAACAGCACTATCTCCACCCGCCTGTTCATCT
>Ga0310786_10010563_pt1 | contig 11597 bp, 6 predicted proteins | sample AusTroGonzalo_MG_FD_203881 | JGI IMG/M metagenome (GOLD analysis project Ga0310786, IMG submission 203881) | Bovine rumen microbial communities from tropical cattle in Woodstock, Queensland, Australia - Gonzalo_03 (v2) (version 2) | ecosystem: Host-associated > Mammals > Digestive system >... | reverse complement strand
ATTTACTCGCGGCAAAAAGCCGTCCGAAAATCCGAAACTGGTTTATTTAAGCGGACAGCCCGGCGCAGGTAAAAGTTCTTTGTCCAAACAATACGCCGAAGAAATGGGCGGGAAAGACGCCGTTGTCGTGTTCGGCGCCGACGATCTGCGCGCGATGCTCCCTTATCACAAGGAAGTTCAGGAAAAATACGAAATGGACTATCCGTTCATTACCAAAAGAGATTCCGGAAAATTGCGGACCATGTTGATGGATTACTGCATGGAAAACAATATCAGCATGGTGGTCGAAAGTATTTTCGCCAATCCGAACGATGATAAAATGCCGGTATTTACCCAAGCAAAGAAAAAAGATTTTGACGTTGAAGTCGCTTTTCTGGGCGTTGACGAAAACCTCAGCTCACTCGGCATTTATCAACGTTACAATACCCAGAAAAACGAAACCGGCCGCGGCTTTGCCCCCACATTGGACATGCATGACAAAGCCTATGGCATGATGGAACAAATCGCGACCGGAATGACGCAAAATCCGGATATCGACAACGTAAAAATTTATGACAGGGAATTGGTATGCCATTTTGACAAATCAAAATCCCAAGATCCGGCCAAAGAATGCGGAAAAGCATTAAAGCACAGCCGCGAGGTAAGCTTGGGAAGAAACGATTTCAAAAAATCGATGCGCTTTTATGACGAAATCGCCTCTGATATGGCCAAAAGAGGCGATGATCCGACAATGATAGAAATCGTTAAAAACTTAAAGGCGAGACATAAAAAAGCCTTTGCCCAATTAATGCAGAAAATGCGCGGCAGAGGCGGCAACGAGAGGTAAATTAAACATAACCTTACCCGCAATTGTGACACCGTCGTTTTCAAAAGGAACGACGGTGTTTTTTCTTTTGGATAAGGTTCAAAGATAACCGACTGGCACGATGATAACATTACCCGTCAAAGACAAATAAGGTATCCGCCATACCAACATCGGCTCGACACCGTGTTTTTCACCGATATAGCGCAAAAAAATACAAAAAAGACCTAAAAATCGAGACTTTTATTATGTAAGATTTACGTTTAAATCGTTTTCATCAAAAACGTTGGTTTTCTTTCAGATTTTAATGGGAAAATCCGCAAACAAAGGTTAAATCTTTTCCCCCAAGGTGTAAAAATCGGCGTTACATGGGCGCTTTATGTCGGCGGCGGTCATGGCGATGGCGTTTTTGACCGTATCCGCCAGATTGTCCGCGACGGGAATGCCGTTTTGTTTTGCCCGATAGGCGATATATTCCATCCTTTCCGCCTTTTTGGGAAAACCAAGAACGACTTTTCCCGAATGCAGCCACTCGCCGAATTCAATATTGGTGGTGAATCCGGGCAGCGTCTTTAGATCGCGGGGTATCCAAAACAAAACGCATTTGGCCAAATTCAGATGATGGATTTCCCAGTTAATCTGGACGTCTCGGCTGCGCGACCACGGCTCGGGAACGTAAACGTGCCCCGCAAAACCGAATTTTTTGAACAGAGACTGAGCTTTTTTCCGCCAAGCCGTAACGCCATCGTTTCGTTCCGACGGACCGGCCAAAAAAACGGACGGCGTTGCCGACGCGACATCGACGTTTATTCCAGAATTAAAAACCTGCATGTCGGTTAACCGCGCTTATAAAACCTTTGCCAAAGCCGCCAAAAAGATCTCGTTTTCCTCTTTGGTACCGACGCTGACCCGAACATAGGGTTTCAGAGCGTCACCCATATAGCGAACAATGACCCCCTGTCGCAACAATCGTTCAAAAACGCCTTTGCCGTCCTTTACATTGACCAAGATGAAATTGGCCTGACTTTTGACATATGGCAAACCCAAGCGCTCAAAACCCGCATACAGCTGACGGCGGCATTCGGCGTTCAACGCCACGACCCGTTTCAGCCATTCGACGTCATCAATAGCAGCGTACGCCCCGATCTGCGCTAAAGAATTGGTGTTGAACGGCTGCCGCACGCGGTTCATCATGTCGGTGGCGTCGCGCGGGGCGATAGCGTATCCGATACGCAGTCCTGCCAGACCATAGGCCTTTGAAAACGTCCTGAGCAGAATCATGTTACCGTATTTGCGGCGCATAGCTAAAGTATCGGGTATATCGGCAGCGTCGGCGAATTCGATATAGGCCTCGTCCATGGCGACGATGACATCGGAGGGAACTTTGTCCATAAAATAGGTCAATTCCGTGGCGGTGATGTAATTGCCGAGCGGATTGTTCGGATTGGCCAAAAACACGATGCGGGTCTGCGGCGTGATTTTAGATAGCAATTCGTCCATATCCGTTTTAAAATCCGAATTCACGGGTACCCAGTCGCATTTAGTGCCCATCGCGGTCGCCGTCAGACCGTACACCGAAAAAGACGGAGCGGGTGACATGACCGTTTCCCCGCCGTGAATGAAAGTGCGCATCATCAGTTCAATCAGTTCGTTCGATCCCGTACCGAAAGTCAATTCGTCGGGAGAAACGTCATATTTGGCGGCAACCTTCATCCGAATGTCGAAAGCGTCGCCCAGAGGATAACGGAAAATGTCGTCAAGCCCACTTTTGACCGCATCTTTTACATGAGGGGAGGGACCGTACGGATTTTCATTCGAAGCCATTTTGATGATTTTATCCAAGCCAAGCTCGCGTTTAAGCTCGGCAACCGGTTTGCCCGGTTTGTACGCCGTAAGACTGTTTATAGAAGCTCCAGCCAATTTTTTATAATCCGTCATGATCGTTTTTTCCATAATCGCAAATATCGTTCCATACACCGCAACCGCCGTTTTGACGGCGCGCGGCATTTATTTTAACATATATAACAACGATTACAATTTATATTGATGATTTTAAAAATTCATTTAAACTGAAGCCGTTGACAAAATTTCACGTGGCGCCAACCCACATTCAAAACACATTTTTAGGAGATTTGAAAACAATGAGCAATCCCATTGACACTATTCAATCCGATAAACTCGCCAAGGAAGCGATGAATTGGTGGACAAACAATTCGGATCTGGTAGTAAAATACGCAACCAATATCGTCACCGCGATAATAATCCTGATCGTCGGATGGATATTCGCCTCGCTGTTCTGCCGCAGCTTAAGAAAACTGATGAACATCAAAAAGATCGATTCGACGATCGTTCTGTTTGTCAGCAATCTGACCCGTTACGCCATTTTGGCGTTTGTTGTGATCGCGGCTTTAAGCCGACTGGGCATTCAAACGGCATCTTTTGTCGCCGTTATCGGTGCCGCCGGTTTGGCCGTAGGCTTGGCTTTGCAGGGATCACTTTCGAACTTTGCCGCCGGCGTTCTGATCATCATGTTCCGTCCGATTAAAGTTTCCGAGTTCATTGAAGCCGCCGGCACAACCGGAGTTGTAAAGGAAATCAGCATTTTTTCCACGATTCTGACCACCGGCGACAACAAAATGATCGTCGTTCCCAATAACGCCATTATATCCGGCAACATCATCAATTATTCGCGCATGGAAACCCGCCGCGTCGACATGGAATTCGGCGTCGCATACGGCTCAGATTTGAAAAAAACGCGTGAGGTTTTCGCCGATCTGATCAAGAACGACACCAGGATCTTAAAGGATCCCGCTCCGCAAATCGTAGTCGGAGAGTTAGCGGCATCGTCGATCAATTTCAAAGTGAGAGTCTGGGTAAACAACGCCGATTACTGGGGAGTTTATTTTGACATGCAGGAAAACGTGGCCGAAAAACTGGCCGCCGCCGGAATAGAAATTCCGTTCCCGCAGGTTTCGGTTCATATGGATAAATAATCTTTTTCCGAAATCCCTTTATAAAAATCCTCTTTGTGTATAAAGCAAAGAGGATTTTTTATGCGGCATAAGATGCAAAAAACAAAAAATCAAAACTAATATGCAAACCGGATTACATAAGATTACGCACTGAGAGCAATTTTTATGCAAAGCCGTACGATGACGAAAAACCCCCGCCGATAGATTCGGCGGGGGTTTCAAGCGATTGATATCTAATCAATCAGGATGATTATTTTTCATCCATGGCAGCAGCCTGCGCGGCAGCCAATCTGGCGATCGGCACGCGGAAAGGCGAGCATGAAACATAGGTCAAGCCGGCCTTGTGGCAGAATTTAACCGATTCAGGTTCACCGCCGTGTTCGCCGCAAATACCCATCTTCATGCCGGGTCTGGTCTTGCGTCCCTGTTCCACAGCATATTTGACCAAGAAGCCGACGCCATCGACATCGATTGAGGCAAACGGGTCTCTCATATAAATGCCTTTTGAAATATAGGCGTCAATGAAAGAACCGGAATCGTCACGCGACAAACCGAGAGTGGTCTGAGTCAGGTCGTTGGTGCCAAAGCTGAAGAATTCGGCTGTTTCGGCAATAGTTCCGGCCTGGATGGCGGCGCGTGGCAGCTCAATCATGGTACCAACCGTGTATTTCAAGGTAATACCGTATTTCTTGAACGTCTCGTCAGCCATCTTGACAACACATTCCTTCATCAGATCCAACTCTTTTTTGGTTCCGACCAGAGGAATCATAATCTCGGGCTCGATGTTCTTGCCGGTCTTTGCCAGTTCGCAAGCGGCTTCGAAAACGGCCTGAGCCTGCATCTCATAGATTTCCGGATAGGTTACGCCTAAACGGCATCCGCGGTGACCAAGCATAGGATTGGCTTCGTGCAATTCGGCGTTTCTCTTTTTGACCGCCTCTAACGAAATACCCAAAGCCTTGGCGATTTCAGCCTGTTCTTCCTCTTTGTGAGGCAAAAATTCATGAAGCGGCGGATCCAAGAAACGAATGGTAACCGGCAGACCGTCCATGATTTCAAACAGATCTTTGAAATCTTGTTTCTGATAAGGCAACAATTTGGCCAAAGCTTCTTTTCTTTGTTCAACCGTGGTCGACAAAATCATTTGCCGCATGTGCATAATACGGTTTGGATCAAAGAACATGTGCTCGGTACGGCACAAACCGATCCCCTCGGCACCGAATTTAACTGCCTGTTTGGCATCCTGCGGGGTTTCGGCATTGGCGCGGACATGAAGCTTTCTGACCTCGTCGGCCCATCCCATCAACGTACCAAAATCACCGGTAAGCTCGGGAGCCTTGGTCGGAACGGCACCGTAATAAATCTTGCCTTTTGAACCGTTAAGAGAAATAACCTCACCTTCCTTGACGACGCGTCCGCCGACCGTCAATTGTTTTTTGGCATAGTCGATGTGAATTTCACCGACGCCGCAAACAGCCGGAGTTCCCATACCGCGAGCAACAACGGCCGCGTGGGAAGTCATACCGCCGCGGGAAGTGATGATACCCTGGGAAACGTGCATGCCTCCGATGTCTTCGGGGGAAGTTTCCGTACGGCACAGAATGACTTTTTTGCCATCCTTCGCCCATTTCTCGGCATCTTCGGCCGAAAAGACAACGGCGCCAACAGCGGCTCCCGGAGAAGCGGGCAAACCGGTCGCCAACAGATCGGTGGCGGCGGATTCATCAAGAGTCGGGTGCAACAACAGATCGATCTGAGCGGCGTCAACCCTGGTCAAAGCCGTCTTTTTGTCGATCAAGCCTTCGGAAACCATATCAACAGCCATTTTCAAAGCGGCGGAAATGGTTCTTTTGCCGTTTCTGGTCTGCAGCATCCACAATTTGCCATGCTCGATGGTGAATTCCATATCCTGCATGTCGGTATAGTGCTTTTCCAACTTATCACGGTAAGAAACAAGTTCCTTGTACAATTCGGGGAACTCGTCCTCCATGCAAGGAAGATCCGGACCGCCGCGATCCATCATTCTCTTTTTGGCGACTTTTGACATCGGTTGCGGAGTGCGGATACCGGCAACAACGTCTTCGCCTTGAGCATTCTTTAAATATTCGCCATAGAATGCGTTCTCTCCGGTAGCAGGGTCGCGCGAGAAGCAGACACCAGTCGCCGAATCATCACCGGCATTACCGAATACCATGGTCTGAACGTTAACCGCCGTTCCCCAAGCTTCGGGAATGGCGTTGATTTTTCTGTATACAACGGCGCGTTTGGTCATCCACGAACCGAACACGGCGCCGATACCGCCCCACAATTGTTCCATAGGATCCTGGGGGACAACTTTGCCGAGTTTCTCGCCGATTTTCTTGTATTCGACAATCAAAGCCTTTAAATCTTCGGCTGTCATTTCGGGGTCATACTTGTAACCTTTGGCTTTTTTGAATTCGCCCAAAACGTGTTCGAACTCGTCATGGTCAACGCCCAAAACAACATCCGAATACATTTGAATGAAACGACGATAACTGTCATAAGCAAATCTTTCGTTATTCGACGCTTTTGCCAAACCGAGAACGGTCTTGTCATTCAAACCGAGGTTCAAAACGGTATCCATCATGCCCGGCATGGAAATTCTGGCGCCAGAACGCACCGAGAACAGCAAAGGATTATTCTCGTCACCGAATTTTTTGCCTATAATGCCTTCGGCCTTTTTAACACCTTCAAGAACCTGATCTTTCAGATCGGCAGGATACTGCTTTCCGTTTTGGTAAAAATATGTGCAAACTTCGGTCGTAACCGTAAATCCGGGAGGAACCGGAAGACCGATATTGCTCATTTCTGCAAGGTTAGCACCTTTACCACCTAACAGGTTTCTGTCTTTGGCGCTTCCTTCGGCAGAACCGTCGCCAAACGTATAAACCCACTTTGTCATTTAATATAGTCTCCTTACTAAGTTAATATTCTATATTTCTATATGTACATATATAGGTAAGCCTTTAAAACTCAAACGCTTTACGTTCAGAAAATACCCCATAAACCGATTATGTTCAAGTAATTTTATTCATCCCCCGAACCATAAACATCAGACATAAAAAATACCGCCGGAAAAGCTTTCTCGACGGTATTTTTCACAATTTCTACAAAATAACGATTAATTTTTGTCGGTATCTTTTTTATCAACGCTCAATGCGGCATTTTCAATGTTTTTGCCTTTAGCGTAACGAGGATTGACCTTTTCGCAAAAAGCGTAGAACTTTTTCAATTCCTTGCCGCGCAGATTTCTTTCGGCTATGGCATATTGCTTTAAAGGATCGACTTTCTGGTTATTTTTATGAACTTCAAAATGAAGATGTGGTCCGGTAGAAATTCCCGTACTTCCGACATAACCGATCAGCGTTCCCTTTTTAACCCTCTGCCCCTTTTTAATTTTGGCAAAACCTTTTAAATGAGCGTAAGCGGTGGAATAAGTGCGGTCATGACGGATTTGAACATAATTTCCGTACGTTCCCCGCCCGCCGACATAAGTAACGACCCCGTCGCCCGCAGCATAAACCGGAGTTCCGCTTTTTGTCGCGTAATCAACGCCGTAATGAAAGCCGATACGTCCAAGAACCGGGTGAAAACGGGAACCGAACCGAGAAGAAATTCTCTTGGCGTTAACAGGTCTTACATTCAAAAAACGACGAATGCTATGCCCTTTTTCATTATAGTAATCGCCAAAACCGTCGCTGCCGACATAATAATACCGATTTATAACATTTCCACGCGTCGTAAAGGACGCAAAAACAAGTTTCATATCACGAACAATCCGTCCAGACGGAGAATTCATGCTTTCAAACACGGCGGAAAACTCGTCGCCGTTTTTAACGTCTTTTTTGAATGAAACAATATCACCGTATAACTGAGTAAACAATTTTATCTGTTCCGAATTCATGCCGACCTTGGCGGCTGAAACGGAAAAGCTGCCGTCCACCTTACCTTCAAAAGAAACCGTACTCTTTTCAAGTTTCAGCATATTTTTAGAGGCTGAAAAACTGTCATCGTCATTTCTTTTAACGACAACGACCGATCCGTCGCGGCTTTCCATGGATAAAAAAGAAATTCCCTTGTTATCCATTCTTAAAATAAATTTCTGCCCCGGACGCAAGCGGCGAACATCGGCTTTTGACGAAAAAGCCTTTGTAAGTTTGTATAACTGATTTTTCTCCACCCCCGCGCGGGAAAGCATCGCTGACAAGGTCTCTTTCTTCCTTAGTTCGACAATCGTATCTTCCGGAGTTTCGATGACGGAAGTCTCGTCAAACGCGTTATTATCGGCAACGGCCACATCGGTCTTAAGCTCGGAAGAATCTTTTACCCCGCTATCCGCGACATCATTTTCGACGCGGGCATCTTCCGGCGTTTTTTCGTTAACCAAATCGACATACGGAATATCATCATCCGAACTGGAAACGAAGTTATTATTTTTATCTTTAGCGTCACGAGCTTCGGCCGCACTGTTCTCTTTGCGAACCCTAGCGTCAAGGGCGGCTATTTCCTCACTGACATCCTCGTTGGCGTATTCATCCTCGGAAACCACCGGAGGAACGAAAACTTTATATGAAACGAAACCGGTAATGACCGCCCCGGCAAGCATACCAAACAGAAAAGGCAAAAAAGCTTTCCTTTTTCCATTCGCGTCATTTTGCAGTTCATCCATTATACGTATACCTCGACTTTGCTAATTCTTATACACTCAATAATAGATTTTATAAATAAAAAAATAGTTAATTTTTAAATTATTTAGATGAACGGACCGTAATTTTCGCCGTGCTGTTTCTACCCAAATCGTCAACAGCGGTCAGAACGAAATCACCGGTCTTTGCCGGCCATGAAAATATCTCGTTTTTAAGACTTTTACCGACATAAGCATCGTTGACAAACCAGAAAACGGTTGAAGCGTCATTATCAATCGTGGCTTTAAACGGAATATTCTCGGAACCGTCATCCGTGGAAATCATGTAATCAAGGCCGACAACGGGATAAACTATCTCCGGTTTCTTACCATAATAAATTTCCTCTTCATCCAGACAATCCTTTGCAAACGGCGGCGGCGAGTTTTTATGAATTCCCAATCTTTTAAAAACCGCGGCAAGATCGGAAGGCCAAACTTCAAATACCTTTAGAATGGTTTTGCCTTTTTCATAGCGGCAAGCCCGTTTTCCTCCATCGATCATCACCGGCAACAAACGGTGAATGTCGGAAACCTTTATCGGCGATTTCAACGGGATAATCCATGATTTAAAGGAATAAGGACAATACTTGCCTGCGATATCAAAAGTACCGTCACAAATATCCACCTGTTGCAAATTCAATCCATACGGCAAAGCTATCTCCCTGCTTTCCATTGGATATCTCCGTTTCATATAATCGACGATCTTAAAAAACAACGGAGCAGCCATAGTGCGTCCGACAAAAGAATGATTGGGTTCGCCGTCGAAATTGCCGATCCAAACGCCCAACGCGAAATCACCGAAAAGTCCTGCCGTCCACGCGTCTTTATAACTGTACGAGGTCCCCGTTTTCCATGCCACGGGAATGTCTTTTTCATCTTTTTTTATATAGCGGGAAAGTTTTTGCTCAAACGGATTTTTGGAAAGCATATCGACGGTAAGAAACGCGCTTTCTTTGCTCAGCATACGCTGTTTATCGCGATAAACCCCCAAATTACCCAACATGGCATACAAATCGACCGCGTTTTCCAAAGTTATTTCAGCTCCGCCAAGAGCCAAAGCCAATCCGTAAAAATCGGCGCTTTTTAACTTGCGTATCCCTGCTTTTTGCAGCATTCGGTAAAAAGCGTTATCCGGCAAAGCCAATAAAAGTTCGACGGCGGGAACATTACGGCTGGAATTAAGGGCATCGGTGGCTGAAACAGCCCCTTTATAATGTCTGTCAAAATTTTCCGGACTGTAAACGCCGTAATTACGCGGAATATCCTTTAACAAGGACATGGGATGAATAATACCGTAATCCATGGCCAAAGCGTAAATAAACGGTTTTAGCACCGATCCCGGAGATCGCAGAGAATCAACGCCGTCGACCTGCCCCTGGACGGAATCATCAAAAAAAGAAACGGAGCCTATATAAGCCAACGTTTCGCCGGTACGAAAATTCTTCAACAATACGGCGCCGTTCCTTACTCCCTTTATCTTTTTGCTTTTGACATAGTCGGAAAGTATTTTTTCCAATTCCTTCTGCAACCGGTAATCCAAAGAAGTATGAATGTTTCCGCCACTGTCTTTCATCATGCGGCGGCTCCAATGAGGAGCGCGAAACGGAATTTCCGACATTTTATAGACTTTCAACGGTAAAAAAACGGCTTCCGTACCTTTATTGCCTTCGTTTTTCCATTTTTGCGCCAGATAGTTTTCCGCCTCAAAAACCCGTTTGACGCCCTTTTCGGTATCGGGAGCCCTTAATACGGGATTTTGCGGTATCACCGCCAAAATCAGTGATTGTTGCACTGACAGTCTTTTAGCGTCGATATGAAAATAAATCAATGAAGCCGCGCCAACACCCTCTATATTATGACCGTAAGGAGCAATGTTTAAATAAGCTTCCAAAATCTCGTTTTTCGAATAATACGTTTCTATGACGACGGAATAAAAAATCTGCTTTATCTTTCCACATATATTGGAAGTATTTAATCCGTACACCGCCCGCGCTAACTGCATGGTTATGGTCGACGCGCCCATCTTCCTTACCCCGGTTACCGTACTCCACGCCGACCGTAATACGGAAAGAGGATTAAATCCGAAATGATAATAGTAATATTTGTCTTCGTATAACAAGACGGCTTTTATCAAATCGCGCGATATATCTTTCAAAGGGGTATAAACGCGATAAATCTCGTCTTTTGCCGTAGCTATGGACAACAAAACGCCGTGTCTGTCATAAACGACCGGTGAAAAATAAGCATTACGGTATAAATCCGGTTTGGCCGGGAAGAAATACCACCCGGCCACCGAAAACAACAGAAAAAACAAAACCGCAAATTTTTTTTTATTCAACGGTAAAGAACTCTTCTCCGCGATAAACTGACTTCAGATAAGGATTATACAATGATTTCAGTTCGGAAGGCGGAACGGCAAATTTTCCTTTAGCTGTGGCTTTTACCTTGTAACGCAACTCCTTTACTTCATCATTGCCGACACTTAAATAAGCGATCAATCGATCATCCTTGATATCGGTATAGTCGACATCACCGGCAAAACTGTCAGCTACATACTCGAACCCGCCTACATAAAGATCAACCAACGCCAAATTATAGTTTTCTTTGCCGTTCTTTGACTTTATCCTTAAAACGACGTCAACATTTTCACCGATTTTTACTTTATCCGTTTTCCGCCCGTCAATCTGATACTCGCGAACGACTTCGATACCCTTGTTTTCCGAAGATAACGTTTTTAACGGGAACCCGCTGTTGTTTATGACGTAATAAAGTCCCTCTGTGTCGGAAACCATAGAAGCCGCGTTCTTGCCAGTCAAATCAAATTCCAAAGAAACGGCTTTTTCCGTTTCGGCTTTAATTATCTCTCCTTTACCATCCAATATTTTCAAATTAATATCTGAAACCTCGGCATTACCGACGGCAGACAACGCCAAAACCGAATACAGAGCAGACAGTGTATTGTAATCATGATTCATGACCGGAGCCAGTAATCGTTCGATGACGGTCTTGTGGTCGAAAGTTTTATCGTTAAACACCGATGAACGCAGATAAATATAAAAAGCGAAATCGGAAGCGTTTTCTCCGTAAAAAGTTTCGAAAACGTCCTGTTTTTTGTCAG
>Ga0310786_10010562_pt1 | contig 11597 bp, 3 predicted proteins | sample AusTroGonzalo_MG_FD_203881 | JGI IMG/M metagenome (GOLD analysis project Ga0310786, IMG submission 203881) | Bovine rumen microbial communities from tropical cattle in Woodstock, Queensland, Australia - Gonzalo_03 (v2) (version 2) | ecosystem: Host-associated > Mammals > Digestive system >... | reverse complement strand
CCGTGATGATTGACAACAGCTCAGCCTTCCGTATGGACGATGATGTGCCCTTGGTGGTGCCTGAGTGCAACGCTGAGGATGCTCTGAAGCGTCCTCGTGGCATCATTGCCAACCCCAACTGCACCACGATTATGATGGTGGTTGTACTGCAGCCGCTGGAGAATATCTCGCACATCAAGCGCATCCACGTCTCTTCTTATCAGAGCGCCTCTGGTGCCGGAGCCGCCGCTATGGCTGAGTTGCAGCAGCAGTACAAGGAAATGGTAGAGACTGGCGAGGTGAAGACCATCAAGAAGTTCCCGCACCAGCTGGCCTACAACGTCATTCCCCAGATTGACGTCTTCCAGCCCAACGGTTATACCAAGGAGGAGATGAAGATGTACAACGAGACGCGCAAGATTATGCATACCGATGCCAAGTGTTCGGCTATGTGTGTGCGTGTTAGCTCGTTACGTTCACACTCTGAGTCTGTTTGGATTGAGACTGAGAAGCCTATCAGCGTTGAGGAGGCCCAGAAAGCTATCGCTGCAGCTCCAGGCTGTACGCTGGTCGATGACCCTGCAAACCTCGTCTATCCCATGCCTCTGGAGACTGCAGGCAAGGATGATGTGTTCGTAGGACGCGTTCGCAAGGATCTCTCTGACGAGAATGGTCTCACTTTCTGGCTCTCTGGCGACCAGATTCGCAAGGGTGCGGCCCTCAATGCCGTGCAGATTGGCGAATATCTGGTTCAGAAGAAAGATCTGCCCTGCTTCGCATAATATTACGGAGTTCGCAAAAATACGACACGAATTACATCTTTATATTCATTCTGATAGGGTCTTTGCTTCAAAGGCCCTATCTTTTTGCCCTATAAAGCCCTTTTCTTAATTTTTTTAGAAGAAAGTGCGGTAGTTTAAAAGATTTTTTGTATTTTTGCACCTGCAAATTAATATTAATTTATTTTTACTATTCTAACTAACTTTTACTACAAATGAAAAAACTATCAATTTTCATTGTGAGTGCGATGATGTCGATATCATCGTATGCACAAGAGGATGTTACCCATTACATCCAGAATGCCAGCTTTGATGCTGACTTGACTTGGCAGGCCGATGGCTCCAAGAAGGAGATCGTCGACCAGTCTAAAGTGCTGAGTGACCGTAGTTTAGCAGGTGTTGCTGCTGACGGTTCGCTCTATGCTATTGTGAATCCTACGACCCCTAAGAGCCGTCAAGACGGTCGTACCTTCGATGCTACCAACGGTTTCGTTGGTCAGATTCAGGGATGGGAGTGGGTTAACCTTGACAATCCTGATAAACCCAATCCACGCATTGAGAGTAAGGCTTGCGAATGGGTTTATTTCGGTGTTCTTCCCTATGAGCTTGGTGCTACTGCAGTACCTATTGCCGACGATGGCTCTGGCTATCTGAGCGTTCCAGCTAAGCCTTCTGCTTTCGAAGGTGGCGATGGTGCTCTTTACCTCCGTGCCGGATGGGGCAACTCGTTTGCCTACAAGCAGGTGGTGAAGCTGCCTTGTGCCAAGTATCGTCTTGAGTACTGGACCATCAACGTCAACAATGGCACCTCAGCTACAGCTACCGACCTGTCTCAGATTGTCTGCCGTAAGGAGACCTTCAAGGAAGAGGGTGGTGCTGCGCTGACAGCCAAGGAATGGACCAAGCACGAGTTTGAGTTTACTCCCACTGCAGAGTTTACTATCCAGTTTGGATTCCAGGCTGCTAATTCCAGCTCGAACAATACCCCTTGGGTGTTTATCGATGGTATCAAGCTTTATAAGATAGGTGAGGCCAACCGCGAGGAGCTGCTGAAGTCAGACCTTGACGACCTGGCTGTTGAGTGTCAGGACCTGGCCAATACTGCCGCTGGTGCCCGTTTTGACGGTCTGGCAGCCTATATAACAGACTATATCTTCGAGATTGAAGACGCTATGGGAGGTGATGCCGACGAGATGGAGGCTGCGCTGAGGGCAGCCAACGCCCGTGTGGCAGAGTTCCGTCAGGCCATTGTCGAGATGTCAACCGTCAATGCCATGCTGAACAAGATGGATAACCTGCTCAAGACCACTAACTATGCCGGTAAGACCGCGTTTGAGGCAGCCTACCAGAAGATTCTGGGCTACAAGCAGAACCAGCCGGGCGAGGGCGTTGACGTGGTGGCTCAGATCCTGGGCGCCGTAGAAGAGGCTACCGCAGCCATCAAGGCTTACTACTTGTCACAGGTGGCTACCATTGATAATCCTGCTGACTATACCATCTTCATCCAGCACCCCTGGTTCATCAATACCGATGCAGAGCCTCTGTGGCAGGATAATACATGGGTATTCCCCAAGAGGTATGACGAGGAGACTAGCGAGGACCGCTATATTGATGGTAGCGCCTCAAGTCCTGACCTGAACAGCGATGGCTGGGTGAACAACAGTACTGCTGGCGGTGGCGACAACCGTCTGAACTGGAAGGCTGAGCGTAGCTGCTGGAATGCCTGGAACAACAACTTCACAGGTATCGAGTCAGTGGGACAGACCATCACCGACCTGCCTAATGGTTACTATACTGTGGCTGCCGACCTGATTACACAGTCTGGCTGCCTCAACGACCAGCATGTCTATGCACAGACCACCGCAGGCAAGAAGATTTCTACGCAGACACTCTCTTTTGAAGGTATGGATACCAACGAGTGGGAGACCATCAGCATGACTGCCGAGGATAAGGTATTGGTGGTTGACGGCAAGCTGACCATCGGTGCCGAAGGTACTGGTACTGGCAGCGGTGCTACAGGTTGGTTCTGCGCTACCAATTTCAAGCTCTACTATCTGGGCGAGGCTACCGAAGCTGATATGCTCCAGGCGCTGGAGGCTACCTATAATACTATTGGTACTGAGGCTGTCCAGCTGGCAGAGACCATGCACTTCGCTGCTGACAAGAAGACGCTGAACGATACCCTCGCAGCTTATTTCAACAAGGCCGAGAAGGACGTACAGGGTTATGTGAATGCCATCGACGTGATGACCGAAGCCCTGAACGTTGCCAAGACCAGTGAGGCAAAGTACTATGACTACCTGCCTACACAGGAGACCATCGACGAGAATCCTGACCTGCTGAGCAGCAAGACCCTGCTTTGGGTGAAGGAGCTCATCGAGGGTAGGGACGTGGAAGACCACGAGCCCTTCGGTGTTTCAATGCCTCTGGCCCGTTTTGCTTACAACTATGTGATGATGTGGATTGCCAGCGACGAGGCTACCTATACCAAGATGGATGCTACCGTAGATCTGCTGAAGAACTACGTGAACACCTATGCACCCGTCTATCGTGAGGCCGACGAGGTGGCTAGCGCTGCCCAGCCCACTGGTAAGAAGGTGCTCACCGACCTGATGGCAGAACAGATGGCTTCACTCACGGCCGAGATGCAGCCCAAGAGCGTTGTCGATACCTATGTCAGCGACCTGAAGAAGGCGATGATTGGCGTGGAGAAGCAGAATATCTGGGACGATACCAATGCCGACGACTATACCGTTTATATCACCAATCCTAATGCTGAGGCCCTCGACGGATGGGACATCGTGCTGGGTAATGGCGATGGCAATGGCGAGAAGAGCGGACAGTGGTACGACGGTACTGGCACACGCTATTTCGACTCTTATCACTCTCAGGACATCAACGACGAGACTACTGGTGAGACCACACATATCGGTCTCATTGGCTTCAAGGCCTCGCAGCTGGTGAAAGACCTGCCCAACGGTACCTATAAGGTGGGTGTCTATACCCGTACGCCTGCTGAGGGTGCTTACATCTTCGCTGGTGTGACCGACACCATCTTCGTAGAGATTCCTCTGGACTACTACATCGACGAGAGCACAGGCGAGCCCGCTATTGCCAGCGATAAGTACGGTCCTATCTGGGAAGAGGCAAGGGATGCTGTGGATCAGGGTGTTGCTACCGACCTGCAGTATGACATCTACAATGCCAACAGCTCACAGGGACGCGGCTGGAAGCATCAGGAGATTACCGACCTGGTGGTTGCCAACCACGAGTTGTTCATCGGTACCATGTGCGGCACCGAGGCAAGCAAGACGGAGAAGGTCTTCGCAGGCAACTGGTATTCTGTGGGCGGATGGACGCTGACACTCATCACTAAGGGTGACAACACAGGATGGGAAGGTCCGTTGACAGGCATCGAGACCATCATGAACGACAATACCGTTGCTGACGGTATCTATACTGTTGCCGGTGTGAAGACGGGCAAGCTGCAGCGCGGTTTGAACATCGTTGTTCGCAATGGCAAGGCTCTGAAGATTATGATGAAATGATCGTATAACTATAGGCCCTGTGCTTTCAACAGAGAGCACAGGGCTTTCATACAAAACAACAAACCTAATGGCGGTCCGATAGGATAGCCCAACAAAGATGAAAACAAAGAAAGCACACCTTATTAATATACACGCACGCGTGAGAGATGTGCTTCACAATATATAAAAGAGGGATTAAATTTTAAAAACAATTAATAACTTAAAAATGTATGAATAACCGCTTTAATGTTTTGGCAAGGAAGATATGCATTGCGTTTTCCGCTGCCATGATTTGTGGGGGATTCACGGCCTGTACGGATGACTACGACCTGGACGATGAGGGTAACTACCCCTCATGGCTTGGAGGTAGCATCTACGAAGCCCTGAAGAATCCAGAATCCCTACAGAAGTCGGACGGTCTTGTTCTGACGGGTTCTTTCAACAATTACCTCAGGTTGATTGATGATTTGGGCTACGCAGAAACAATGTCCAGAACGGGTTCTAAGACTGTGTTCGTGGCTAATGATGCGGCCTTCGAACGCTTTTATGCTAACAACCAGTGGGGTGTCAAGTCCTATGACGACCTGACAGTCTCCATGAAGAAGCAGCTGCTTTATGCATCGATGCTCGACAATGCCCTGTTGGTTGAGATGTTGTCAAACATTTCAGGTACTTCCGATGAACCTATCGTTCCAGGTATGGCCATGAAACATCTGACCAGTTCCACGGTCCTTGACACCATCACCTATCTGAAAGATCAGTCTGAGATGCCTCTCAACAACGACTATTGGAAAAAATATTATAATCGCGGTATTCATCTGGTCATGGACAATACCCGTCCAATGATGGTGCACTTCACAGAAGAGCAGATGACCACAAATGGTATCACCACACGTGGCGCAGACAGCGACTTTGAAGTCATCACCGGTACCCAGTACGACCCGACCGAGCATTCTGCCTATGTCTTCCGCAATAAGATTATCAGTGCTGATATTACCTGTAAGAACGGTTATATCCACCAGATGGAAGACGTGCTGGTGCCACCGGGCAACATGGCTCAGGTGCTTCGCAATAGCAGCGAGAGCTCGCTCTTCAGTCGTATGCTCGACCGCTTTGCAGCTCCCTATTATGATGCAGGTACCACCCGCAACTATAATGACTATGCCCAGGCCAACAATCTGCCACAGATTGACAGTATCTTCCAGATGCGATACCTGAGCGGCTATTCTCAGGGTGCATCGCTGATGAAAGATCCCAATAATGTGACTGTTGACAATGGCTTGTCATACGACCCGGGATGGAACAACTACGACAATGGTACGGGCGAAGACAGTTATAGCGACATCGCTTGTATGTTTGCTCCTACCGACTCTGCCTTGGCTGAGTTCTTCATCAATGGCGAGGGTAAGTTCCTCATGGAGGAGTTTGGCGTCAAGGAAGGTGGCGTGGTCAAGAACGATAAAGAACATCTGGCCGAGAATATCGACTCTATCCCCTTGCTGAACGTACAGCAGCTGGTAGACAACCTCATGAAGCGTTCTTTCGTGGGCAACGTGCCTTCGAAGTTCGGCAATGTGATGGATGAGGCTAACGACCCCATGGGTATCTCGCTGAATGTGCTCGACCGTAAGGATAATAAGTATAATGTGAAGATTGCCAACAATGGTGTCATCTATATGCTGAACAAGATGTTTGCTCCTCCTTCGCTGGTGGCTGTGTCGGCTCCTGTTACGCTGAAGAGCAACATGCGCATTATGAGGGTGGCTGTCAACGATGGTAAGAAGACCACACCGCTGGGACTCAACCTGAACTACTATGCTTATCTGTTGGCTATGAGTGCTAACTACGGCTTCTTTATCCCTACCGACGATGCTTTCGAGCGTTATTATATTGATCCTTCGTCATTGTCAGATGATGAGCCTCGTGCCCTGAAGTTCTACTATCAGGACAAGACACCTTTCGTATATTGCTCAGCATGGAAATGCCTGAAGAATGCTGAAGGACAGTGGGAGATTGGCGACTCTGTCGGTCGTGTGACTTCTTCTGCCTTCACATCACAGTTCAAGGATATCCTGAACTATCACACCATCGTCCTTGGCGATGGCGAGGTGATGGGAGCCAATGGCAACAAGTTCTATAAGACCAAGCATGGTGGCGCAGTACTGTTTGAGAATGGTGTGGTGAAGAGTGGCGCTCAGATTGAAGGAAGCGTTCCTGTGTCAACCATCACACAGGTCTATCCCCAGAAAAACGGTAGTGCCTATGCCATCGACCATATCATCCAGGCTCCTCAGCGCTCTGTGTTGGCTGTGCTCGAAGAGGATAGCGCCACTACAGCACGCTTCTCTGAGTTCCTGACGCTGTGTAGCGATTTGGATATGGATGAGCTGATGATGTTTGCCAGCGACCGTCTGGCAGAAAAGAACGATGTGACAAAGAAGTTCCGTTACGAGGCCTATCATCCCTTTGCCAATAAGAATGGTCTGACCGATAACGTGAACTACTTCAACTCATATAACTATACGGTATATGCGCCTGACAACGACGCTATGCAGAAGGCTTACGCCCTGGGTCTGCCCAAGTGGAGCGATATCAAGGCTATCTACGATCCTATCAAGGATCAGTTCGAGACAGAGAAGGCCGCAAAGAACATCAGTCCTGAGATTCAGGCTGCTCGCGACAAGGCTCTGGCAATGGTTGAGGCCATCAACGACTTTATCCGTTATCACTTCCAGGACAACTCTGTCTATTCTGACAATGTTGTTGACGCAGGTGTCTATTCTACCGCTTGTACCGATACCCTGGGTATCCGTCAGCGTCTGACAGTAGGTGGCGGCGGTGGTCAGATGACTGTTACCGACAACTCTGGTCAGGTTATTACTATTGATGCCAGCAGTACATCAAAGTATGTGAACATTATGGCTCGCGACTACGAACTGAATAAGAAGTCGCATGTCATCAACAATTCTTCGTTTGCCGTAGTACATCAGATCAGCACACCGCTGAATTCTCATGCTGATGGTGCTCGTTACGACGCTTTGTGGAATGGTGCTAATGCCAGAGCGCGTCTTGGTGCCTACCGTAAGCAGTTCGAGAGTCGTTTCTTTGACCGTTATGATGTGACTTTGAAATATTAGAAAAATGAAGAATTAAAAACTGAAAGATTATGAGACTACGAAATATTTTAATACTTGCATTTTTTAATATTTTCATGTTCGCTATCAGCGCACATGCACAGCAGCTTCGTATCTCGGGTACTGTGAACGATGCTATGGGTCCCATCATGATGTGTAACGTGGTGGAAATCGATAATAACAACCGTATCGTGTCTAACGCACAGACCGATTTCAACGGTAACTTCTCGATGACCGTAAAGAATGCAAAGAACAAACTGAGAATATCGTATGTGGGTTACAAGACGCAGACACTCGCCATTGGCACACGTACGAAGTTTAATGTAACCCTGCAGGATGCAACGCAGATCAAGGAGGTAACCATTACTGCCAAGCGTAAGTTCAACCAGGGTGGTCTGGCCATCCCTGAGAAGGAGGTCTCTGTGGCCGCACAGACATTTAACATGAGCGAGGTGGAAGGTCTGGCCTTTACCTCTGCCGATGAGGCCCTGCAAGGTCAGATTGCCGGTCTGGATATTATCTCAAACTCTGGTAACCTGGGTGCCGGTACTACCATGCGTCTGCGTGGTGTCACCTCTATCAATGGTAACTCTAACCCGTTGATTGTGGTCGATGATAACATCTTCGATAATCCTGACGAGAACTTCGACTTCCAGAATGCCAACGAGGAGACCTATGCCTCACTGCTTTCTGTGAACCCCTCTGATATCGAGGATATCCAAGTACTGAAGGACGCTGCAGCTACGGCAATCTGGGGTTCTCGCGGTGCTAACGGTGTTATCTCTATCCGCACAAAACGTGGTGCACGTGGTGCTGTGCGAGTAGACTATTCTCTCCGTGTGCAGGCCAGCTGGCAGCCTAAGGGTTATAACCTGCTGAATGGTGATGACTACACCATGATGCTCAAGGAGATGTACTATAACCCCCAGCAGAGCTCTTCTGCCACAACGAATATCAACGAGATTAACTACAACCGCTCGTGGGCAGAGTTCGAGAACTGGAACAACAATACCGACTGGGTTGATGAGGTCACACAGACATCATGGAGCCAGTATCACTATGTAACCATCTCTGGTGGTGGTGAGAAGGCCAACTTCCGTGTATCTGCTGGTTATGACCATCAGAATGGTACTATCATCAAGCAGACGCTGGACCGTTTCACCACGAAACTGGCATTGGACTATTTCGTGAGTGACCGTATCAAGTTCAGTACTACCTTCCCGCTCACCTATACGGCCAATAACCGTAACTATGACGATAACATCCTGGGACGTGCCCAGAAGATTGCGCCAAACATGAGCGTTTATCGTCAGAATGCCGATGGCAGCAATACGGATGAATACTATGCCATGCTGCCCTTAGGTGCCAACAACGATATCGGTTCTTATGTTGCTGGTACATCATCATTGCAGTTGAGCAAGATTCGTGACTTGGGTAACCCTGTTGCCATCGCTAACCTGGCTTGGCGTAAGGAGAAGACCTATCGTATCTCGCCAGAGTTCAAGCTCGACTATGACCTGCTGAGCAAGGACGACCAGCATACCCGTCTGAAGTACACGGGTCTGGTCTATCTGGATATCTTCTCTAAGAGCGAGCCTAAGTTCTGGCCAGGCTCTCTGGAGACCAAGGGTCATACTGATGGTAAGTATAACCGTAATGAGGTTTACGACTATAACTCTCAGGCAGTAACCACACGTCACACCCTGACCTTCACCCCGCATTTCAAGAACGAGGACTTCTATGCTACGATGCTGGGACGTTGGGAAATGACCATTGGTAATGATAACAACCAGACGGTTGTCAACAGAAACACACCTAATGGTATCACCTCTCCCACTGTCGATGTCAACATCGAGAGCATGAGCTCTGGTAACGGTCAGTGGCGTTCAATGTCAATGATCTACACAGGACACCTTTCTTATAAGGAAAGATATGTGGTTGACTTCTCTCTACGTGCCGATGGTACCACGAAGTTCGGTGACGACAAGAAATGGGGTTGGTTCCCTGGTCTCTCTGGCCGATGGAACATTAGCGATGAGCCATTCATGAAATGGTCAAAGAGCTGGCTCAGCATGTTGTCATTCCGTCCCTCATGGGGTATCGTGGGTCGTCCCCCTGGATCAGAGTATCTGCAGTATGCCAAGTATAAGACCGATGGTGTCTATGGTGGCTTGAACAATACCCATAGCGTCACCTATCTGGAAGGCTTGCAGCTCAACACCCTGAAGTGGGAGCGTACCACACAGTATAATATTGGTGGTAACTTCGGATTCCTGGATGACCGTATCACTGGTGACTTCAACTACTATTTCAAGCGCACCAAGGACCTGCTCATGGGTGGCGTGCGTATCCCCTCTACCTCTGGTTTCTCAAGCCTCACATGGGCTAATGTGGGCGAGATGACCAACAAGGGTTGGGAGTTGAACGTCCAGGCCAATAAGTTCATCAAGATTGGCAAGTTCTCTGTAACGGCTAATTTCAACATCTCTCAGAACTTCAACGAGATCGTGGAGATGGACGAGAGCGTGCTCGAGAGCATCAACTCTGAGTGGAACTTCGACAGCCGTGGTCAGTATATGAACCGTATCCAGAAGGGTAATCCTCTGGGTTCTATCTATGGTCTGCGTTATAAGGGCGTTTACCAGTACACCTATGAGTATCTCACCAACCTGAAGACCAGCAATGGCTGGACGGATGCTGAGTTCCGTGATTATATCAATAATGACTTCCTGGCATCTGGTAAGACGGCTCCTATCGCCATCGACAAGGATGGTAAGGTGATGATGGACGCCAAGGGCAATCCTATCCGTCAGGTCTATAACTTCAGCGAAGGAACATCTACATACAGCTTCCAGGGTGGTGATGCTATCTACGAGGATATCAACCACGATGGTCAGATCAACTCGCTCGACGTAGTCTATCTTGGTAACTCTAACCCTCATCTCAATGGTGGTTTCGGATTCAACTTCCAGTATGACAACTGGACACTGAAGACCAGCTTCAACTACCGTGAGGGATGTAAGGTGGTCAACAGCGCCAAGATGGGTCTGGAGCAGATGTTCGATGCCTACAACCAGAGCTCTGCTGTGAACTGGCGCTGGCGTAAGAACGGTGATGTCACCGAGATTCCGCGTGCCATGTTCAACACGGGTTACAACTTCCTGGGTAGCGACCGCTATGTGGAAGATGCATCGTTTGTCCGTATGAGCTATGTCCAGCTGTCCTACAACTTCAAGCAGAAGACGCTGAAGGCACTTGGCTTGCGCAGGTTGAATATGAGTCTCTCCGGCCAGAACCTGCTGTGCTGGAGCAAGTATAGCGGCACCGACCCCGAGCACTCTCCTGGTTCATGGGGTATTGCCTACGATAATTCACAGACACCACGAAGCAAGTCAGTGACTCTGAATATCCAAGTGGGATTCTAACACCTTGAACGTTGAACATAGAATATACAACATTATGATTACAAATAATATAAAGAAATATCTTGCTGCTGGCTTCGTTTGCTGCGGTCTCTCCGTAGCTCTCTCCAGTTGCACCGACTTTCTTACCATATATCCCACCGACCGTATCGTAGGTGAGAATTTCTGGAAGAACAAGTCTGATGTCGACCAGATGGTGGATGGCTGCTATCTGAGTATGATCAATGGCGAGATCCAGACCCGTGCCATCATCTGGGGAGCCTACCGCTCTGATGAGCTGGTGAAGCTGTCGTCCTATAACAACACGACGCTGGATAATATCAATGCGCTGAACATCCTTCCCACAATGGGCTACTGCTCATGGGAGCATTTCTACAAGGTCATCAACAACTGTAATATCGTATTGAACCATGCACCTGAAGTCATGGAGCTTGACCCTGAGTTTACCGAGGGTGACTATCAGGTGGTACGTGCACAGATGCTGGCCCTGCGCTCTCTCTGTTATTTCTATCTGGTCAGAGCCTTCCGCGATGTGCCTTACATCACGCACTCTGTAGAAGACGACAGTCAGGTGGAGTATCTGCCGCAGAGCGCTCCTGGCGAGGTGCTGCAGTACTGTCTTGACGACCTGCAGGAGGCACGTAAGTATATCATGAAGTCTGGCGGCTATGGCGAGAACGACTGGCGTAACTGGGGTTATATCACCCTCGATGCTGTCGATGCTATCATGGCCGACATCTATCTGTGGCGCGCCTC
>Ga0310786_10010561_pt1 | contig 11597 bp, 12 predicted proteins | sample AusTroGonzalo_MG_FD_203881 | JGI IMG/M metagenome (GOLD analysis project Ga0310786, IMG submission 203881) | Bovine rumen microbial communities from tropical cattle in Woodstock, Queensland, Australia - Gonzalo_03 (v2) (version 2) | ecosystem: Host-associated > Mammals > Digestive system >... | reverse complement strand
ATAAATGATATGAGAATAGTAAAGTACGTTTTCGGACTGTCCGTGGCTTTGATGGCTATGAGTTTACAGTCCTGCACTCAGGCCAGGCCTGAGAACAAGAGTGGACATGATCTGTGGCTGGGAGACATAACATCTCCGGTTTTTGCTGCCAACAAGAAGCTGCTGGATAATTATGACAAGACTCTGGGTGACGAAGGATTCCGTATCAAAAACAACCAGAAAGGCGATGCAGTGGTCTATGCCAACACAGAAGCCGGTCTTATGTACGGAACATATCATCTGAAACGTCTTTATGACTGTGGTGTCAAAGTTGACGATGAAATCGTAGAGGTTCCGGCATACAAATACCGTATCCTGAATCACTGGGATAATCCCAATCTTACGGTGGAACGCGGATATGCAGGCAAGTCTCTCTGGAAATGGGAGGAGCTGCCGGGTAAGATACGTCCTGAGTATGAGGAGTACGCCCGTGCCAACGCATCCATCGGCATAAACGGCACCGTACTGAATAACGTGAACGCCGATCCCTGCATGCTAACCCGTGAGTATCTGGAGAAGGTAAAGGTCCTGGCCGATATTTTCCGCCCTTATAACATCAAGGTTTATCTGTCACTCAACTTTGCCGCTCCCAAGCATCTGGCTAACCTCAAGACGAGTGATCCCCTTGACAAGGATGTAATTAAGTGGTGGAATGACAAAGTTGCCGAGATTTACAGCATAATTCCCGATTTTGGAGGATTCCTGGTTAAGGCAAATTCCGAGGGTCAATCAGGTCCTCAGGATTACGGCCGTACCCATGCCGACGGTGCCAATATGATTGCCGATGCAGTCAAGCCTTACGGCGGTATTGTGATGTGGAGAGCGTTCGTTTATGCAGCCGAGTCACCTGACCGCGCCAAGCAGGCCGTCGAGGAGTTCAAACCTCTGGACGGACAGTTCCGTGACAACGTGATTATCCAGATCAAGAACGGTCCGGTTGATTTCCAGCCTCGTGAGCCGTTCAGTCCGCTTTTTGGACAGCTGGAGCACACCAACATAATGGCCGAGATGCAGATTACCCAGGAGTATCTGGGACACAGCAACCATATGGTATATCTGCATCCCATGTGGAAAGAGTGCCTGGACTCAGATACCTATCAGAAGGGTGAGGGTAGTACCGTTGCTGCCGAGACTCTGGGTAAAGTCCATGGCAATACCCAGTGGAGCGCCATTGCCGGTGTAGCCAACATAGGCGACAGCGTGAACTGGTGCGGACATCAGATGGCACAGGCAAACTGGTATGCATTCGGCCGCATGGCCTGGAATCCGGATCTCAGTTCACAGCAGATAATTGAGGAGTGGATCAAGCAGACATTCACTACCGAGAAGAAGTTTGTGGCTGTGGTGGCTACGATGATGCTGACCTCACGTGAGGCGTGTGTCAAGTATGAGATGCCTATGGGTCTGCATCATACATTCAAGGGTCCCGACCATTACGGCCCTGGACCTTGGGACCGTTCGTCACGTCCCGACTGGGAGCCCGCTTATTATCATAAGGCTGCTGCCGACGGAGTGGGATTTGACCGTACGTCAAAGACCGGAACCGATGCTGTATCACAGTATAACGAGCCGCTCCGTTCACTTTATGACAATGTTGAGACTTGCCCCAAGGAACTTATCCTTTGGTTCCACCATCTGCCTTGGGACTACAAGATGAAGAGCGGACGTACTCTCTGGGATGAGCTGTGCTATACATTCGAGGAGGGTATACAGCAGGCCCGTATGTATATCGGTCTGTGGGAGAGCGTTCAGGAATATGTAGATTCGTACCGTTACGGTCAGATCCATGACAAACTTGTACGCCAGGCAAAGGATGCCATCTGGTGGAGAGATGCAACCATGCTCTATTTCCAGCAGTACTCAAATATGCCGATTCCATCGGACTGCACACAGCCTCAGCATACCCTGGATGAACTGCGCCGATTCCGTCTGCGTATAACCAATTACGAGACTCCCTCACTTGACAAATTACCGGAATATACACTGGATTAAACAGATAGGTTGGCCAAAAAAACCGATGAAAAGGTGAATTATATAAAATTAAATGTATATTTGCCGTATCAATTTACTTATTAACCAAACTAAAAAGGATTATGAAGAAATTATTGGTTATTGCAGCAGCAATACTTTCATTCAGTGCAGTTAATGCACAGGTTGCTTATGTAGGTTTTCAGAGTGTAACAGGTACAAGTAAGACAACTTCAGGTAGCGTTACCATTACCGACAAGAACAGTAACAGCGGTTTCTTTGTAGGAGGTGCAATGAATTTTGAGATTGCTGACGCTCTTGGCATCCAGCCTGCTCTTGAGTTCTCATATGCAGGAAGAAAGGAGAAAGACGTTCTTAACAATGACATTAAGTATTCTGCTCTGGGTGTTAGAATTCCTATCGATGTAAACTATGGTTTTGAGATTGCTGACGGCTTCAAGGTTGCAGCATATGCAGGACCTTCAATCTACTTTGGTATTTCAAACCAGTCAAAGAGCGATAACGTTACTGTAAACTACTACGAGAATACATATAGCCGTTTCGGTCTTGGACTCGGCTTTGGTGCATGGTGCGATATCCAGGATATGCTCCGCGTAAAGATTGGTTATGACATGGGTCTGCTTAACCGCGACACCCGCGACAACAAGAACTACAAGGAGAGCGGCCTGATGATCTCAGTAGGTTATATCTTCTAAGGAATCGCCTTCGGTTCAAAAAAATAAGACGCCCAAACGGACGTCTTATTTTTTTGAGCCGAAGGCGGGACTCGAACCCGCGACCTACGCATTACGAATGCGTTGCTCTACCAACTGAGCTATTTCGGCCTGATTCGGCCGCGAAGGTAACTATTTTTTTTGTTGTATCGGCTTTTTTGAGTTATTTTGCGTTTTAATATATATCTACATTATATAACGTAAGTAGTATATGAAGTACGCTTTGGTTACCGGAGGATCTAGAGGACTAGGAAGAGCTGTATGCTTAAAGCTTGCAGCTCAAGGATATCCGGTTCTCATCAACTATAAGTCAAACGAGGAGGCTGCCTTAGAGACCAAGCGTCTCGTAGAGGAGGCAGGAGGTCAGGCTGAACTGATGCCTTTTGACGTATCTGTCCAGGCTGAGGTAGAGGCCGCAGTTGACAATTGGCAGGATGCTCATAAGGAGGACTACATAGCCGTTCTGGTGAACAACGCCGGCATACGCCGTGACAATCTGATGATCTTTATGCAGGATGATGACTGGAACAGTGTCCTGAACACAAATCTGAACAGTTTCTTCTTCCTGACACGCCGCGTGCTCAAGAACATGCTTTCCAAGCGCTGGGGCAGGATAGTGAACATGGCTTCACTCTCCGGCATCAAGGGCCTGCCCGGTCAGACCAACTACTCGGCCGCCAAGGCTGCTCTGATAGGCGCTACCAAGGCGCTCGCTCAGGAGGTTGCCGCACGCAAGATTACCGTCAATGCCGTGGCTCCCGGATTCATTGCTACCGATATGACCAAGGAACTCCCCGAGGATGAACTCAAGAAGATGATCCCGGTAGGACGTTTCGGCCAACCTGAAGAGGTTGCCGCTGCAGTGGGTTTCCTTGCATCCGATGAGGCCGCCTACATTACAGGTGAGGTGATATCGGTCAACGGAGGCCTTTACACTTGATTTTCAATAGTTTTATTATACCGATATGAAAAAGATTCTTGTTTCTTTATTGTTTGCTGCAATGGCATTTACTGCCAATGCACAGGAGGTCGTTAACGGAGTACGTGTGCCCAGCGGTTATCAGGGACATATTGAATATTCAAACCTGTTCTACGTGAACGGTCTCAATACCGGAATGGACCTTTCAACCACACACGGATTCTACTATACACCCAATATGTTTGTCGGTTTGGGTATCGGACTGCATGTTGCACCCGGTGACGCTTACGTTCCGGTTTATGCTGCAGCCAAGTATATCTTCAACTACAGGACAAAGGTGTCACCTACAATTCAGATGAAGATGGGTTCATTCTTCAATGAGGGTGCCAAACCGTATCTGGACCTTTCGTTCGGTTTCAGGTTCGCATCGGACCATGACTTTGCTTTCTCAATTCAGGCCTGCGGTTCATTCTATGCACCCTTTGATGAGAATGACAGCTATTGGGACTATAACACAAGCACATACATCAATACTACAGAGCGCATAAACCTGTCAAGCGTAGGCCTGCGTCTGGGTATTGAATGGTAATAACTAATACGGATGGGAAGAGTTGTAATAACAGGAATGGGCATATGGAGCTGTCTTGGTACCGGTTTGGACCAGGTAAGGGATTCTCTGTTTGCCGGTAAGTCAGGAATAGGCATAGATCCTGCACGTAAGGAATACGGATACCGTTCGCTCTTGACCGGTATAGTGGAACAACCTGTTCTTAAAGGCTTGCTTGACCGCCGTCTGCGCGCAGGCATGAGCGAGGAGGCCGAGTATGCATTCATGGCATCACGTGAGGCCTTTGCCAATGCCGGGGTCGATGATGATTACCTGCTGGCCAATGAGGTGGGTGTCATCTTCGGTAATGACTCATCGGCCAAACCTGTTATTGAGACCAACCGTATCATGGAGGAGTACAAGGACAGCGCCATGCTGGGATCAGGACTGATATTCCAGTCCATGAACTCGACGGTGAACATGAACATGAGCACCGTATTCCATCTGCGCGGCGTCAACTTTACCCTCAGCGCTGCATGCGCCAGCGGATCACATGCCATAGGAATTGGTTACATGATGATTCAGCAGGGACTTCAGGAGATGGTTCTGTGCGGTGGCGCGCAGGAGACCAACTATCTCTCAATGGCCTCATTTGACGCCCTGTCAGCGTTCTCGGTACGCATGGACGAGCCAACCAAGGCCTCACGTCCGTTTGACCGTGACCGTGACGGACTGGTTCCCAGCGGCGGTGCTGCGGCTCTGGTTCTTGAGGATTATGACCACGCCGTAAAGCGCGGCGCAAAGATATTGGCCGAGGTTGCCGGATACGGATTCTCGTCAAACGGCAGCGGCGGCATATCACAGCCCAACTCTGATGCATCATTCCTGGCAATGAGCCGCGCGCTGAAACAGGCTGGGGTAGATCCGGTAGATGTTGACTACATCAACGCCCATGCCACATCAACTCCTCAGGGCGATATGTTTGAGGCCATCGCTTTGGCACGTCTCTTTGAGGGACGCAAGGCATGGATAAGCTCAACCAAGTCCATGACCGGACATGAGTGTTGGATGGCAGGCGCCAGTGAGGCGGTCTACAGCACACTCATGCTCAACAACGGTTTCGTGGCTCCCAATATCAACTTTGAGAATCCCGATGAGTATTCGGCCAAACTGAACATTGCAGCCGATACCAAACAGACTGAATTAAGGACTATACTGTCAAATTCCTTTGGATTCGGAGGAACTAACAGTGCACTTGTAATCAAGAAGATATGAATCTGTCACCAGCCTTGAAGGAGGCTTACACCAAAGAGCACCTGAGTGCCCGCGATGCACAGCGTCTTGCGGAGTTCATTGCATGGGGTCCGATAGTTTTCGAGACATCACGCCTGATGATCAAGTTCGGAATACTGGATCTGCTGCGTGATAACGTGGACGGTCTTACCCAGCAGGAGATTGCCGATAAGACCAAGTTGTCACTTTATGCAGTCAAGGTGCTGACCGAGGGCTCACTTTCAATAGGAACCGTTCTGCTGGACCCTGAAACTGACCGTTTCCGTCTGTCCAAGACCGGCTGGTTCCTGCTTACAAATCCCATAACCAGGGTTAACATTGACTTTAACCACGACGTCAATTATGAGGGTTGGTTCAAGCTAGAGGAGTCACTCAAGGAGGGCCGTCCCGCCGGATTGGAGCACTTTGGAAGCTGGCCTACTGTATATGAGGGACTCTCTGAGCTGCCCGAGCAGGTACAGAAGAGCTGGTTCGGATTTGACCATTTCTACTCGGACCACTCGTTTGACGAGGCCCTCAAGATTGTGTTTGACGGAGCAAAGACCGAGTCTCTGATTGATGTAGGAGGCAATACGGGCCGATGGGCCATGCGTTGCGTCGATTACAGCGACAAGGTAAAGGTGACCATCATGGACCTACCGCAGCAGCTTGAGATGATGCGCAGGCAGACCGCTGGCAAGAAGGGGGCCGACCGCATAGAGGGATTCGGCATAAACCTGCTGGACCGCGCCCAGAAGTTCCCTCAGGGACGTCATTTTGACGCCATCTGGATGAGCCAGTTCCTTGACTGTTTCTCGGAGGAAGAGATTTTGAGCATACTTACGCGTGCATCGGAAGCAATGGACAAGGATACACGCCTTTACATAATGGAGACCTTCTGGGACCGTCAGAAATTTGAGCCGGGCGCCCTGTGCCTGACCATGACGAGCCTCTATTTCACCGCCATTGCAAACGGCAACAGCAAGATGTACCACTCTGAGTGCATGGAACGTCTTGTGGAGCAGGCCGGCATGAAGGTGGAGACAATCCATGACAATCTGGGACAGGGTGGTCACAGCATCATGGTATGTAAACTGAAATAATCAAACAAGTAACAAATATGGACAGAAAGGAGATTGAAGCCAAAGTCAAGAATTTCATGATCGAGGATCTTGAAATTGATGAGGAGAAGATTGCTCCCGATGCACTGCTCAAGAAGGATCTGGGTATTGACAGCCTGGACTTCATTGACATCGTAGTGATTGTTGAGAAGACATTCGGAGTAAAGATCAAGAGTGAGGAGATGGCTGGAGTGAAGACCTTCAGCGCGTTCTGTGACTATCTGGAAAGCAAGCTTGGCTAAGAGAGGGGGTAAACCCAAGGAGTGGAAGGGTAGGACTGACGGTCTGCCGTGGATGATACGGACGCTGGTGGTCCTGATGAAGGTGATAGACAGGCATGTCATTTATTGCTTCATGGCGATAGTGGTGCCGTTTTACATGATCTTTCATCACGACAGTTATCTGGCAACCTACAGATTCTTCCGTCAGCGTTTCGGCTTCGGCCGCATCAAGTCGTTCCTGAAGGTTTACGCCAACCATTACCGTTTCGGCCAGGTCATTATAGACCGATACGCAGCCTATGCCGGCAAGAAGTTCCGCTTTGAACTGGACGGCAATGAGCGATTCATGGAGTTGGTCAACGGTGAGCGCGGATTCGTACAACTGAGTTCGCATGCCGGCAACTACGAGATGGTAGGTTACAGTCTTACATCGACCACCAAGAAGATAAACGGCCTGTTCTACGGCGGTGAGAGCAAGGTGATGATGGATTTCAGGCGCAAGATCCTGGCCATGCATAACGTGAATCTGATTGAGGTGGATGAGACAATGTCACATATCTTCAACATGAATGCGGCCATAGACCGCGGCGAGATTGTGAGCATGACCGGTGACCGCCTGTTCGGATCGACCAAGTCAATCAAATGCATGTTCCTGGGCAAGGAGGCTAGTTTCCCCATGGGACCGTTTGCCCTGGCTGTGCAGAAGGAGGTGCCCATGCTGGCAGTGTTCTCAATGCGTTATCACGGCCGCTACAAGGTCTATGTAAGGGATATCAAGCAGGATGAGTCACTTCCGCTGAGGGCACGCATGACCGATATGGCGTGCAGTTTTGCTGCCGAGCTTGAAAAGGTGGTCAGGATGTATCCGACGCAGTGGTTCAACTACTACGATTTCTGGAAGGAGTGATGAATGAGTTTGAAAGGATAGACGTCCACACGCTGCTGCCTCAGCAGGAGCCGTTCGTGATGATAGACCGCCTGGTCCATTATGACCCGGTCAGGACTGTCACGATGTTGGAAGTCAGACCTGACAACATATTCACCGATGACGGACATCTGTCGGTGGCCGGTCTGAATGAGAACATAGCACAGACCTGCGCGGCAAGGATGGGGTACCAGAGCCTGTCATCGGGACAGAAGGTAAAGATTGGAGTGATTGGCGCCATAACCAATTTCAGCGTGGTTCGTACACCGCTGGTTGGTGAGGTGCTGACAACGACGATAGATGTAGTGCAGGAGGTGTTTCAGGTCACACTGGTTCACGCTACCGTTCAGGTCGGGGATGATGTGATAGCTGAGACAGACCTCAAAATCGCACTTCAGGACTGATATTATAAAGAATTGATATGAAAGAACTTAAGGCTACCGTACCGTTAAAGATCCGCTTCAGTGAGGTGGACTCTATGAACATTGTATGGCACGGATCATACGTGATGTATTTTGAGGATGCCCGCGAGGCGTTCGGCAAGAAGTACGGCATAGCCTATCTGGATATATTCGGCAATGGTTATTATGCTCCGCTGGTGGACCTGTCATTCAAGTACAAGAGTCCCATCACATACGATATGAAGCCGGAGATAACCATAACATACAAGCCGACCGATGCCGCCAAGATTGTGTTCGACTACGAGATTACCAATACCGAGAACGGCGAAGTGCTTGCCACAGGCCATTCAGTGCAGGTGTTCATGGACCTGAACTATCAGTTGGTATGGGTAAATCCCGATTTCTATGAGGAGTGGAAGAAGAAATGGCTAGAGTGATAAGATGCATAGCTGATAACGTGGTGTCGCCGTTGGGAACAACTTCACGTTCCAACTACGACAGGGTCAGGGCAGGAGAGTCCGGACTGGCACGTTATGAGTCTATGGGCAATATCAGCACGCCTTTCGTGCTCTCACGCGTGGACCGCGGCATAATTGACGGTCTGTGCGCGGAACTGGGCATACAGGGCAGCTATACCTTCTTTGAGAAGTTCCTGCTGTGCTCATCGGTCCAGGCCGTAAGGGATGCCGGTATCGATGCTTCATCGGACAGGGTGCTTTTCATCATATCCACCACCAAGGGTAACGTATCCCTTCTGGGACAGCCTCAGGAAGGTATATCCGATGAGCGTGTTTTGCTGGCCAAGGCCGCACGTGAGGTGATGCGTTTCTTTGGCAATCCCGGAAAACCGATTGTGGTATGCAACGCCTGCATATCGGGCGTATGCGCACAGATAGAGGCCATGCGTGCCCTGCGCAGCAGACGTTACGACTACGCCGTAGTGATCGGGGCCGATGAGCAGTCACCCTTCATCATATCGGGATTTCTGTCGTTCAAGGCCATATCCGATGAGCCCTGCCGTCCGTTTGACAAGGACCGCAAGGGTCTGAATCTGGGTGAATGTGCCGCTACTGTGGTGCTGGAGGCATCGGATGGGAAGAAGAGCGGCTGGGAACTTGTATGTGGCGCCATACGCAATGACGCCAACCATATATCGGGACCGTCACGTACGGGCGAGGGCAGTTACCTGTGTCTTATGGAGGTGCTTAAGGAGTGCCACCGTGGGGACCTGGCGTTTGTGAACGTACACGGAACCGCAACCGCATACAATGACGAGATGGAGTCAATAGCCCTGTACCGTGCCGGCCTGATTGATGTGCCGGTAACGGGTCTTAAAGGCTATTACGGACATACGATGGGTGCCGCAGGCATAATGGAGAGCATTCTTTCCATGTATGCGGTGCGTGACAATACGGTGCTTGCCACACGCGGCTTCCGGGAACTGGGAACGACATACCCGGTAAGCGTGAGCGGTGAGACAAGAGAGTGCAAGGGCAGTGAGTTCATAAAACTGCTGTCAGGATTCGGCGGAAGCAATGCCGCTCTGTTGTACAGATTTGAGGAGTAGGTATGGAGAGGAGAGGTCTTGACTACGTGGTGCTGAATCAGGGTAACGCCCAGCTTACTGAGCTGTATCGCTCTCAGATAGGTGATTGGCCCAAATTCTATAAGATGGATACCCTGAGCAAGGCGGGATTTGTGGCTACTGAATTGCTGCTCAAGAAGATAGGTGAGCGCAGATGCGAAAGCGAAGAGTTTATCCAGGCCCGTGCTATCGTGCTATTCGGCTCAACTGCGTCACTTTGCGCCGACAGAAATTATCAGGAAACCATTCAGAATAAGGATAACTATTATCCCAGTCCTGCGCTATTCGTATATACTCTGCCCAACATCGTAACCGGCGAGATTGCCATACGCAACCATTGGCGCGGAGAGAGCTCATTCTACGTTCTGGAGGCTCCTGACGCAGCTCAGATGGCATTCCACCTGGCATGCGCATTCCAGGACAGCGTGACTGAAAATATCCTTGCAGGGTGGGTGGACAGCAGGAATAATGATGATTTCCAGGTGTTCATGACATTGATCCGCAAGGAGGATGCGGCCGATACGGAGTGGCTGGCAGGACAATTACAACTGATTATTAATGATTTAAACAAATAAGATTATGGAAGAATTGATTCTTAAACTGAAGCAGGAGATTATTGAGGTACTTAACCTTGAGGACATCAAGCCCGAGGAGATTGACAACGACGCCCCTCTGTTTGGTGAAGGTCTTGGCCTTGATTCAATTGATGCACTGGAACTTATCGTTCTCATGGAGAAGAACTACGGCATCAAGCTGCAGGATCCTGCCAAGGGTAAAGAGATATTCAAGTCCATCAACGTGATGGCTGACTACATTCAGAAAAACCGCACCAGATAATGTCTCAGAGATCAGTGCTGATAACCGGCTGCGGCATTGTAAGTGCCATAGGCCAGGATTGCGGACAGGTGCTTGATTCGCTCCTGCAGGTGCGTACCGGCGTGGGCCCGCTCAAGTATCTCAAGACCGAGCATACGGAGTTTCCCGTAGGTGAGGTCAAACTGTCTGATGAGGAGATGGAGCGTATGATGAATATCGCTCCCGGTACTCCTACAACCCGTACGGCACTGATGGGAATGATAGCCCTGCATGAGGCTTTAGGTGAGGCTGGATTGAGTCGTGAGGACCTTAAGGAGTGCGGTTTTGTAAACGGCACTACCGTAGGCGGCATGGATAAGAGTGAGCAGTACTATCTGGATTTCATTGAGAATGACAGCCGTAACGCTTACATAAACACCCATGACTGCGGTTCATGCTCCGAGATGATTGCCGACAGGTTTGGTAAATTCAAAATGATTACAACCATATCCACGGCATGTTCATCGGCCGCAAATGCCATTGAGATGGCTGCCGATATGATTCGTCTCGGTGAGGCTGATATTGTTGTGGCAGGAGGTTCGGAGTGCATAACCAAGTTCCACCTGAACGGCTTCAACTCACTCATGATTCTGGATCATAACCAGTGCCGTCCGTTTGATGCAGAGCGCGCTGGACTTAATTTGGGTGAGGGTGCAGCCTTTGTGGTGCTTGAGGAGGCCGGACATGCGGCAGCCAGAAACGCCAAGGCTCTGGCACGTCTGTCTGGTTACGGCAATGCCTGCGACGCCTTCCACCAGACCGCTTCATCGCCTGATGGAGAAGGTGCATATCTTGCTATGAGCAAGGCACTTAAGGAGGCTGGTTTAAAGCCGTTAGACATCGATTACGTGAACGCTCATGGCACGGGAACTCCAAATAATGACGAGAGCGAGAGCCAGGCTATGATGCGTGTTTTCGGCAAGAATCTGCCGCCGGTGTCATCGACCAAATCCATGACCGGTCATACAACGAGCGCATCGGGTGCCATAGAGACGGTTATATGCATTCTG
>Ga0310786_10010560_pt1 | contig 11598 bp, 9 predicted proteins | sample AusTroGonzalo_MG_FD_203881 | JGI IMG/M metagenome (GOLD analysis project Ga0310786, IMG submission 203881) | Bovine rumen microbial communities from tropical cattle in Woodstock, Queensland, Australia - Gonzalo_03 (v2) (version 2) | ecosystem: Host-associated > Mammals > Digestive system >... | reverse complement strand
TTTGTGTATTTGATATTACATTACCTTCTATTTGAATACCTGCTCCTGCTGTTAATTTATCTTGCTTATTAGTATTTAATCCTTGTATTCTATCAAAGTTATCATCAACACCTGCTTTAATAACTGCATTACTTGCATTTAAATCAGAACCATAAAGCACCTCACCATCTTTATAATCTGTTTTAGGATCAATGTATGCCATATTATCCCTCCTTTACTTTCTTTAATTTATAAACTATTCCCATAGCTATTATTGAGAAATTTTTAATGTTTCTATATCTTCTATAAGTTACTATAGCTGTTTGTGATTCACTTGTTGTTTGTGCTGGGATTAAATCGTTATAGTCATTGTATCCATCACTTAATTTAACTTTTATAGTTCTACCTTTTTTATTTATCTTAATCTTTAATTGATATACTGTATTTTGTCCTAACTTATCTTCACCTAAAGTTAGTGTACCCAATACTTCTTGACCATCTAGGATTTCAGCACCTTCTAATAAAGTTGCATTTGATTCTTGTTTATATACATAATAATATGTATTAGTATCAGCATTATATTTAACCTCATAATCTTCAGGAGATATATAAGCAACATCATCTATATAAATAGTTATAAATAATGGGATTGCTTCATCATTATCATTTATCATTTTTATATAAATTTCTTTGAACTTTTTAGTATTAGTAGGACTTCCCATATTTAATTTAGGAGTTTCTAATTCTGAAATAAATCCAATACCATCTCTATGTCTTTCATCCTCTGCTATAAATAATAAATCAGATAATCTTAAACATCTAACTGTTACCCCTGATTTCATGATTACAACACCATAAGTATCCATTATTCCTATATAATGATTAGTAAACTTATATTCAGGAATATATATAGAAGAACCATGTTCATCAAATATTAAGTTTTGGAAACATAATCCATAAGACTTATTTTTACTATCATAAGCAAATTCTGTAGGGATATGTGTGTCTCCTTCATTATTCTTTTCAGGGTCAAATGTAGGATTATATTTAATAGTCTCTTTTACTTCTTCTAAATCAAATTCAAAGAAAGTATCTTTGTAGAAATCATAAATAGTTAAACTATTCTTATCACTTCTAACCATTATATAGAAATTACCTAGTACAAATGCTTGTAGTACATTATTTGAACTTAGTTCATTACCTAAGACATCATCTATTTTTTCTACATTTTCTGTACCTTCTCCTACATAACCTTGTTTTAATCTATATAAACCATCTATATTTAAGAATACTAAGCTATTATTTAATTGTTGAATAGTATCTCCATTAGGGCATCCTACGAAATCACTTAATGGATAAATACCAAAATCACTTGAACCAAAGGCTCCTGTCATTCTCTTTATTCTCTTATTTGTAAATACTGCATAGTATTGTCTAAAGTATTTAATATTAGTTACTTCTTCTTCTCCTGCCTCATTAGTTATATAAAGATAGAAATAATTTGGGAAATATTTAAAGTTATCATATTCACTAAAGAATATATAACCATGTCCTCCAAATAATACTAACTGATTACCTATAACTTTTATGTTATTAGAAGAATAAATTAGTTTACTTATATCTTGAACAAGACCTGTTTCTTGATTATATGCTGAACCTGTAGAAACAAAGCTTCTAAATTCTGAAGTTCCTCTTGTGAATTTTATTTCTATTTTACCATTATAGTTTAGACCAGTACATTCAAATACATTGACATTATCACCTGTACCAAAAGAACCTGATAAATCTTTAAATGGATTTGTTGTTGTATCTGTATCTCCATCATCTCTTCTATATTGAGGTGTTCCAAAGTTACTTGTACCTGTTCCTAATATAGTTATACTAAATGGTTCATTTGGTGGTATGTTTCCAATAGGTTCTTTTATATTATTTTTTGATATTGAATAGAATACACCTTTTATGTTATCAGTATTTCCTGTTCCTGTATTTACATAATTTAAAGGGTCTTTAGCTAAAATATTGAATCCTATATTTTCAACTTCTACAGGAGTTGGTTTATATATTGGTTCTATAGTATTACCTAAACCTCCTATTTGTGTAATTATAGTTGTTTGTTCTGTTTTTGTGTATTCATTATGTGTTATATCTTCTAATGGATAAGCATAAGTTACACTATCAGGAAACTCATCTTCTATTTTAAGAATATAGTCAGAACCTGTTGTTATATATGTATAACCATTATAACTTGCTAAGTGCATTGGTTTTTTGAAATCTAAGTCATATTTCCATAATACTGTGAGTTTATCATCTTCACCTGATGGATTTTCAGCTAAACCAATGTTGTCATAACAAGCAACCATATCTATATCCATTATTATATCTTGTTGTGTTGTTGAACCATACATGTGAATTTTCCATACACAAATACCTTTATCATCTTCAAAGTTTAAGTCAACTCCACCTCCACCAGGATTAATAGTGTAGTCATGTCCTTTTAGAGTACCTCCTACAATTATTGTGGCATTTAACTCAAAGCTTTCAGGTAATCCATTTTCTCCTAGAGTATTAGTTGCACCTTCAGAAAAGTCATAATTTTCTAGTACTGTATGAAAATTGTCATCTTTTAGTATTTGAAATAACAATAAATCTGTTGGTGTAAATTCAACATAAACATAGTTCTCATATAGAAATTTTCTAAGCACTGTTAAATTACCAAATAAAGTTTTTAACATATTAAGATTTGTTTCAAATTTTGAATAAGGAATAACACTTGATGTTACTTTTTTTCCACAAAATCTATATTTGTTTGCCATAGTCCAACTATCCCAAATACTTTGAATCATAGTTGTAAATTTGAAATCATACAATCCAGGTCTCTTTGATAAATTACCTTCTTTTTCATTCCAAAAGTTTGTTAATTTTCTAAATGACCTGTCATCTGTTACATCATCAGCTGTTCTTCTGTCTATACCTCTATTGAAATTAACTAAAACATCATAAGTTTTATTTTGTTCCCCTTTTAATTTTTGTCTTAAAGCCATAGTTTATCACCACCATATATATCTTTCAGAAGCATCTACTATAGCCTTTTTACCTGACCTTCCTGCAAAATCTGTTGGTTCCCCTGCATGTGGGTCTCCTTCAGGATATACATCAGCTATATCTCCTAATCCATTATTTTTGAAATCATTTAAAGCATCTAAAAATCTTTGATAGTGTTCTTGTCTTACAGTATCACCATCATTTGCCATTATAGCAAAAGACACATAAGGTTCCATTAATCTTAAAAACCATGTTCCTTTTAGTGCCCAATAATCTTCAGTTAAATTGTCTGATGTACATAAAGGTAAATTAGTCTTAACTTTGCTATTTACTTCTGAAATACCATTGTTAGCCATTCCAACTAAATTAGCTGTTTCTATGTCTTCATCTGTTATGTATTGGGAATTATCTACTACTTGTTTTAAAGTCATAATATGCCTCCTAACCGTTTTATTATTAATCACCTATAGTATATCATATTTTTATTAATAAGTAAATAAAAAAGGACTAATGTCTAGTCCTTTTATACCATATAATTTCCTAAGCAAGTTTGAGCACCTTGTATATTGCTATTTCTTCTTCTTTTTTCCATTTCACTTAAAGCTTTCTTTTCAATCTTTTCTTTTACATATTGAATAATTGCTTCAGGTAATTCAACAGTTCTTCCATCAAATATTAAGCAAATTTGTATTCCTTGATATGTTGATTCAAAACCATTTGGATATAAAGAGTTATAAGCAACTTCACATTTAAATGGTACTCTTTTTGCTTTAGTGATACTAACTTTTTCTCTTAATGAAGTATCATCTAATACTTTATCAGGAGTTTTAGTATCTTTAAAAACACTCTTATTTATTGTAGCATCTTCTTTGCTCATAAATTAACCTCCTATCTAATTTTTAATTATTAGGCACTTGGTTCATCTTGTGAAGCATAAATGTCAGTTGGTCTTGTTAATGGGTTAGATACAGCATGGTGGATTACAGTACAAGCAACTGAGTCTAATACTTGTGCTCCGAATCCCATTGTTATCCATCCTAGTGAAGCAATTTGTCCTAAGTTATCCCCAGGTTTTGCTTCAAAACCAAATCTCTTTAATTCAATTCCTGCAGATGCAAGTTTCATAACTGCATAAGCACTTTCACCAAATACATAAGTATGGTAAACATCTACTCCACTACCATTTGTAGTGATTACTGGGTATACATATTCCATGAATCTTAGATTATAAACATCAAAGCTTTCTAATCCATTATCCATTACTGGTTTATTAGTATTTCCTGGTACCATTACTCTTTGTAATAAGTGTTGGTCATCTAATAAGTCAGCCATTCCTTCAGTAGCTGTTACTACTACATAACGACTTCTTCCTGTAGATTCATGACCTTTTCTACGAGAAACTTTCATTTGGTTAGCAACTATACGACAAATATCTAATGTTAAGATGTTTGTAGCTGTGATTGTGTTATCTGATGGAGTTGATGTTCCTGATGGAACTACATAATATACACCACCATCTTCTTCAATAGCATCACGAGTTATTAACTCTAATGTTTCAGTAGCATGGTCAGTTATTAGTGGTAAATATTCAACTAATAATTTATCTAAGTTATAAGATTCTGTTTGTCTTGTAACTTCAATATATGCTCCATAAACTGCTACAGTACCTTCAACAGTTCTAGCTCCTACTTTCATTCCTTCTGGGTTTACACCTTCAGTAATTACATGACGGTCGTTAGCAACTGGTAATGGTTTGTAACCTCTCCATTGAACCTTATTAGTTCCTGCATTTTTCTTTACATCTTGTTTTTTACCAAGTTTGTAAAGTATTTTGTCTTCAATTCCATAAGCTAAAGCTCTTAATAATATATTATTATCTATTTTTTCATTAGCTAAACCTGGTGTAGCTGTTCTAATACTTGTTAAAGTATTAAGTGTATTTGACATAAAATCATCTCCTATTTCTTATATTTTTAATTTCTTCCCATTATCTCTTTTACGAGATTATCTAACTGCTTATTGATAGTATCACCATCAACTTTAGAAGCTTGATTTATAGGCATTTCTTGATTAATGCTACTCTTTTTATTGAGGTTTTTTTGAATATTAACATTTGTGTATGCACTAAATAATCTATTAAGTGCAGCTTCAGGCATATCCATAAGTTGTTCAACTGTGAAACCATCTTTTGATAGGTCATCACTTAACTTATTTACTATTGAATTATTCAAATTATTACTCTTAATAAAATTGTCCAATGTACCTGCTAATTTAGCTTGTTTAGCTTCATAAGCAGCTGTTTGTTCTCTTTTATCAATAGCTTCTAATTTTTCATCAATGGTATTAAGTTTCTTTGCAAGTTCTACTGAAATACCTTCATCTTTAGCTTGTTTAGCAACTGAATTTTCCTTTGCTTTTTGTAAAAATTCTTGGTATCCTGATAGACCTACACCTTTTGCTATAGCATCAAGTTCATTTATGGTATTTTGCATTTCCTTATTTTGAACTCTCATTGAAGCAAAAGCATTTTTTTCAGAACTATTTGCAAAGTTATTAATGATGTCTGATGTTCCACCTTCATCTTCAGTTTCATTTTCATTTTCATTTGAATCTGTTTCTGAATTATCAGTTTCTTCATCAAAATCACTAAGGTCTAAATCTAGCTCTGAACCCTCATAAGAATCTTGATTTCCTTGATTCTCATTCGTTGATGTGTCTGTAGTCTCACTTTGCATTGAGTCTAAAACATCATCCAATACCTTATCCATATTATGTCTCCTTTCTCACACTTATTTTTGTACCTATTTAAGGTGTCCTAGTGGTCGGACTCAAAACACTATGGGAGCTGTATTATGTCTCTAATGTAATTATACTATATTTCTTCTAAAAAGTCAACAAAATATAAAAGATGCCTTTCGGCACCCTTTATTTGATACTAAAAGCATCAGAATGGAATTGTTTGTGTTCTTTCAAACACAATTATATTATATCACATTTGTGGTTGATTTTCAACACTATTTATTATTCCATTTATAGCCATATCTTGCTCATTATTGTAAGCTTGATTCTTTAAGTTAGTTAATGCTGTTTCATATTCTTCATAAGTTTGTATTATTTGTGAAGCTGTTGTTAGGTCTCCATTATCATCTAATACATCTATGATTCCTTCTTGTAATTGTTCAGCTGATATTAATGGTGTTCCATTTGGTGTTATTGTTTGTCCTATTTGCATTAATTGAACTATTAAGTTAGCTTTTTCATTATATGCTTCTTCAGACATGTCTTTATATCTCTTGAACATTTCATTATAGTTATCTAATTGAGCTGCTTTTACAACATCTGTTATATTGATAATCTTAGTTGGGTCTTTATATTGAACTTGCATTTGATATAACTCTTTCATTAAGTTATATTGTCTATTCTTATCATTTTTATTTCTACTAGCTAAATCAACTGTGAAATCATAATTCATAAGAGCATATTCTTGTTTAATTTCAACATCTTTAAAATCTTCACTTGTTAGTTTATTGATTTCCTTTTCTGTGTCTCTAACATAAATATGTTCTCCACTATAATATCTTGTCATGAATTTTACTAACATTCTTGATAGTTTCTCTACAAATATTTCTATTTGTTTTAATGGATTATTATCTATAATTGTAGCTCTACCTATTGCTTCTATTGTTCCTGATGATGTTGAACCTGCTGTTCCTACATTACCTTGATATGGTGAATTAACTCCAGCATATTCTTTTATGTTTCCAACAAAGCTTTCTTTGATTGCTACCATTGCTTCATTTACTTCAGCATCATTTAATCTCTTAACTGCTTTTGTTACATCTCCACTTACTTCCCATATAATACCAGGAGCTTGACTTAACTTAGCAAAGTCATCTATATCTATTCCTGATTCTTGTGATACTAAATAAGTTGGAATTGCATTTAGCATAGCTACATTATTGATTGCACTTTCTATTAAGTTTGCAACTCTTTGTGGTACTACTAATCCTCTTAGTAATGGAATACCATAAGGACTTTGTGGTACTGTATCCCATTGGAATGGTATTATTGGTATTTCATCAAATGGATATTTATCATTCTTTTCTAGTAATTCTCTAGAAACAACATAGTAAATTCTTACTGCTGTTGATACTTTCTTATCCATTGTTATGTTACCTTCTTCATCTAATACAGGATTTCCCATATTATCTACTAAAGGTATTTCTTCTTCTATTTTTTCTTTTCTATATACAGTACTTATTTCGTATAGATTATCACTACCTTTTTCATATTCTCTACCTGTATATATTTGACCATTTTCTGAACCTGTCATACTACCTGATTTTAATTGTTTTTCTTTTATCTTTGCTATCCATTCAGGTTTATTTCTTTTTATCCAGTTTCTAGTTTTTCTACTCTTAACTACCATGTATTCACAATTCTCAATACAATCAGCTGTTGGGTCTAGATAAACTGCACTTGGGTCTAAGAAGTTTGCTGTAATAAGTCCTTCTCTTTTTGTGTTTGTTCCACCATATATTTTATTAGCATCTACATTAAATTCAATGTATCCATTATCACAAATAGCTCCAGCCTTTATTGCTTTTTCTATTAAGTTATCCATTTCAAGTCTGAACCATTCATTCTTATATGCTACATTCATTTCTTGTACTGCTTCTATATCATAAGGACTTTGTGGTTTTAGTTCTCCATAATAAGTATTAGCAAATAAACTACCTAATCTTATATCTACAGCATTTTTTAAGTGGTTAATATCACTCTTCATCATAAATGGTGATTCTTTATTATATGAGGCTAAATTCCATCCTAATCCTTCATATTGTGCTTCATTGCTGATATATTCTTTATCTCTTTGTGAAACTCTAAAATCTGTTGCTTCATCTATTAACTTATTTATCTCTTTTATTGTTTCTTCTTCAAAATTTATATCCATTTTCTAACTCCTTTCTATCTTAAAATTCTTTTCTATGTATTCTCTTTGTTCTTCAGGTACACCTGCTATTGAAACTTTTCCTTTTTTCTTTTCAGGTACTAATGTTGCTATGCTATTATGCTCTTCTACAATCTTTTTAATTGTGTCAAAGTTCTTTAACAAATATTTTATTTTCTTAAACATATTACCTCCTATAATTTATATCCACCAGCATGTTTCCTATGATTGCTTTTATCATAAGTTTGCTGTAGATTGTAATCCTCTTTTATTATATCAGTTAATTCTTTAAAAGACAATGGTTCCTTTTTACTTTTTTGATTTTGTGCATCAAAGAACTTCATATAGTTTATATTTGCTAATCTTTTAACATCTAAATAGTCATAAGGTAATTCTTGACAAATATATCTTAAACAATCCATTAAGTGGTTGTTTTTATCCACAGGTTTATCACCTAAATTAGTCTTTGCTATTCTTTCTGCTTCATTTGGGTATCTATATTCACAACCTTCCCACAATGTCATAGTCAGACTTCTGAATATTCTTATCTTACCTGAGAAGAATAAGTTCTTTGTCTTTTGTATCCCATCTTCTATTGCATTTACTGCATCTTTAAATATAATTCCATATTCTAGTTGCATTTGTTGTTTATATGTTCTTGCATTTATATTATTTCTCTTATTTGCACTTGGGTCTATTAAAGGCATGTGTAATACACCTGGTTTTAAATCTTTTATCATTTCTTTATATGCAAATGCTACTTGTGATATAACCTTATCCCTCTCATAGTATTCTTTATAAAAATGTATGATTCCTGTTTCAGGGTCAACAGCTCCTAAAAGAATTGCTGCTGGGTCATTAATTCCTGGGTCATGTGCTATATATCTTTCCCAATGGTCTGGTATCTCAAAGTCATCCTCTGCATAGGTTAATATGTCAGGATATACTGCTCCTTCTGCATATTCAATTATACAATCTATATATAACTTTTGTTGTTGTGGTGTTAATGTGTGCATAACTGATTCTACAAATCCATCAGGTAAATATATGTTATCTCTGGAACTACTTAAAAATGCTACTAAATCTTGATTTGGATTTACTATTCTATCTTTATACATTGCAACTGTATCAGCTATACTCTTACTTCCATATATCTTAGATGCTGTAAATAGTAAGTCTCTTATGAATCCTTGTGCTGGGTTTGATATTATAATTCCTAAAAAATGTGGTACTCCATCTATTATTCCATTTACATTTCTTAATCTTCGTACACACTCTTGGAATAGTGCAGGTTTTATACCTGATGCTTCTTCTATAAGAAATGCTGTTATATCTAATGAACGAAATTTCTCTTCATCATCACTAGCAAATCCTTCTATGATATGCCCATTTGTTAGTGTTATCTTTATCTCTGCTTTTGTGTCTGTCCACTTTTCTACAAATTTTCTTGGCAAGTATGTGTCAAAAATTGGCATAATAGCACTACTTAACTGCTTTAATGTTTGTGCCATCATTATTGTTTTTCCATTTGGTACACTTAAAGCATGATTTATTATCTCCATTACTCCTGCTCTTGATTTGGCACTACCCATACCACCTATTAGTAATTTTAATTTACTTTTACATTTATGTACATCTAACTGATGTGGTAATGGTACATAATGTATATATGCTGCATTACATGTATCACAATATCCATATTGATGCTTACTTCTTTTATTTATTATGATTTCTCCTGAACCACATGCAGGACACTTAAAGACTATCTCATTCTTATCTTCTTTCTTTATCTCCATGTCCTACACCTCCTCCACATAATTAATCCCTACTAAATATTCTACTCTTTCTGCATCATCTATATAAAATATATCTCCTCTACTCTTATGTCCTAAATTATTATCTGTATAATCTACTTTACTTCTTACTAATACATGATTTGGGTCATATTCACTTGGTTTCTTACTTAAATATTCATCCCATTTATCTTCTATTGGTTTATATTTAAAATTAAATTTCTTAGTAAGCATTTGATGTACTACTTCTTCTACATTACTTCCATCTTGTGCTATTACTATTGAATTACTATCATCTATACCTAACTCTTCATCTACTTTTAGATTAGTTCTTATTACTGGTACTCCCATACATAGAGCTTCTACTTTACTTAGACCATAGGATTCAAATTTACTCCCACAAAAGAAGAAATCACTTCCTGCTACAAAATTTAGTAAATCTAATCTACTTTTCATATAAATTACATTTTCACCTAAATATGTATCAAATTTATTTGTAAATACCATTATTAAATGTGGTATTTTTTGTCTATTTAATTCTCTTTCTAATTTAATTAGTAAATCAGCACCTTTCATAGTATCCATTCTTTGTGCTGCTGTTATGATTAATCTCTTTCTATCAAAATCATATTCTATAGGTATCCAAGCATATTCACATTTAATCCCTGTTTTTTGTGTAAATGCTTCTGCAGCATCTTTACTTACTGCTACCCATTTATCTATTTTATGTGCATATTGTTTTAATGTATCCCATAATTCAGGTTGATTCATTAAATTTGCATGTATTATTTCTATATGTTCATCTGCTTCTACATTATTTATAATAACTGGTTTATAATTCCAAAATGCTTTCTCACATTTTATCTTTTCACCTTTATATTCTTTTACTCTTGCATATTTTCTTAGTCTCTTTATTTGTTCCTTTGAACTATTTGCATCACTATAATAAATGGTCATATCATATTTCCCATACTTTTTTGCCATATAGTAAAAAAAGGTCTCACAACCTCCAATATCATTTAAGCTATAGAAATAAAATATGTTTCCCATCATTATACCCCTTTTCTAAGGTCAGGAGGTATGGTCTTGCACCATATAAATATCTTTACTTCCACCTGAGAAATGGCTACCGAGAATAGAATCGAACTATTATTGACAGGTTCAAAGCCTGTTTTCCTACCCTTAGAAGACTCGGTAATATAGTGCTAACAATATATGTTCTCCTGAGCCTATCATATATGTTAGCTTAAATTGTTTTGTACTTAATAGTGAAATAACAAAACGATATAAAAGTTGGAGTAAACCTCCTCATAAAATATTTTAAAATCACTTATAAGTACTATACCAGTATTGTTTAAGTCGTTACTGCAACCTGACTAGCATCTAATTATAGATACTGTACTAATGATATAAAGGTTTGTTTACGAGTGGTCAGTTCTAGAATAAACCTTTTACCACGCCTATTTTATATATCATCAGTACACTACCTATATGTTGTGATAGATAGTGCCGACCGCATTATACAATCCCTAGTACCTATTATAAGCACCACTCTAGTAGCGAGGTGTATTAGAAAAGAATAAAAAGGTAACCTTTTTTTAATCACTACTAGAATGCTACCTATAAAGGTAACACTACTACATCTTCGAGACAATGTAGTAATATGATATCCAAAATGTCCTATCTCTAAGACAATTTAATTATATCACTTTAATTTATTTCTTTCAATTCTTTTGTAAGAAATTAAGCCTTTTTTTCTTAATTCTTCAAAAATTAAATGTTTAAAATCTTCATTTTCATTAGGTATAACTTTTAACATAGCTTCATCATAAT
>Ga0310786_10010559_pt1 | contig 11598 bp, 7 predicted proteins | sample AusTroGonzalo_MG_FD_203881 | JGI IMG/M metagenome (GOLD analysis project Ga0310786, IMG submission 203881) | Bovine rumen microbial communities from tropical cattle in Woodstock, Queensland, Australia - Gonzalo_03 (v2) (version 2) | ecosystem: Host-associated > Mammals > Digestive system >... | reverse complement strand
AATTGAGCAGCCTAACACCATTGATGCAACTGGTATGTTGGCCGCATTTGATGAGGAGAACTTCGACTTCTTGAAGAACAGTGATAAGAGTGGTGTGAAACTTCTCACCATGACTGAGCCGGATGATCCCGAAGAGGAGCCTGCACCCACCTTTACAGGTCTGCGCTCATGGACTGATGGTGGATATATCGATGCAAATGGTCAGGCAGTTCTGGATGACTCAGGTGCAGGTATCCTGTTGAATTTCGATGATGAAAGCATCGATGGTAATAAGGTTAACATCAAGGTCTATAATGATCCTGAAGCCTCTGGTGTAACATTTGCTAACGGTGTGACCGTTCCTACAGACTTCTGCGTATCTTCAGATGGTTGGTACTACATCTACCACGTAACTCTGATGGATGAGGCTACTGCTGCAGGTATCCAGGGTGTGAAGGTTGTGAAGGCTAACAATGGCCAGATCTACAACCTCTCTGGTCAGCGTGTTGACAGCAACTATAAGGGTCTTGTTATTAAGAACGGTCAGAAGACCATTCAGAAATAAGATTAATCTTATGTAACTAAATTATTATCAACCATTAGGGGGGATGTGCAAATGGGCCATCCCCCCGTTTTTTTATTCTTCGCAAACATTTTGAATACTCTTAGCACATAATTTTAAGGTTTTACGCACAAAATTTAAAGGCTCTTCACTCATAATTTAATTCTGTCGAAGTGTTTTCAAAATCCTGCCGAAGTATTTCTATTATAAGTGCGCGGAACTGCCATTGAAACTAGGCAGGGAAGTATAACTTTGCAGGCATGAAAGTATAACTTTGCAGGTAGAAAAGTATAACTTTCCAGGCTGAATAGTTGCACTTTATGACGTGTAAAGTGGCTCTTTCAATTTGCGTAAAGGCGCACAGTTGTTTGCGTATAGGCGAACGATCGTTTGGGTATAGGCAAACGGTTGTTAAGGCGGCATTCTTTCCCTTTTACTACTAGTATTTTCCCCTTTTCTCCTTAATCTTTTCCCCTCCAAGCCTTATTATTTTTTCTCTGAGACAGTACGAAAACGGTCACGGTCACAGTTGTGACCATGTGACCGACAAGTCTTTGATTGTCTGCTATTAAAGATGAAAATTGCTTGATAATCAGTATATTACCATTGTTTTAATTCCCATTTTCCATCTCTGCGGTCACATGGTCACAACTGTGACCGTGACCGTTTTGCTTGGGGCGAATGAAACTCGCGTATTTTCAAGCCACTTGCCCAGTGCTCGGAAATACGCGAGTTTTGAAGGGGGTGTTTTCAACTAAAATGCTGAATTATTGAATCTTCACGGTTTCGCTGCCGACCTTCAACAGGATGAGTTGACCTGCGGTTGCGGGTACGAAGATGTCGCTGCCATCGGAAACGGCCTCGAACTTCAGCATACCGCGCAGATCGTAAACGCTAACCTTCTGACCTTCAGGTACGTTCGAAACATTGATGCCGCCAACGGTGCGCTGCCACTTCCAAGAGAGGGCCGTTGCTGTATCGATGCCAGTATCCACACCGAGAATGGCCTCAATGGCGAGCGGAGCGTTTTGAGCCAACGTGAATGTGTATTCACTGTTGTTGACAGTCGTTGTCTGGTTGTTCTTGGTCACCTTCCAGCCCTTGACAACCTGTCCTTCAGGAGCCGTAGCGGTGATGGTGTACTGACGGTTGGGGAAGAGTTTGCCGTCGAACACGCCCTTAGAGAGTGCAATGCCGTTGATGGCAACGGTGGCAGGCACTTCGTTGGTATTCTTGTTGACTGTCACAGCCGTAGCCGTGCCGAGTTTCCATTGGTTGCCAATGAACTTGTAGAAGTGATTGGGACGGTTTATAGCCCAATTCTTGGCACTATTAAACTTGTCTTCGATTTCTCTACGGTTGTTCATATTCCAAGAATTGTATTTGTTGCGGTGGGCTACGAATTCCTCCATGGCTTCTGCTTTGATGATGTCGATCATTTCACCAGTACCATTTCCGTTCATGAAGTCGCCCATGTAGACGCTGCACTTGTCGATGAACATCTGGAGAATGGCAGGATCTTCCAGCATGTTCTTGAGCAGACGGGTAGCCGGTTCTGAGAAGGCCCAGTTGTCGCTTGGGTATTTGTTGGGATTGTACAGCAAATCGATGGTGTTGTAGTTGCTCTGTTTGTTATAGAGTCCTAGTCCGAAGTCGGTATCCTTGACAATCACACGGAATCTCTTGGGCAGGCCAGAATCCTTGTCGTCATCGTTGGGACGCCAGAACACGGTGTTGTTGCCAGGCCAGTCGTTATTGCCATAGAAGAGGTTCATCGCTACAACATTCAGATATTCGCTGACATCCATCCACTGCTCGTATTCTGCCAGAGTGTGTCCCTTTTCGCTATAGAATTTCTGGAAGGCCTCGTAGAAGTCGGGAGTACCTTCTTTGAATTCCTCGATGAACAAATCTTTCTGATTTGCATCTTTTTCATGAGAAATCTCAACCATATCGACATCCTCGAGGCCATTGTAGTTGCTGTAGATATTATCTTCGTTGGAACGCTCGCGGATGTTGAGCATGCCCATGTATTCACCGTTGATGTAGAGAACGGCCGTACGGCCTGCCTGCCAGTCGAGGTCGACATTGGCTCCCATCGTGCGCTGAACAATGAGATCGCGGAAGTAGAGGTCTGCGAAGTCGTTACCGCCATCGCGGAGGGAGAATGACTTGAATTCTGTGACACCCGGTTTCTGGTCGGGGAAGAACTCATACGAGAAACGCTTATGCTCGGGATCAAAACGCTTGTGGGTATAGAAAACCATTGATTTGAGGGCATTTCCACGTGACTGTCCGCCTTGAATACGGGTCTCGCCAGGTTGGTTGAAGGCACTTTCCTGGCCTTCCTCTGGGAAGAACTCAATGTTGACAGGACGACGCCAGTCATGGTCTTTTTTATCTGCTTTGCTGTTGTTATATGTGAATAGTCCTAAGTAATTGCCGCCATACAGGTAATCTCTGTTTGTCTGGACGGAGAAAATGGGGGTAGTCATGGCTCTCGGGTGGAAGATATACGACTGGGCTGTACTCACCGGTGAGAGCCAACCATCACAGAATACCTTGGCGCGGATCACCGTTGTTTTGTTGATGTTGATGGCTGCCGAATACTTCGTACTATTTGCCTTAGGCTCACTACCGTTGGTGGTATAGGTGATGTAGGCGCCCTCGGGAGCACCTTCGGGCAGACTCAGTGTGAGGTTGATGGCTGTATTGCCTGAGGTGACACGCCCCTTCTCGCTGAATACGGGCGCACCGAGGATGTTTTTCGTGGTTTTGCCACAGTTGGCTGCACCTGGGGTCGGGGTCAGTTGATAGCCCCATTTGTCAGCGCCATCCTTCTCACGGCCATAGGCGATGTCGGGTGCAGGCATCTTCTTCATATCAGCAGGAAGACTGTCGACGGGATCGCCCTTCTTGTCCTTGAAAAGGTAGACCGTACAGCCTTTGCCTGACTCCAGACGGAAATCGGCGTGAAGGCGGTTGTCTTCTTTGCCTTCCTTGTCGCAGTAGATGATGGCATAGCCCTTAGGAGCGATAGTCTTGTCGGGCAATTGCCAAGCCTTTTTTACTTTGTTCTTGTTGCAAATCTGGTAATCTTTAAGGTTGATTTCTGCGTCGCTGGCGTTGTACAACTCAACCCATGAATCGGGAAACTCATGGATGTCGTCCATAATACATTCGACATTCGACTGCATGATTTCATTGATAATTAGTCCTTTTTCTTGGGCATGGGCATAACTCATGCCGCATAAAGTAAATAGTAAAAGTAAATACTGTTTCATTATTTTTAATTTAGTGATTATAGTTGATGGGTGCAAAGGTAATCATTTTTCTCCGAATGGCATAAAATCCCTTTCCTTTTTAACTTTCATTTTATGAAGATTTCCTGCTGAATGTTTTGTGCTCTCACCATTTTTGTGTAATTTTGCAGTCGCTTTCCATTAAGACGTTGAAAATGGCAAAACAGGCGATGATATTCGCAGCGGGGCTTGGCACACGCCTGAAACCGCTGACAGACACAAAGCCCAAGGCACTGATTCCCGTGGGCGGTGAGACGCTGATTGGTCGTACCATCAGTAGACTGATGTCCTTCGGCTATCGTGACTTTGTGGTGAATGTACACCACTTTGCGAAGGATATCGAGGACTTTGTGGCTGCGCAGGAGTATGGAAAGTTTGTCAGATTCAGTGACGAGACGGAGATGTTGCTCGAGACGGGTGGGGGACTGAAGAAGGCTGCATCCCTGTTCGACCCTAACGAGCCCATCCTGATTCACAATGTGGACATTCTCGATAATGTGGACTACAACTGGTTTGCCAACCAGCATCAGGCTGATGAAGATGCTGTGCTGTTGGTGAGCCGTCGCCAGACCAAACGCTATCTGCTCTTCGATAACGGCATGCGGCTGATGGGCTGGAAGAATGTTGAGACGGGCGAAGTGAAGTCACCATACGAGTATGTGCGTCGCACGGGTTTGTCGCAGCATGGTGAGGAACTCCACATGTTTGCCTTCAGTGGCATCCATTCTTTCTCGCCCCGTCTGTTTCCGTTGATGGACCGTTTCCCCGACAAGTTCAGTATCATCGATTTCTATCTCTCCGTCTGCCATCGCTCGAAGATAGTCGGCCTCGTGAAGGATGACCTTGAGATGATTGACGTTGGTAAACTCGACTCGCTCCAGGCTGCAGAAGAATTTGTTCGCACCCCCTAAGTTAGGGGGCAGGGGGTCTGAACAGGCGCAGTCTCCCTGATAATACTAATAATAAATAGTCTGATAAACGCTTGTTCAGACCCCTTACCCCCCTAACTTAGGGGGCTTGGATATATGCAAAAGATCATTATCTTAGATTTTGGCTCACAGACGACGCAGTTGATTGGTCGACGGGTGCGTGAACTCGATACCTTCTGTGAGATCCTGCCTTACAACAAATTCCCGAAAGACGACCCTTCGGTGATTGGCGTGATACTCAGCGGCTCGCCCTACAGCGTACACGATCCTGAGGCATTCAAGGTCGACCTACAGCAGTTCGTGGGTAAGATGCCTGTGCTGGGCATCTGCTATGGTGCGCAGTTCATCTCACATACCCTCGGTGGAAAGGTGGAGAAGGCCGACAGCCGCGAATACGGACGTGCCAATCTGGAGACGGTGGATACGACGAATCCGTTGTTCAAGGGTTTCGAACAGCACTCGCAGGTGTGGATGTCGCATGGTGATACCATCACGGCTATTCCCGAGGGCTTCGAGGTGATCGGCTCTACGAAAGATGTCAAAAATGCCGCCTTCTGGAGCGGCAAGGAAATTGTAAATTGTAAATCGTCAAATTGTAAATCCATTTGGGCCGTACAGTTCCATCCTGAGGTGTTCCATACCCTGCAGGGCAAGCAGTTGTTGCAGAATTTCGTGGTCGACATCTGTGGCTCCCGTCAGGAATGGAGTGCAGCCTCGTTTGTCGATTCGACGGTGGATGAACTGAAAGCACAACTGGGTTCCGACCGTGTGATCTTAGGCTTGAGCGGTGGCGTCGACTCCTCAGTGGCTGCTGTGCTTCTGAATCGTGCCATCGGCAAGAATCTGACGTGTATCTTCGTGGATCACGGTATGCTGCGCAAAAATGAATTTACGCAGGTGATGGAAGACTACAAAGTGTTGGGTCTCAATGTGATAGGTGTCGATGCCAGTGAGAAGTTCTTTGGCGATTTGGCTGGTGTGACCGATCCTGAGCAGAAGCGAAAGATTATTGGCCGCGACTTCGTGGAGGTGTTTAATGCCGAGGCGAAGAAAATCACCGATGCCAAGTGGTTGGCACAGGGAACCATCTATCCCGACCGTATCGAGTCGCTCAATATCACGGGTAAGGTGATCAAGAGCCATCATAATGTGGGCGGTCTGCCCAAGGAGATGAACCTGCAACTCTGCGAACCGCTGAAATGGCTGTTCAAGGACGAGGTGCGTCGCGTGGGCCGTCAGTTAGGCATGCCGGAGCATCTGATTACCCGTCATCCTTTCCCCGGACCAGGACTTGCTGTGCGTATCCTGGGCGATATCACGCGTGAGAAGGTACAGATCCTTCAGGATGCCGACGATATCTATATCCGCGGTCTTTGTGAGTGGGGACTCTATGATCAGGTATGGCAGGCTGGTGCCATTCTGCTCTCAACGGTGAGAAGTGTGGGTGTGATGGGCGACGAACGTACCTACGAGCATCCTGTGGCCTTACGTGCTGTGACATCGACGGATGCCATGACGGCCGATTGGGCACATCTGCCTTACGAATTCCTGGCAAAGGTTTCAAATGAAATAATAAATAAGGTACGCGGGGTGAATCGCGTCTGCTACGATATCTCCTCAAAACCACCTGCAACAATCGAGTGGGAATAACTAAAAAACTGTCAAATGAAAAGATTATTATCGACCTTGTTATTGATGCTGGTAACAATGGCCATGATGGCTGTGCCAGCAAAGAAAGGGGTATGGAGAACCATTACCCTCGAAAATGGAAAAGAAGTAAGAGCCCTGCTCAAGGGTGACGAGTTCGGACACTATTGGCATACCGCCGATGGTAAACACTATGTGGCTGTTGATGGCCAGTATAAAGAGGAAACGCCTGCCATTCGTCAGTTGGCAGCCCAGCGTCGTGCCCAGGCTCAGAGCCATCGTGCTGCCCGTCTGCCACGTCCAGCGGCCAATGGTAAGCGTCGTGCATCAGCCGCCCATGTTGGAGAAAAGAAGGGATTGATACTCCTGGTGAATTTTCAGGATGTGCAATTCCGCAACGGTGTGACGCTCTACAACAATGTGGCCAATACCCCTGGCTATACTGATGACAACGGTTTCCAAGGTTCCGTAGCCGACTATTTTAAGGATCAGTCGCGTGGCGACTTCGTGTTGACGTTTGATGTTGTCGGGCCTGTCACTGTCAGTAAAGAAATGGCGTACTATGGTCAGAACGATGAAGATGGCAATGACATGCATCCTGAGGAGATGATTGTAGAGGCTGTCAAACTCGCCAAAAGTCAGGGCCTGGTAACAAACTGGAAACAGTATGACTGGGATAATGACGGCGAGGTGGATCAGGTCATGATTATCTATGCTGGTGAGGGTGAGGCTGACGGCGGCTCTGAGGACACCATCTGGCCCCACGAATGGGAACTGAAATATGCTGGGAAGGATTTTGAAATTACGGCAGGCATCAAAATCAGTACCTATGCAGTGGCCAACGAATGCTATATGGGAAATGGCGAATTCCATATCAACGGTATCGGCACTATCTGTCACGAATTCTCTCACTGTCTGGGCCTGCCCGATATGTACGATGTCAGATATGGCGGTAACTTTGGTATGGGTAACTGGTCGCTCATGGATGGTGGCAGTTATAATGCCGATGGCTTTGTTCCCGCTGGTTATACCAGTTATGACAAGTATTGCATCGGCTGGATTGAGCCTGTAGAACTGACCGAAGCAGTGGAAGTAAGCCGTATGCAGGCACTGACAGATGCCGACGATGTCTATATCATCAAAAATCCTGCTCATCCTGATGAATACTATCTGTTGGAAAACCGTCAGCAGAAGGGTTGGGATACTTATGTTCCCGCCAGTGGTATGCTGATACTGCATGTAGACTATAATCCAAGAATCTGGCAGTATAATTTGGTCAATACTAATAGCGATGGCTCGGACGGCTATCCCAAGAACGACCATCAGCGTTGCACTATCTTCCATGCTGACGGAATGGACAGAACAGCAGATGTCTATAATTTATTGGTGTACGAGGCAGATAAATTGACTGATGCCGAGTATAACGAGTGGCGTGCAAAATATTATGCCGATATGCGTGAAGACGTCTATCCTCAGTCGTATAATAACCAACTCACCAATACCTCTAAGCCCCGTGCATTCCTGTATAATGAGAATACCGACGGCCGTAAACTGATGAATATCAGTATCACGGACATTACGCAAAATACCGACGGCACCATCGCCTTCAAGTTCGCACCTGACGATAGCGGAACAGAAGAGGGCGATAATACGGTCTACGGTCTGTCTGACGGCCCCGACATTGAGGGCGTTTTGTTCTATGAATCGTTCAACAAGTGTCTCGGCACGGGTGGCAATGACAATTTATGGTTTAGTTCGGTGGCCAATGGTGAGTTTATTCCTGACAATGAAGGTTGGACATCTGCAAAGGCTTTCGGTGCCGATAGGTGTGCTAAATTCGGCACCGGTTCGGTCAACGGCGCTGCTACAACGCCAGCATTTGCAGTGAACGGTACAAGTGTACTGAACTTCAAAGCAGGTGCATGGATAGGTCAAAACGACGGCACCACGCTGAAACTCTCTGTCTCTAACGGTACCATCACCCCGTCGTCAGTGGAAATGGTGAAGGGAAAGTTTACGGACTATGAGGCTACGATTTCGGCTACCGGTAGCGTGGCGATTACCTTTGAGGCTGAAAAGGGACGATTCTTCCTCGATGAGGTTCTGGTGATTGACGCTTCATCAACTGCCATCCGTAAGGTGGAGGCTACAGGCAATAAGACAGCCCGTATCTATACCCTCGACGGACGCTATGTGGGCAGCGACTACCAGCGGTTGAGTCGCGGCATCTACATTGTCGATGGCAAGAAGGTCGTGAAATAAAAAATCCCCGCTGCGGCGGGGATTTTTGTTTGATTATTGCTTTTTCAAGAGATCTCGGATTTCAGTGAGAAGTTCCTCCTGAGTGGGACCCTTAGGCTCCTCGGGTGCGGGCTCTTCCTTCTTACGGTTCAACTTGTTCATGCCTTTGATCATCAGGAAGATACAGAAGGCGATGATGATGAAGTCGATGATGTTCTGGATGAACTGTCCGTATGCAAAAACAGAAGCACCAGCCTCCTGGGCGGCTTTCAGCGTAGCATACTTCGTGTCATCGCTGAGGTTGACAAACAGATTGGTGAAATCAATACCACCTGTGACCGTACTGATGATAGGCATCAACACGTCGTTTACCAGTGAAGTCACAATCTTACCAAAGGCACCGCCGATGATCACACCGACTGCCATGTCCATCACATTGCCCTTAACGGCAAACTCTTTGAACTCCTTAATAAATCCCATAGTTTTAATGTTTAATGTTATTATTAATGTTAGTTGAATTGTAATCTTCGTTTTGCAATCATCGGCTTACAGCCTTGAGATACGTCAGTTTTCACTTTTCACTTTTAAGTTTTCACTTAAATTAAGATTGAAATTTGGTGCAAATATAGGAATTTTTTCGTAACTTTGCATCCGAAATCGAAAAAAAGTGTCAAAAAGACCCCAAAAAGTTAGTAATATAGGTATAACCCCATTTAATAATTAAGTAAAAATGACAAAAGTTGCAATTAACGGTTTTGGCCGTATTGGTCGCCTCGCTTTCCGTCAGATGTTCGAGGCTGAAGGTTATGAAGTAGTAGCAATCAACGACTTGACCAGCCCCAAGATGCTGGCTCACCTCCTGAAGTATGACACCGCTCAGGGTGGTTTCTGTGGCAAGTTCGGTGAGAACAAGCACACTGTAGAGGCTGGTGAGGATTACATCGTTGTTGATGGTAAGAAGATCACTATCTACGCTATTCCTAACGCTGCTGAGTTGCCTTGGGGCAAACTGGACGTTGATGTAGTTCTGGAGTGCACAGGTTTCTACACATCTAAGGAGAAGGCTTCTGCCCACCTGACTGCTGGTGCCAAGAAGGTTGTTATCTCTGCTCCTGCTGGTAACGATCTGCCCACCATCGTTTACAATGTAAACCACAAGACTCTGACTCCTGCCGACACCGTTATTTCGGCTGCTTCTTGCACAACAAACTGCTTGGCTCCTATGACCAAGGCTCTGAACGATTTCGCTCCCATCCAGAGCGGTATCATGACAACCGTTCACGCTTACACTGGCGACCAGATGATTCTCGACGGTCCTCAGCGCAAGGGTGACCTCCAGCGCGCTCGTGCCGGTGCTCAGAACATCGTTCCTAACTCAACTGGTGCTGCTAAGGCTATCGGTCTCGTTATCCCCGAACTGAACGGTAAGTTGATCGGTGCTGCTCAGCGCGTTCCGACTCCTACAGGTTCTACCACTATCCTGCACGCTGTTGTTAAGGGTGAGGTGACTGTTGAGGGTATCAACGCTGCCATGAAGGCTGCTACCAACGAGAGTTTCGGTTACACTGAGGAGAAGTTGGTTTCTAGCGACATCATCGGTATGAAGTTCGGTTCACTGTTCGACGCTAACCAGACCATGGTTTCTAAGATTGGTGATGGTAACTCTCTCGTACAGGTTGTTGCTTGGTACGACAATGAGAATTCATACACTTCTCAGATGGTTCGCACTATTAAGTACCTCGCTGAACTCAAATAAGAGTATAATTAGTTCATTATTTATAAAAAAGCCGTCTGACGTTTTGTCGGACGGCTTTTTTTGTGTATCTTTGCACGCAAAAGAATCAACTAATAAATCAAAATTATATGGATACGAATAACTTTAAGCAAATGACGGGCAAATTCCTCAAAGGTTGCGGTTGTTTGAGTCTGGGTTTCTTTGTGTTGCTGATTGTCGTAGGCATCTTCGCAGATGACGATGAGAAGAAAGACACCACCGAAGATACAGCCCAGCAAACCGAACAGGTGGAGAAGAAAGACTCCGTCATCGTGAACGAGCCTTTGGAGGGTGACCCCTATGAGGAACTCGATGAGTTGATTGGCCTGAACTCTGTGAAGAAAGAAGTGCGTTCCTTGGCCAACTTCGTGAAACTACAGAAGCAGCGCGAGGAACAGGGATTGAAGACGGCAAAGGTGTCGTACCACCTTGTATTCTACGGTTCACCAGGTACAGGTAAAACCACTGTGGCCCGTATCGTGGGCCGTATCTATAAGGATCTCGGTGTGCTGAAGAAAGGTCATACTGTGGAGACCGATCGTGGTGGGCTTGTAGCCAAGTATATGGGACAGACCGCTCTGAAGACGGATACCGTCATCCAACAAGCCCTCGATGGTGTACTCTTTATCGATGAGGCCTATGCCCTTGTTCCAGAAGGTGATAATGGTCAGGACTATGGTCAGGAGGCCATCGCCACACTGCTGAAGCGTATGGAGGACTATCGTGATCGTCTGGTGGTCATTATCGCTGGCTATAAAGATGAGATGCAGCGTTTCATCGATTCCAATCCAGGCCTGCAGTCGCGCTTCAACCGCTATATCGACTTCCCCGACTATTCGGCAGAAGAACTGTCAGACATTTTCAAGATGTATATGAAGAAGAATCAGTACACTCTTGCTGCTGATGCAGAGGACTATCTGAAAGAACAGTTTGAATATGCTGTGGCGAATAAGGATCGTAACTTTGGTAATGCCCGTTTTGCCCGTAATGTGTTTGAGAAAAGCATCCAGCAGCAGGCTAATCGTCTGGCTGGACAGTCGAACCTCAGTAAGTCGGAATTGACGGAGTTGACTGTCGAAGACCTCAGGGGCGGTTTCTCGGCAAGAACTAACATTGGTAATTAAGAATTAGGAAATATGATGACAATGACAAACAGAAGATTGC